>JFJP01034030.1_pt1 | contig 27054 bp, 28 predicted proteins | sample 431651 | NCBI WGS metagenome assembly JFJP01 (sample SAMN02602958, study PRJNA72255) | Microbial mat metagenome, whole genome shotgun sequencing project. | biome: fresh water; feature: sink hole; material: water; isolation source: purple microbial (photo- and chemosynthetic) mats found in...
GGTTGTATGACAGGTTCTTGCAAGTGGAGCAGGATGAAGACTTTTACCGCTTTTGCAAGGACGAGACCGAAGCTGCAGGAATGGTGTTTCTAGCGTCACCTTTTGGCCTGCGTTCTGCGCGGCTGCTCCAGACTCTTGGTTCAGCTTGGTTCAAGGTTGCCTCACCCGAGCTGAATCATTTTCCGTTGCTGGAATTACTGCGTTCCTTCCAAAAACCGGTCATCCTGTCGTCGGGCGTCAGCCGTCTGGAAGATATCGAGCGGGCTGTTGAGGTCTTTGAAGGGTTGCCAGTCAGCCTCCTTCATTGCATCACAGCCTACCCTGCGCCGCCTGAAGAATACAATTTGCGAGTTCTCAGACCTCTTTCGGTTCTGTTTGGTTGTGCGGTAGGGGTGTCGGACCATTCCATGGACCCTGAATTGGTACCGGTCATTGGAAGAGCTGCCGGCGCGACCCTGGTGGAAAAGCACTTTTGTCTCAGCCGCAACGATCCAGGCCTCGATGACCCTATAGCACTCGACGTCAAACTCTTCCAGCAGATGGTCAGCTCCATCCGATCGTTGGAACAGAGCCCAGAACCCAACTGGGACCGTATGGTGAGAGAACGCTTCGGAAATGATCGCGTTGAGGCCGTATTGGGAACTGGTCGCAAGGTTCTGGCTCAGGCAGAACGCGAAAACTACGAAAGAACAAATCGGAGTCTGCACGCGGTGCAGGCTTTGTCCCGTGGGCATCGGCTCAAGGAAGGTGATTTGGCCCTCTTGCGGACCGAGAAAGTTTTGCGACCGGGGCTCAGTCCTCTCTTTTTACCCGTGGTACTGGGAAAGACGCTCAAGCGCGATGTTCCAGCCGGAGAGGGCCTCCTTTGGGACGATCTGCTCGACTGAGTCGAAGGTGTTACTTTCCTGTCAGAACGAGGCCGGGAACTTCCGGCACTGTTTGTCCAAAGGGTGTTTGGTTGCCGGCTCCCCAGAGGGCATGGTGCAGGAACGCCGCCTGGTATTGGCGGATAACTCCGTGGAGCCCAGCATCGGGTTGGGACTTCAACCCAAACAACGCTAAGTATGGTTTTAAATAAGCTGAGTCGGTCAGGTCAGCTCGGTGCAGGCTTTTCATCGACAGAAACCATTGGCCGACAGACCCGTCTGACGGGGCTTTGCCCGAGTGAATCCACAATTCCTGCCCCGTCGGTTGGTAGTTTGCCGGTGGCAGACCGCCGATAGAAATCGTTCCGCGCAGTGCAAGAGCTTTCTGATCGGCTTTTGGCATCGGAGGGCCTGATCCCCAAGCCCAAAGAACTTGATGGGCCCAATCGATAGAGGCGTAAAACAAATCTCCCGGTTCTGTATCCAGTTGCTTCAAAGCTTCTTTGGAACCGATGATCCAACGGTAATCCGAAACTTCGGGAAGTCGTGAGAGGGCCAGCTCCGGTTCCAACCACAAAATTGGTTTCGAAAGGGGCAGAGCCAGCTCCCGGAAGGTTGTTTCCCAATCGAAGGCTGGTGTCTGAGCTGAAACCGGCAAGAGAGGACCTCCCGCCACCACAAGAAACCCCCGACTCGCCAAGTCCTCGAAAAGATAACCAAAGTCATCGGAGTTCTGACCTTCTGGGATGGCAGCATACACCACCGGATACTTTGTTCCTGCCGATGCTAACTTTCCACCTCGTACCAGGGCTGTGGGGAGATGCTCCCAATGCGACTGCCAAAAGGCAGGCAAGCCGCCTTCAGCACGGTTTCTCTGCCAGGCAGAGGCATCTGACACAGGTCGAGACCTAGGCCTCAGGTCGCCACCTGCAGGGTACCAGACTTTGAGCTCCATCCCTGTCGTGCCTGCAGTACCAGGAAACCGAACAACCCGCTGAGCAGGTGGCAACCCCCCTGTCAACTCAACCTGCGGTAAAGGAAAGGCAACCGACAAGACGATAAAGGAGACGGCGAGAAGGAGGCCACCCGAAGCAATGACCGTTCGCAAAAATCTGGCGATTGCCGAGAGGATACCGTTTCGAGGAATTGTCCCACGCAGGGTAGCGAAAGACGGGAATAGGACAAAAAGGTCGACCAGCAAAAGAAGGGTAGGCGGTAGCTGCTGCCACCTCAGCCCTTCCATTCCAAGGCTCCAAGCCAAGGCCATTCCCGCAAAAAATACCAGATAATTTCCCGCAAAAGGACGCCGGTGTCGGGGAAGGAGGAGAAGAGCGTGGTAAATGACCATGAGGACCAGGAAGCTCAGTTCGGCATAACGCATCTATCAACACTTTACTGGACGCGCAGTCCTTCTGCAAGATAAGATGAGCCTATGGCGGCTAGGGAACTCCAATCCATCCAGACGAAATTGGGACAAACTAACCTCAAAGTCGACGGCTTCTTTCTTCGTCAGACAGGCTTCATTGCCAATCAAACCATTCTGAAGCTGGGGGAGTACAACCTTCACTGTGTACCTGCTTCACTGGGCCTTCAAGAAGGTCGGTTTTTGGCCGCTTTGACCCCGACGGAAGTCAGTTTGTTTTCCAAATTCAAAGAGGGAACCAATATCCTCATTCTGACTTTTGACGATCCCGAGAAAAACGACATTGCGCGTTACCACCTCCGGGTCAGCCTCCTTGAGATTGCACCGCTGGCAGAACGTAAGAATATCTGCATGATTTCTTTGCGTTTCAAATCGCTGCCAGCCGAGTACGCCCATTTCCTGGGAGACTTTGTCGAGGCCCTTGAGAGCCGACAGGCTTCTTGGGAAACCTCGGCTCACGAGATGACAGAAGTTACCCGGGAAATTGCCGCTACCTGGGGTGATACCGTCGTACTGACTTCAGGCGCAGAAAAAGCCCCCGTTGAGATTCAGTCCTTTCAAACCCGACGTATCCTTCTGCGTTGGCCCGACGGGGTGACCGCATGGACCAATCCCCCTTCCCTACAACTCCGCTTCATGGTTCGAGGGCAGCCCTTGGTTCTCGACGGTACCCTCGATCCTGAAGGAGCCTTTCTCCCCGAGTTTCAGCCCGATTGGCTTGATTTGGTCGAGGAGATTCGGTTCCAGCAGTCGATGCGGGTCAAATCGCGGGCTGGAAAGACTCGATGAAACTGACCTTCTGGGGTACCGGGACCTCAACCGGAGTCCCGGTGGTCGGGTGCGATTGTGCTATTTGTTCTTCGGAGAATCCTCGCAACCGACGACGCCGGGCTTCCGTGCTATTGGAACAGGGGCCAAGAAAGTGGCTGATTGACGCTGGTCCCGATTTTCGCTCCCAGGCACTTGATGCCAAGCTCGATTTGCTGGATGCGGTGTTTTTGACGCATGGTCACGCTGATCATGTTCTTGGTCTCGATGATCTGCGGCCTATTTCCTGGAAGCGGGCTATCCCTGTATGGGCTGATTCTGTCACCATTGATTCGGTCCGGAGAGCGTTTCCGTATTTTTTTTCCAAAGGGGACGGGAAAACTTCGCGGCCCCAGCTGGAGTTTCATCAGGCCCAAGCGGGTATTCCCCTTGTCGCTGCCGGTCTGGCTATTCTTCCCTTGGCGATTTGTCACGGAGACTCCAAGATTTTAGGCTTTCGCGTGGGAAACCTAGCCTACCTGACCGATTGCAACGGCATTCCGCCTGAGACAGTTCCCCTGGTTCAGGATCTCGATGTTCTGATTCTCGGAGCTCTTCGTCCAAACCCGCACCCAACCCATTTCAGTCTGGACGAGGCCACAGAGACAGCCCGCCAAATTGGGGCCAAAAGGACCTTCTTCACCCACTTTTCTCACGATGTCGATCATGACATCTGGGCCAGAACTCTTCCTGAAGGGATGGCACCAGCTTTTGACGGTCTCGTGCTCCAATTCTGAGCAGAAAACCATTCGTGAATAAAAAAAGAGGTTAACCCTTGGGCTAACCTCTTTTCAGAGTCGGGATGGACGGGGCTCGAACCCGCGACCTCCGGCGTGACAGGCCGGCGCTCTAACCAACTGAGCTACCACCCCAAAAAGTTCCTGTTGCCCGCTGCGCCAGGAACGTTGCTTCGTCCCGTAGACGAATCGAACGTCCGACCTAGCGCTTAGGAGGCGCTCGCTCTATCCACTGAGCTAACGGGACAGACACCAGCACTATAAGAAAAGCTCAAGGCCGTGTCAAGCGCAGGAAATCAATCAATAGGCGAGCTTCAGAAGGATGGGTGGATTAAGGGTTAGAATCCTGACAAGAGGCCAGCGATAGACCGCCTTTTTTCCTGAAATTCGTATGGCTCCCGCCGCAGATTTCAGGGGGCGGGGTGCTTCGATCGTGAGTTCGACCATTGAAGCTTCCACCAGAGTCTTTGCCGCTGCTTCTGAAGTCTCGGGGCCGAGAAAGTACACCAGCAGTTCCTGGTATTCCGATTCGGTGATGGCTGTCTCGGGAGACGGAATCAAGGCCTCGACCGCCGGTGACCCTTCCCATCCAGTCAGACTGATGAATTTTCGGACAGCTTTTCGGTCCAAGGTCAGTTCCCAAGTGTCTGCGCCCCAGCTGGCGGTAGGAACAAGCTTCCGCAATTCCGGAAGGGAAAATTGGACAGAGGTTCCATCGTTTCGAGTACTGACTGCAGCGCCGCTTCCCAATCCTTTTCGAAGCAGCTGGGGATCCAGAGGATCGATTGGAAGGCCCGGGTCTAGCTCCCGTAGATTCTTCCAGGCCGTTTTGGCACTGGGTTGGAGGGCTATCTGGGCGGCAATCTCTGCTGACCCCGTTGGAGAAAGTGATAATGTTGCTTGGAGAGAACAGGAAACCACCAAGGTGGCTAGACAAATCAGGCCGACAAACCGCATGGTGCCAGTATAACCCAGGAGTCCCCATGAAAGGTGTCATTGTTGCGGCCGGTTACGGCACGCGGTTTCTTCCTGTTACCAAAACCATTGCCAAAGAAATGTTGCCGATACTCAACAAGCCAGCTATCGCCTTCATCATTGAAGAGTTTCTTGCCAGCGGTATCACCGATATCATTGTCATTACCAGTCGCCGAAAGCGGTCCTTGGAGGACTACCTTGACCGGGAGATGGAGCTCGAAGCACTGTTTGAGTCGGAGCACGCCAAGGCAAAACTCGACTTGATCAAACCGTACCCTGCCCATTTTAGCTTTGTGCGTCAGATGGAGATGAAAGGAACCGGACATGCCCTGCTTCAGGTGAAGCCGCTGATTGCCGGTGAACCGGTGGTTGTCGCGTACCCGGACGATCTGCATTTTGGCACCAAGCCTTTAACGAAACAGCTGATTGAAACCTACGAACAGACGGGCTGCACCGTTCTTGCCAGTTTTTTTGATCCGCCCGAGATCAACCGCTACGGGGTCCTTGCGTTAGCTGCCGATGGCCTGCACGTCAAAGATATTGTTGAAAAGCCTGCTGTCGGTATGGAACCCAGTAAAGAAGCTTCCATGGGACGGTATCTCTACACGCCTGAATTCTTCGATTACCTCGAAGAAGGCTACCGCCACCATACCACAGGCGAGTACTATCATGTCTTTGCACTGAACAAATTGATGAAAGCGGGAAAGGTTGTCTACAAAAGAATGGAAGGTGAAAGGCTCGACACGGGTAATATCTCAGGGTTTCTCCAAGCCACCTTGAAGTATGCCAAGCAGTTTCCCGAACTTCGTCAAATCATCAAAGAAGAAGCAGCGGAACTCTTCCTCTGAGCCGCTTCAAACATTGATACGAGGTACACGGGTAGAAATCCCGCAGAGGATTTCATAGCTGATGGTTTGCGCCAAAGCTGCCAAGTCGGTGGCTGTTGGCGGTTGTACCATCCTATTAGGGGAGGGGGGACCAAAGAGAATCACAGGATCCCCCTCCCGGACGCCCGAGTTGGGACCGACATCCACCAGAAACTGATCCATACAAACGGTTCCGCTCACCTGGAAAAGCTTGTCGCCGATCCAAAGGGGCGCCCGGTTGGTGAAGCTTCTGCAATAGCCGTCGGCGTAGCCCAAAGGAATCGTAGCGATATCGGTTTTTCTATCAGTGATATAGCGGGAGCCATAGGACAGGGTGGTCCCCTTCGGAACTGTTTTCAGGTAGCCGATTTTGGAAACCAGCTCCATGACCGGTAGAAACTGACCGCCGGCTTGTTCCCTTGGTTCAGGATATCCGTACAAAGCGATGCCGGGTCTGACCAGATTCCAATGGGATTGCGGCCACGCTACAATCCCCCCGGAATTAGCGGCATGGATGAAACGAGGCGTCCAACCCCTGGTCTTAAGGGCATCCAGGGCTCTTTGAAACCTTGTCAACTGTTCTGGCACTTCCAGTAACCCCGGGCCATCAGACGAGGCAAAATGGGTGCAGATTCCGGTCAGTTCCAAGGGTAGGGCGTGAACAATGGCCTCTGCTACGGCTTCAACCTCTTCCGGCAGGCATCCTGCCCTTCCCATTCCTGTGTCCACTTTCAGGTGGACACGCAGCCGTGCGTTACGTCCTGCCGCCACGTTTTTCAGAATCTCAACCGCTGGAAGTGACCAAACCAGAAGTTCCAGATCGGCATCTACAGCCTCGGCGATTTCATCTGGCTGCAGGGTTCCCAGCAACAACAGTGGACTGGTGATTCCTGCCCTGCGTAATTGGAGACCTTCCTCAACAGTTGCCACACCGAAGGCTTCCACTCCTGCTTGAATCAACAGTCTGACGACGTGAAGGGCCCCGTGGCCGTAGCCATCTGCTTTGACGGCAGGGCAGATAGCAACTCCCTCGCCGACCGAAGCTCGGATTGAGCTTAGATTATCGAGAAGGTGTTGAGAATGAATCAAAGCTCGGGTGGGCCGCATGGTAACTCCTGACAGGCGGGTTATACTGTAAACAGCTGTCGTTTCCTGGTAAAGTCATCTTGACCTACTGGCGCATTTTTGGAAACTGGAGTAGAAAGTTACACCTTCATGAAAGTATCGTTCATTCCAGCTTTATCGACATTGTTATTGATAGCCTCCTGCGCCACAGCTCCGGTGCGGGTTGCAGAACCGTCGGCTCTTTCTGTTCCGATTGCGTCTGCTCCCGAGTGGACCTCCCGAACCATTTTTATGGAAGGGACCAACGTGGTTTTTGTACTTACCGGTCCTGAGAATGCTGAGGTCGTTGAATTAGCTCTGCAAGCCATGAGAGCCTACCTGGATCTGCCGGTTGTTCCTTCCTCCCCTGTTGTTGCTGCTCAGGCTATCGAATCTTTTCTGAAAAAAATGAGCGAGAGCCCCCCTTCCGACCGGTACATTCAGCGTGGGCGGGGTTGGTGGAAGGTTGTTGTTTCCAAAGATGAGTGGGATCAATCAAGGGCTCGGCTCCTGGCTTTGTTTGAAGTGGTGGTCTCTGATCCTGCTGCAGAGCTGGAAAAAGCTTCGGACGAGTTGTTGCGAAAAGGACGGTATTTCGATGCTGTGACGGGGTTTGTAGCGGCTTCCGCAGCTGCTGTAGCAGAAGGTAAGACACCCAATCCTGCCCGTTTCCGATCTGCCCTTGCCAAAGCGCAAGAGGTCTTTTCCCGTTTTACCCTGTCCTCGACAACCCCGGCTCAGACCACCAGGGTTGGTCAGCCTTTCGCTTCGACTTTTGATGTGAGCCTCACCTATGGGGCCGGCGCTCAGGCTCCGGCTGTTCCAGCGGCACTGCTACGGTTCAGCTTCAAGACCAAGAAAAACGGACGTTTGGCTGTGACTGGTCAGACGGTCAAGACCGATGCTGATGGGGTGGTGAAATTCGAACTTCCGCTTCCAGATTTCTCGAATCGAGACAGTCTTGTTGTTTTGGTTGATGTGAATCCCTGGCTGGAAGCCCTTGCCACCGTACCGCGTGAGTTTCGAGAGGAGGTGGCAGCCTTTGAGACTTTGACAACCGAACGAAAGCTTCAATTACCTTATACAGTTGAGTCGGCTGCCCGGCAGATTCCGATGATTGTCGCTCTCGCCGACTTTGACGAGAGGGGTGGACTCCAGAAGCGGCAGGAATCTGGAGCAGCCTTGATTACAGCTCTTCAGAAGATAGGATTTCAAGCTTCTGGAATTCCTGTGAATCCGACTTTGTTGAAGTCCTCCAACGACAGCGTTGTCCTCGCCGCTTGGAAGTTTCAGGGAAAAACATCAGGCCGGGCTGTCTATGGAACGGTCAACCTTGTCTCAGTGACTGCTTCGGGTTCCCAGTTCAAAGCTGAAGTCACGGGTCTGTTGAAGGTGGTTGACCTGGTGACAAGCAAGCCCGTCTATCAGGCAAAAACGACGAAGATCGCGACGGCGGCCGATCGAGCATCCTCTGTGACTCTGGGCTTTCGCCAGTGGGCTGCAGAAGCTGCCGCTACTATGGAAGCCGAGCTCCCTTAAGAGCCTGGCTTTCGCGGTCAGCTTCCCTCAGCCAAACGCTTTTTCAAGGCGGCGAGGGCGTCTTCTGCCTCAAAGCGTTTGACAGTCGGACTGACATTGTCCAGCGGGCCACCCAAAGTTGCCAGGTTTTCCAAGAGTGCGTCTGCATTGACAGTTCGTTGCGTGAGTGGAAGCAACAGGAGCTGCTTCTTCAATTTTTCCACTCCATCACGGAATTCCCAGATTTCTAGTTCCAACTTGGTTTTTCGCGCGGAAGTTTCGTCGCGTTTGGTCTCTGCCTGACTTTTCAGTTCAGTCAGGCCGCGTTGCTCAGCAAGCGCCACTCTCCCCTCCCAGAGTCTGAGTTCTTCTTGAGTGGCGGCAAAATCGGCTTCTGTCTGCTTCAGATGGGCTGTTAAAGACAGAACATAGTTCTTGGCATCGTCCACAGACATTCCCGTAAGGTCAAAAAGGGGCTGGGTAGGCAAAACACCTGGTTCATCCATAGGAGACTCCTGAATGAATGATACCGACGAAGGCAAATTGTTCCAAGGATATCCGACAAAAAAGAAGGGACCTTAAATTTCTGTTACTTTTAGGGTTGTTCCTTGACCTACGAGACAGGAACGACCTAATATCTGCCAGAACAGGAACCTGGAACAGATTCCGGGTCCTTCTCAAAGGAGAAACGATGAAGAAGATTTCCGCTCTCATCCTTGCTGCTGCGGCTCTCTTGCTGGTTGCTTGTGCGCCTGAGGCTCCCAAGACCGTAAAGATCGGCACTATTCAGCCCTTGACCGGCAAGATTGCCGTCTATGGCAAGACCGTGTCCCAAGCTGTCACCCTCGCTGTTGAGGAAGCCAATGCCGCCGGTGGTATTAATGGCAAGACCATTGAGCTCGTCACCGAAGACGATGCGTTCAACCCCGACAACACCGTCGCCGCGTTCAAGAAACTGACCACCAAGGACAAGGTTCTTGCCGTTGTTGGTGCCTTGACCTCCAACTGTACTTTGGCCATCACCAACTTGGCTCAAGGCGCTAAGATTCCCCTCATCACCCCCACCTCGACCAACGACAAGGTGACCGATGCCGGCGACTACATCTTCCGTGCCTGCTACAAGGACAGCTTTCAGGGTAAAGTTGTTGCCCAGTTCGCCGCAAACGATCTGAAGGCCAAGACCGCCGCCATCTTGTTTGACAAGGCCAATGACTATTCCTTCGGTCTCAAGAGCAACTTCGAAGAAACCTTTGTCGCACTCGGCGGAACCGTTGTCGCTGAAAGCTACACCGGCGACACCAAGGACTTCAACGCTCAGATCGCCAACATCAAGTCGGCCAAGCCTGACGTGATCTTCCTTCCCGATTACTACAATACCGTTGCTCTGATCTCGAAGCAGATCCGCGACGCCGGCATCAAGGTTCCCATGTTGGGCGCTGACGGCTGGGACGAAGCAGTTGGCACCGGCCAGGTTGAGCTTGTTGGTTCTTATTATTCGAACCACTACTCCCCCGAAACCGGTTCTGACACCATCAAGGCTTTCTTGGATGCCTACCGGGCCCGCTGGAACAACGAAGAACCCAATGCCCTTTCCGCCCTGGGTTATGATGCCACCAAGATCCTGATCACCGCGATGATTGATGCTGACAAAGCTGGAAAGCTCACCAGCGAAGGCATCCGCGATGCCATGGCTGCCGTCAAGGGTAGCTATGTCACCGGTGACATCAGCTTCGACAACGGAAACCCCGTGAAGTCGGCTGTTGTTCTCGAAATCACCAACGGTGCCGATGGCAAGCTCGCCACCAAGTACAAGGCGACCGTCAATCCCTGATCACGTTTCTCTGTTCCTTGGAAAGGCCCGCTTCGGCGGGTCTTTTTTTTTCGGAATTCACTTCTCAGTGCTCCCCTTTCGTGGTAAAAAGTTCCATCTGCCACAAATGGGAAGGATTCAATGGAATTGTTCACCCAAATCATCCAGCAGCTGATCAACGGGCTGTCCCTGGGTGGCATCTACGCGTTGATAGCCCTGGGCTATACGATGGTCTATGGAATCGTCAAGCTGATCAACTTCGCCCACGGCGATATTCTGATGGTTGGCGCCTACATCTCGTATTTTGTTCTGATGGCTTTCGGCTTCTCGCCCATTGCCCTGGCTGCGGCTTTCATTTTAGCCATCGTCGGATCGATTCTCCTTGGCGTGGGTATCGAGGCAACCTGTTATAGGCCGATGCGCAATGCCCCCAGAATCAACGCCTTGATCACAGCCATCGGGGTTTCGATCATTCTGGAAAATTTCCCCCGGGTCTTTCCGTTCATCGGGTCGGATTACCGAAATCTTTCCGTACCAGCCTTCTTTCCCAGCATCGTCTTTGGCGACATCACCATCATGCCGATCAAGCTGATCACTTTGATTGTGACCTTGCTGTTGATGGTTCTGCTGGTCATCGTTGTTGACTTCACCAAGGGTGGGAAAGCGATGCGGGCGGTTAGTTACGACATGGGGGCGAGTTCGCTGATGGGGATCTCCGTCAATAAAACCGTCAGTTTCACCTTCGCACTAGGCTCTGCCCTGGCCGGTGCCGGCGGGGTTCTCTATATTCTGAACTTCCCACAGCTCGACACCTACATGGGGATTATGCCCGGTCTGAAGGCCTTCGTTGCGGCAGTGCTAGGGGGCATAGGCTCAATCCCAGGGGCCATGGTTGGAGGCCTGATTCTTGGACTTGCCGAGACCTTTACCGCCGGATTTATTTCCTCCGATCTCACCGGTGCTGTCGTGTTCGGTATTCTGATCATCATCCTGATGTTCAAACCTTCGGGCATTTTGGGCGTCCACCGGAAGGAGAAGGTCTGACATGCGCATTCTGAAAAACCTTTTGTTCCTGAGTCTGCTGGGGGCCGTTGTTTTCGCCATTCTCCAAACCCTCATCGTCACCCAGGTGCTCGATGACTACACACTGCAGATTCTATGCATGGCAGGCATCAACATCATGGTGGCTCTAAGCCTCAACCTGATATCAGGCTTCACCGGGCAGTTGGCTCTGGGGCATGCAGGGTTCCTGGCTGTGGGGGCCTATTCCACAGGTATCCTTCTGATTGCTCAAGTTCCCATGCCCCTGGCCATTCTGGGCGGTGCGTTGATCACGGCTCTACTGGGTTTCCTGATTGGGTTTCCTGCCTTACGGCTTCGCGGAGACTACCTGGCAATTGTAACCTTGGGCGTTGGAGAAATCATCCGGGTTCTTATCATCAACCTAGGGGAACTGACCGGTGGGTCAGCGGGATTACGCAACATACCTGGCTATGCTGCCAATATCATGGTCAACAATCCTGCCGCCTTTCTTTGGATTTTCCCGGCGGTGTTTATCGTGGTGGCCTTGGTCACGAATCTGATGCAGTCCAGTCACGGACGGGCCTTGATTTCGATTCGGGAAGATGAAATTGCCAGTCAGGCCATGGGTGTCAATATCTTTGGAATGAAGCTGATGAGTTTCACGGTGTCAGCCTTTATTGCCGGTTTGGCCGGGGCGCTGTACGCCCCCTTTATCGGGTATTTGGCCCCTGGCGGGTTCGACTTTCTCCGTTCCGTATTCTTTGTCATCATTGTGGTCTTGGGAGGGATGGGAAGTCTGACTGGAACCGTCCTTTCCGGTCTTGGTCTGACCTTTCTGCAGGAAGCCTTGCGAACCAATGCCAAGGGTTGGAGCCAGTCTGTGGCCAGCCTCTTTGGAACGGGTTCCGGTGGTTTTGTGATTGACCTGGTGCCAATGAGTCAGGTGCTGTTTGGCCTGATCCTCATTCTGCTTATGATTTTCAAGCCCCAGGGTCTGCTAGGTACAAAAGAACTTCGGTTGACGAAGTTCTGGCACCGGGGGGCAAAATGAAGCCTATTCTTTCTGCCCGGCATCTTGTCATGCAATTTGGCGGCTTGAGGGCTGTCGCTGATTTCAACCTCGAATTGTTTCCCGGTGAACTGGTCGGTCTTATCGGTCCCAATGGTGCAGGAAAAACCACTGTGTTCAATATGCTGACCGGGGTTTACGAACCTACCGAGGGCACGATTGAACTGGACGACCGCAAAGGCGGGGTTGCGGTGATTTCTGGTCTGCCTCCCCATAAAATCACCCGACGGGGTGTTTCCCGAACCTTTCAGAACATCCGCTTGTTCAAAAGCATGACCGTCTGGGAAAACGTCGCCATCGCCCGCCATGCGCATGTGCCCTATACCCTGGCACAAGCCGTGCTTCGACTTCCTCCCTTTGGAAAAGCCGAGGCCGAGGTCAGACAGGAGATTCAAGACCTTCTGACCATCTTCAAAATTGACGAAAAGGCCGAATGGCGTGCTGCCAATCTCCCCTACGGTGAACAGCGCAAACTCGAGATTGTCCGTGCCTTGGCCGCCAAACCGTCCGTACTTCTTCTTGATGAACCGGCCGCCGGTATGAACCCGCAGGAAACCATTGAACTGATGGAACTGATCCGGTTTGTCAAGGACCGCTACCAGCTCACCGTACTGCTTATTGAACACGATATGAACTTGGTCATGGGAATTTGTGAGCGGTTGGTTGTTCTCGACTACGGCCGAACCATTGCCGAAGGCCTTCCCGCTGAAATCCGATCGAATCCGGTGGTCATCAAGGCCTACCTCGGGGAGGACGCCGTCCATGCTTGAAGTCAGGGATCTGAACGTGTTCTACGGGGCCATCCATGCGCTCCACGGGGTGAACTTTGAGGTGAAACAAGGTGAGATTGTTTCCCTAATTGGTGCCAACGGTGCCGGCAAGACAACCACCCTCCATAGCTTGTCTGCCCTGCTCAAGCCAAAATCGGGGACAATCCGGTTTCTTGATCGGGATATTACGGGTCTTGCTCCGGAAAAGATCGTGCAAGCCGGTCTGATCCAGGTTCCCGAAGGCCGCCGGGTTTTCGCTAACCTCACCGTCAAGGACAATCTGATGCTCGGAGCGTTCACACGTTCTGACTCCGCAGAAATTGCCGCCGATCTCGAGAAGATCTATAGCCGGTTTCCACGCCTCAAAGAACGTTCCAAGCAGATCTCAGGTACCCTTTCTGGTGGGGAACAGCAGATGTTGGCTATTGGACGCGCGCTGATGGCACGACCGCAGCTGCTTCTGCTTGACGAGCCTTCCATGGGCTTGGCGCCCTTGTTGGTTCGAGAAATCTTCAGCATTATTGTTGAGATCAACAAGGAAGGAACCACCATTCTTCTGGTGGAACAGAATGCCCATATGGCCTTGGGAATCAGCCATCGTGCCTATGTTCTTGAAACTGGGAAGTTTGTTTTGTCGGGGCCCTCGAAAGAATTGGCGGCCTCACCCGAAGTGCGCAAAGCCTACCTCGGCGGCTGACCCAATTAGGTGTTGTCCTCGTGAGTGGTCGGGATTAGACTAGGATTACAGCAGGAGGCTTATCATGACTGTCGGACAGAGGATGACGAAGAATCCCATTACAGTGAAGCCGGACACCCCGGTATCCGAAGCCCAATACACCATGCGTAAGGAAAAGGTGCACCGGTTTCCGGTCATTGACAAAGACTCCAAGCTTCGGGGAATCGTAACCGAAAAAGATCTTCTCTACGCGACCCCTTCTCCTGCAACCACCCTCGATGTCTACGAGATGAGCTATCTGCTTTCCAAGCTCAAAGTCGACGAGGTCATGACAACCGAGTTGGTGACGGTCACCGAAGACACCCCCATTGAGGAGGCGGCTCGAATTCTGGTCGACAACAACATCGGAGGGCTTCCTGTCCTGAAAGACGGCCGGTTGGTGGGAATCATCACCGAGTCCGATCTTTTCAAGGTTTTCCTGGAAATGTTCGCTTCCCGGCAGAAGGGTGTACGGATGACCATGGTTGTTCCTGAAGAAAAAGGCGAATTGACCAAGTTGTCGGGAGCCGTATCGGCAGCTGGTGGAAACATCATCGCCTTGGGAACCTTTCTCGGTGAAGACTCAAGCCAGACCCTTCTCACAATGAAAGTTCAGGATCTATCCATGGAGGCTCTCCAAAAGGCCGTTCAGCCCTTTGTGAAGCGTATCGTCGATACGCGCATTATCTGATACGGGAATAGGCTTTTGCTCATTGTGATACCAGGGTACCTGTGCTACGCTGTTGTCGAGGATCTTCATGCCCAATACAAAAAAGGTGTTTTCCTTCCGAAAAGTCGGAGCGACGAGAGTCATTCCTCTCTACGGCAAAATTGTTATTCTCTTCCTGTTCTTTCTCCTGGCTTCCAATCTGGCCACAAATTACATCACATTGATTCTGGGCCGCTCGGAACAGGTCAAACTGATGAACCAGTTGCTGGTCAAAGAGCTGAAGGAAAACTACATCACCGCTGGCAATCAGTTTGAGGTGTATTCCTTCGAGCAGAACCTGACCGCAAGCCGGGAATCGCTGACCCAGTCGGCGTTGAAGGTGCTTTCAAGGGCCAACTCCTCTGCCTTTGGTGTCGACCAAGCAGGGGAGTTTCTGTACTTTGCGTCTCCCAACCTTAAGGCAGACAAGTTCACCGATAAGAAAGCACTGGAAGAGCTGAGCGCTGGCACAGCCCAGGGGCTTGAAGAAGGCCCTGTCGAGTTCACCCTGGATGGCAGGACGTATTTCGGCTACTACAAGTTCCAAGCCGGCTGGAAAACGTATTTGGTGAGGGCTGAAGACAAAGAGCTGTTCTTTGCAGAAAGCTGGAAAATCTTCGGAACCGTCTCGTTGCTGATCCTCCTGATCACAGCCCTGACATCCATCCTGGCCATTTTCTTGTTGCGTTATCTCTTCCGGTTTGTGGAAAGGATTACTGACGAGCTGATGAAAATGCAGGCGAGCCAGGAAATGGGTGTGATCAACATGGAGGGTGCGCCGAACGACGACGTTACCTATCTGGGTCTGTCCTTCAACGCGCTTTCTTCCACGGTCCGAAACCTCATGAATATCTTCCGGAAGTTTGTGACTCAGGACGTGGCCAGCCGTGCATACAAAGAACACGACATCCGCCTGGAAGGGACCAAGCAGGACCTGACCATTTTATTCACGGACATTAAGGGTTTCACGTACATGACGGAAACTCTGGGCAATGACATCATCAAGCTGCTGAATTTGCATTACGACCAAGCGATCCGCCAAATCCAGAACCGGGACGGAATTGTAGGTTCGATCATCGGGGATGCCTTGCTCGCGGTGTATGGTACCATTGAAGGAGCCCGGGACCAACGAGCTTACAAAGCGTTGGTTTCTGCCTACGAAATTCAGGAAGTCGCCGCGCACCTGCGAACTGTCATGCTAAAGCGCCGCGAAGACATCCTGGCCGAAAATGGAAGGTTGACCCCTGAAGAGGAAAAGGTCTTCAAGGCTGTTATGATTGAGGTGGGCGTCGGTATCGACAGTGGAGAAGTTTTCTACGGAAACATCGGTTCCTATGTCCGTATGACCAACACCGTTATTGGTGACAACGTCAATTCCGCTTCCCGCTTGGAAGGTCTGACCCGCGTCTACAAGGTTCCCGTCATCGTTTCTGAGTCTGTGATGATGGAAGTAACCACCGACACTCAGGAGTACCTGTTTGTTGAAATCGACCAGGTGCAGGTAAAAGGAAAGACCATTGGAAAGAGAATCTATTGGCCTGTCAAACAGAATCAGGTCGACGGTGTGCTCAAGGCCTCGTTGAACCTGTTCTCTCGAGCACTGACAGCGTACTACGCCGGAAAGTGGACCGATGCGGAGCGTGACTTTAGAGACTCGCAGCTACCCCAGGCAGAAATCTTTGTGGAACGCATCGCGGGTGCCCAAGTCCCGGCGAATTGGAACGGAATATGGACAATGACAAGCAAGTAACCGATCTCGTCCAGACGACGAGGGACCGTTTTCTCGACCATCACATTGATCGTGACGATAAAGATCGCGATGCTTTCGATTTGGAGATGGAGTTTGCCAAGACTGCAAAAAACAAGAGTCTTCTCGTGCCTCTCGCGGTGGTCGTCTTCCTTCTGCTTCTGGCGCTCGGAGCTTGGCTCGCGTCGCAGTTCACGGAGCAGGCGAGTCAGAAATCGACGGTCAGTATCGGTTCTTTCGATGACTTGAAGCTGAAAGAGATTTTTGACACTGCAAGAAAGAACAAAAAGGATCTGGAAGCCGTTCAGGATCAGATCAACCAGTTGAACGTTGCCTCCAACGCCAAAATCGTTGTTCTTCAGCAGCGAGGGGCCTCTAAAGCGGATATTGCTTCTGTAAACGATGCGACGGGTACCGAAGCCAAAGCAATCCTGGCTGACACAAACAAGCAGATCGCTGCTGAGAAAGCTGCCTTGGCGACGTCCTTGAAACCTCTGAAGGTTCAAGCCGAGGAAATTCAGAAGAAAATCGATACCTACGATGACCGTATTGGTCAGATGAATAAAAAGAATCAGCAGCAGCTCGACAGCCAGCAGAGACTTTTTGATCTTCAAAAAGCGAAGCTTTCCGACGAGTATGAAGCTCGAATCCGGCAACTGAACGAGGAAAGTTCCGCCACCGTGAACAGGTTGAATCAAGAGAGAGAGGCTCTTGTCTCTGCGCTGAAGGCAAAGCAGGCGGAGGATATCCGCAAGTTGATCCTGAAATACAACCCCGTGATCACCGACGTGGCGCTTTCAGCTCAATTCACGGCATTGGGAACCCAGAAGGCTGCGTATCCCTTCTACAACCAGCCGGACAGGATTTCTTCGTACCAGCTGATCCCCGCAGACCTCCAGACCACGCTGGCCGCACGAGTCGAAAAGACCCACGTGCTGCTGGAGCGTCTCCGGTCCATCCCCTATGAGAACTCTGTTCCCCCTCTGATCAACGTGCTAGACAATGCGATTGCTGATTCCCTGTCGGGCTATGAAGATTATTTGGCACCTTTGGCAGCGCATATGGTGCAGCTGGACGGAGTGATTGCTGAGCGGGATGCAACTATCGTTGCGCGGGATGCAACTATCGTTGCCCGTGACAACACCATCGTAGAGCGTGATGCCACCATTGTGTGGCTGAATTCGGAGATTGCCCGTCTTGATGGCGAGCTTTTGCAGGAAAAAGCCGACCGAAAAGCGGAAGTCGCCGCTGCTATGGAAGCCCGGCTGGCTGCCGAAGCCGCTGAAGCTGCCGATAGGGCGAGAGAGCTGGCCGCGGAGCGCGATAAAGCGGCCTCTTGGTTGGCCCGCTGGACCGGTGGCATCGACGCCTTTGTGGCAACTCTGCGGGAAGATGGGTTGATTGTCGATGGCAGGGTGCCGGATGACTTGCTTGTGGTGATCAAACCCGAAAGAGCCAAGGCCTTGGCGGCTGCCATTACAGCCGCTGCCAATGCTCCCCCGCCTGTGGTGCAACCCGGCAAGACGGCACCAGTTGTTCCCCCTGTCAACCTTGGAACGATCCGAGATGGCTTAAACGGTGGTGAACTGGGAACCGTTTTGGTGGAACTGGGTTCCGATGGAATGTGGCGGGTCAAGCTGGTGAAGCAAAATGACCCTAAGAAGCCCTTCAAGTCCTACGACCGGTTGGTGTTGGCCCTTCCTCTCCCTAAGAAATAAGGGTGCCCTGACCTTGCTCAAGGTTAGGGGTTCCCCTATAATGACGTGCAATTTGCAGAGAGAGGTTTTTTTGTTATGAAGGTTCCTGTTGAAAAAATGCGCAATATCGGTATCAGTGCCCACATCGACTCGGGCAAGACGACACTGACCGAACGCATTCTGTTTTACTGCGGACGTATCCACGCGATTCATGAAGTAAAGGGTAAAGACGGCGTCGGTGCCACCATGGACTCCATGGAACTGGAACGCGAACGCGGCATTACCATCCAATCCGCAGCCACCAGTGTCCAGTGGAACGATAAATTCATCAACATCATCGACACTCCCGGACACGTTGACTTTACCATCGAAGTTGAGCGGTCGCTCCGTGTTCTTGACGGCGCTATCCTCGTGCTTTGTTCCGTAGCTGGTGTCCAGTCACAATCCATCACCGTAGACCGGCAGATGAAGCGCTACGATGTTCCCCGTCTGGCTTTTATCAACAAGTGTGACCGTACCGGAGCCAATCCCTTCCGTGTCCGCGAACAGCTGAAAGAAAAACTCGGCCACAATGCTGTGTTCGTCACCCTGCCCATCGGCCTGGAAGACAAGTTCAACGGCGTTATCGACCTCGTGAATAGTCAGGCTGTTTATTTTGAAGGCGAAGACGGCACCGACATCAAGCGCCTGCCCATTCCCGCCGAATACCAGGCTCAGTACGAAGAGTACCGGACGATCATGCTCGATGAGCTGTCGAACTTCAACGACGATCTGATGGAACTGCACATGGAAGGCAAGGAAGTTCCCGTCAATCTGATCAAGGCCGCTATCCGCAAGGGAACAATCAGCCGTGAGCTCACTGCCGTGTTCACCGGTTCTGCTTACAAGAACAAAGGCGTCCAGGTCTTGCTCGACGGTGTGAATGACTACCTTCCCGCCCCTACTGAGAAGGCCAACTGGGCCCTTGACCAGAGTAAGAACGAAGAGCGCGTGCAGCTGGAATGTGCCGACGACAAGCCCACCGTGGCCCTGGCGTTCAAGCTCGATGATGGACAGTACGGCCAGCTCACCTATGTGCGTGTCTACCAGGGCGAGGTCAAGAAGGGCCAGGAACTTCGCAACATGCGAACTCAAAAGCGCTTCAAGATCGGTCGTCTCATCAAGATGCACTCCAATCACATGGAAGACATCGACTACGCCGGTGCCGGCGATATTGCGGCTCTGTTCGGCATCGAGTGTGCCTCGGGTGACACGTTCTGCGACGACAAGCTGGATCTGACCATGACCTCGATGTTCGTGCCTGCAGCGGTTATCTCGCTTTCGATCGAGCCAGTCGACAAGAAGTCGGGCGACAACATGGCCAAGGCGCTGAATCGCTTCACCAAGGAAGACCCCACGTTCCGCACGTTTGTCGACCCCGAGTCAAACCAGACCATCATTCAGGGTATGGGAGAGCTTCACCTCGAAGTGTATGTCGAACGCATGAAGCGTGAGTACAAAGCCGAAGTGAAGACGGGTATGCCTCAGGTCGCTTATCGGGAAGCCATTTCTGAAAAAGCAGAGTTCACCTATGTCCATAAGAAGCAGACGGGTGGTTCGGGACAATACGCCAAGATCGGTGGTTACTTCGAGCCTACGACAGAAAACGATTACGAGTTTGTGAACATGGTAAAAGGCGGGGCCATTCCCAACGAATTCATCCCCTCCTGTGACAAAGGTTTCAAGGAAGCCGTCAAGAAGGGAACTCTTATTGGATTCCCCGTTGTCGGCGTCCGCGCTGTTGTCAATGATGGTGCTTCCCATGCGGTCGACTCTTCGGACATGGCATTCAGCACGGCGGCTCTGATGGCATTCCGGGAGACCTACCAAAAGGCCAAACCTATTATTCTGGAACCGATTATGAAGGTTGCGGTCGAAGGCCCCACAGAATTCCAGGGAAACATTTTCGGCTCCATCAACCAGCGTCGCGGTGTGATCGTTTCTTCAACCGAAGACGGCCAGTTCTGTTCCGTTATTGCTGAAGTTCCTTTGTCAGAAATGTTCGGATATTCGACCGTTCTACGCTCGATGAGCCAAGGAAAGGCCGAATTCACCATGGAATTTGAAAAATACGTCAAAGTTCCTGAGAGCGTATCGATTCAGCTGAAGAAAGACTACGAAGAAAAGCGCAAGGCTCAGAACAAATAATCTGGACGACAGGGGAATCCTGAACGAGAATGAATGGTGAAGGGAGGAGGTTTTCTTCTCCCTTCTAGTTCAAGATCGCGAGGGATGCTCCCTGGCCCAAACCACCAAGCGGACGCCCTCCGAGAGGGAGAGGAGTCCGATGGTTAAGGCACAGTTGATCAAGCAGAGTCCATTGAGGATTCTGGACGCTTCTACACACGGGGGCGTTGGAGTAGGCAACATTGGCGTCTTGGCGGCTAGGCACGGCCTGGGTAAGACGTCGACGCTTGTCCATATGGCAACCGACAAGTTGCTGCAGGGTAAGCACGTCATTCACGTGACTTTCGCCCAAAAACCAGACCATACCATTGAGTACTACGAGGAAATCTTTGCCGAGATTTCCAAGTTAAAGGGCCTTGCCGGTGCGATGCAAGTCCACGATGAAATCATGCACAACCGGACGGTCATGAATTTCGAACCGAAATTCGGCACCCCTTCACACGTGCTCGAAGGTTTGCGCGCCCGTATTGAAGCAGGGGGTTTTCCCGCTGATTTGGTCATCGTCGATGAGTTTGATTTCTTCCACGCCAAACGCGAGGATCTCAAACAGTTCCGGGATTTTGCAAACTTCGAAGCTCTGGAACTTTGGTTCAGCGTCTCGCTGGAACAAGAAGGAGATTCCGCCCCGCAACCCGTTCCCCATGTGCTTGAAAAGCATCTGGCTCAAATTGATGTTCTTATCAATCTGCGGCACCATAAGGACGATGGTAAGGTTCACCTTGAACTCGTGAAAGACCACGGCAACACGCCCACCGATATGCATCTTATCCTCGACACGAAGACCCTGCTGATTTCGCAGGAGTAGAAGCCATCCAACCCGTCAGCGGGTCTTGAGCACGCCGACGCGGCCGCACTGTGGAGCGAGAGGGCATTCCGAACAGTGCGGACTGAGCGGCGTGCAGGTGGTTTGTCCAAACGAGACCAGAAGTTGGTTTGCTTCAATCCAATGCTTGCGGGGCCACAATGCCTCGAGAGAGACCTCCGATTCTTCGGGGGTCTTTGTTTTGATCCAACCCAGGCGGTTAGGGATACGGTGCACGTGAGTGTCGACACAGATGGCGTCGACACCGAAGGCGAGGTTAAGCACCAGGTTGGCGGTTTTGCGGCCCACTCCGGGGAACTCCAGCAGCTCTTTGCGGGTTCGCGGCAGTTCATCACCACAGGTTTCCAGACTGAGCGCAATCGCCAGCAGTTGTTTGGCTTTGGTACGATAGAAACCGGCGGGATAAATGAGGTCGGCGATTTGGTCCACCGTGAGGTTCCTGGTCTGGGACGGTGTGGCGGCTTGTTCAAACAAACGGCGGCTGGCCGACAGTGTGACTTCGTCCCGAGTTCGAAGCGAGACAATGGTTGCAGCCAGAATTTGCCAGGGATCAGAACCCATTTCGGTGAGAACGTTCAATGACGGGGTGGGGTGTACCTGGGCATGACTGCGGAGGAGGTCGAAGACCTCGTCCCAGTTCCTATTCTTCGTCCTCTTCCTCTTCGGGTTCCGGCTCGAATTCTTCTTCGGAATCACTATCGGAATCGAGGGAGGACACAATGGCACTTTTTCCCAGTGGTTCCAGTTTTTCATGGACAATCGCCTCAACTTCGGCGACGGGAATGTCCAGAGAGAAGGCGATTTCATCGATCAAGAGCTTCATGGCACTGTCATAAAGCTTTCTTTCGAGGATGGGTAGTTCTTTCACTTTGGAGCGATGGTAGAGGTTTCGAACCACCAAAGCGATATCGGTGATATCGCCGCTTTTCAAATGGTCAAGATTCATTTGATAGCGCATTTTCCAGTCAGCCGTGATGGGCTCGAAATCACTGGCAATAATATTGAACGCTTCTTGTGCTTTTTCGCGCGGAACAATACTCCGGATTCCGATTTCCACCGCTTTTCCAACGGGTATCATGACGGTCATATCTGTTACGGGGAGAAAAATCTGGTAATACTGGGTTGGCTTGCCCTTAAACACACGCTCGGTGATAGCCATAATCTGGCCAACTCCCTGAAGCGGATACACCACTTTTTGATTGACTTGAAAGGGTGTGGCCAGGTTGGCAGTCTTGTCCTCAGGCATGCGCGGAGAATATCACAGATTGCCCGATAGGTCAAACCTCACCAAGTTCTTCAGGGGTTTTGGTGCTTTGCGGTAGAGATTCTTGAAAGGATGAATATCAAGAGCATTGGTGTACCAGCCTCCGATTTCCTCCCGGTCAATGAGATTGAAACTAGGGGTGTGGCTTAAGGGGATCAACAGTCCCTTCTGGAGTAAGGAGGACTCGGCCTGTGAAAGAGTCTTGAGACGCTCTTCAGGTTTCTGTGAGGCCGCCTGTGAGAGCCAACCATCGAATTCCGAATCAGAGTACGAAAAGGAATTGAGGCTGCTGCCACTTTTCCAGAGGACCAAGAAGGTTACGGGATCGAGGAAGTCCCCGATCCAGCTAAAATACCCCAGAGTATGGTCGAGGGCCGCCAAACGATCGTAGTAGCGGTCGGTCACTGTGACATGCTCGACCTCAAGGCCAATTTTCGACCAGGCTTGCCGGAGGGTCTCGACCAAAACGTCGTTGGACTTCGACGCATCCTCGGGGAGGGCAATGGTGAGTTTCGGCAGCCCTTTTCCTTCAGGAAAGCCTGCCTCAGCCAACAGGGAAAGAGCTTTTTCAGTATCACCTTTCTCGTAACCTTCAACCTTGGGGTAACCTTGGAATTGCGGTATCAAGACAGCGGTGGGCTGAAGGTAGGGTTTGCGGATTTCTTCCAACGGCAACAAAAGGATCAATGCTTGACGGACCTTGGGGTTTGTCCAAGGAGCTTTATCGGTTTTGAAGTACAGGAAACTGGTTCCAAAAACGGCGTTGGCTGTGAAGTAACGAGAACCAAGGGTTGCCGCCCCGTCGATACCATCGGCCACCCAGTCAAGACTCCCTTCCTTAAAGGCTTTGGTCACTGACTGGGCATCGTCATTGAACTGTAGTTCCAGACCATCGATGGCAACCTGCTCTGTGTCCCAATAGCGGGGGTTTTTCTCGAGAAGCCAATGCTCGGGAGTCATGGCTGTCAGACGGTAAGGTCCGTTGGCTGGTGGAGGAGCTTCTGTGGGACGGGCAAGCCAGGTGCTTTGCAAAGGTACGAAGGAGTAATGGCACAAAACTGCCACCAGGTGGGGAGCGGGTTCGTTGAGTTTCAATACCAGCGTGTCGTTCCGTGGAACTTGGATGCCAAGCTTCGAGGGGTCGCGAAGTTTGCCTTCCCGCCAGGCTTGAGCACCAGAAATCGGGTCAAGGAGCGAGGCAAAAGGGGCATTGGTGGCTGGGTTGAGAACCCGGATCCAGCTATCGCGAAAGCTTTGGGCGTTCAAAGGCGTGCCGTCTTCAAAGACAAGCCCGGGGCGCAAGTTAAAAGTGAGGGTCAAACCATCATCCGAGAACGCCCAGGACTGAGCCGCTCCGGGGAGCGGGCGAAGAGACAGAGGATCATAAACTACCAGACCCTCGTAAAGTGCTGTTAGGACCTGGGCCTCAAGGGCCGTTTGCCCCTTGGCCGGGTCGATTTGAATGGCCGAGGTGCCAAAGTTGATTCTCAGAATATCGGGCGGCGATGCAGCCAGTGGAACCGCCAACAGACCTATCAGCACAAGCAATGCTTGGTTCAACGGACGACTCCCAGCAAGAAAATCAAAACCGCTACTGCGGCCAGACCGATCGAAACACCCTGAAGAATCGCTACCATCGTCTTGTTTCCCCGGGCCAGTTCTTGAAAGCTCCGTGTCGTTACCAGAAACGGGGCATCCTTGGCTTCCGGTCTACGGAGCGCTAATTGGCCACCCTCATCTCCGGCTTCAGCCACCACCGTCAGCTCCCGGTCTAGGGGCAGACAGTGCTCTTCGTAACGGTAACCAAGAGTCCCCCCTAAGGAACCTCCAAGATTCAAGACGAACGACCCCACACCCAAGGCATTGCCCGACATGGTCGCCGGCTGGAAACTGGCGTGGCTCTTGATCCGTTCAATCTTGGCATGTTCGGGCTGAACTAGAATCTTTCCAGTGCCGTCTTCAAGCCAAAATGGAATCGAGACCTCGTTGGTCGCCACGACCTCGCTTTTTCGGTGGGTCCTCTGAATACTGTTTCCCTGTGCGTCCTTCTCCCAAAGAACCTCTTCGTACTCTCTGGTTACAGAAAATCGGTAGGAAACACAGGGTGTATGGGATAATTCTGCCAGCAAGGGTGTTTCACAGACGATTTTGCCCCGGATTTTCACTGTTTGCCGAAACGAACCGGCCCCCAGTTCCTTGGCGATGGAAGCAGAGTCCTCGGCAAGGCGGGAAAGGGGGATATCCGAGGCCAAGGCCATAGCCTGAGCTCTATCAGCTTGCCGGCGGGCCCACCAGGAGACACCAAAAGAACCCAGCGCGAAGAGAACCGTCAAAAGAATGAAGGGACCCACGATTATTGACCTTCCCTGACCCAAAGAATGAACTCATCGTAGGTATCCAGAAGAGCTTTGTAAAGGTCGCTCGCTGTGGAAAGGTTTCCGGTTCGGCCCAATGTCTCGAGCGCGAAGGCCGCTTCTGCTACTGCCACGGCTGTAACGCCTCTGGCCGACCCTTTAAGGGTGTGGGCGAAACGGAGAACGGCGGTGCTTTCGGCGGAACGGATGGCCGTTTGCAGCTCGGCCAAGAGTGTCGGGCAACGGGCCAGGAATTGGTCGAGGACTTGGCGTCCGTTTGCAGGGCTACCGTAGAGTTGGGCAAGTTGGCTCCAGTCCAGGGGCGGTGCTTTTTTGGCGGGCATCCCTCCGGGTAGGGTTAGCTGGAAGCCGGGTTTCTGCTGATCCGTTAGAAGGCCAAAAAGCCCCTTGTCAAAGTTGGGCAGGGTCTCAAAGGCCTGAGAATCAAACGGCTGACAGGTGAATTCCAAAATAAGGTCCGCTCCGTTCGGTGCCGGCGTGAATTGCACTTTGAGTGTGTCGGCCTTAGCCGCTATGTCCGCAAAAAGGAGAAATAGCTTGTTTTTGAGAAATTGGGACGGGGCGTGAACCGTCGCGGCTGTCGGAGCAACAACCCCTTCAAACCGGCAACCCAGGGAGGGAAGCGTGAGGGATAAATCTTCGAACAGCTGCTGGACAAACCGTTGAACGGAGAAATCCTCGGGTGTTTCGGCCATGATGCCATTGTAGAGCTTCACCCTTGTCAATTCAAGGAAAAGGGTTTATGTTGAGTTAATCACTTGAGGAGGTTATATGGAGATTGCCATCACCGATCCCCTTCCCTGGTACCTTGCTGGACCGCTGCTGGGACTGTTTGTCCCTCTCATGCTTCTCTTAACAGGAAAGGAACCTGGTGTCTCCAGCTCCTTCCGGCACGCTTGCGCAGTGTTGCCTGGTGCCAAGTTGGTTACTTACTTCCGCTATGACGTGTTGAAAGACGGGCTGTGGCAGATACTGTTCGTCACGGGCATTCTGTTAGGTGGCACTTTGGTTCAATTTGGCTTGGGCGGGGCCGGCGTGCCCTTGTTTCTTCCCGAGAATTTGACCGCTGCAGGCCTTGCATTGCTCTTTGCCGGCGGGGTTCTGGTTGGATTTGGAACCCGTTACGCGGATGGCTGCACCTCGGGCCACACCATTGCCGGTATCTCGAACTTGAGCTGGCCGAGCGTTGTCGCTTCGGTCTGTTTTATTGTCGGAGGGACGGTCGCCAGCCTAGTGGACCGACTCGTTTTCGGAGGTCTCGTCCCATGACAAAATGGTGGAAGTACCCCCTCTGGCTGCTGCTGGGGGTGGGGTTTGGCGCTGTCCTGACATCGGCACAGGTAATCTCGGTAGTTCGAGTACGACGCATGTTCGCGTTTCAAGAACCCCATATGTTCTTGGTCATCGGTTCCGCCGTGGTTACGGGAGTCCTCAGCCTGCTTATCCTGAAGGCACTACGAAAAACCAAGACCGACCTGTCGGGTCAGCCTATGGATTTCAAGAAACGGCCTTTCCAACCGGGAATTGTCATTGGCGGGTTAATCTTCGGTATTGGTTGGTACCTGACAGCCGCCTGTCCCGGCCCGATCTATGCCCTGATCGGTACTGGAACCTGGACGGCTCTCATGATCTTAGCCGGAGCCCTCGGGGGAACATGGTTGTATGGATGGTTGAAACCCAAACTGCCCCACTGAGTCCTTTGCTTCTCTTAGAAGCTCATCACGATGGTCTGACTTTTCTCCGGACGGAAGGTTTTGAGAAGGAGGCTGTGATCACTTTCATACCAGGCAGCACTTCTGTCGGTATCGGTGATTCCCCAGCTGTCACCGTAGAGGGGAATGGGCTTTCCATTGATCTGAACCTGCTTAGGCCGGAAGACGTTGTGAAGGCGGTAAAGCAGATACGGGTCGGGTAGAAGCGCACCCGTGGTATTCAGGGTCTCGTGATCGAGGGTCATATCCTTCTGGGCGTAGTCATAGACGAGGCGGGTTTCCCAGTAGACACCTCCGCCCGAAGCGAGGGTCCGTCCGTCATCGAGGTAGTAGGCTCCCATACCGCGCCCCCCTGGAAAGACATGCACGGTCAGTGGATTGAAGATGTCCTTGTCATCGAAGACCTCGGGTTCGCGGACGGGGACAAAGGCGCCTCCCCGTGCGAAGAGCAGGGGCTTATCAGGGCGCGCTTCGAGGTCGTAGCTTTGGCCCCCTCCGAACTCCTCTCCGCTCCAGAAATCAAACCATACACCGGGGCCGGGCAGGTAGACGGAGCGCTGTGGGCTGCTGCCCGATACGGGCGCTACGAGAAGGCTCTCACCCCACAGGAATTCATCGTCGCAGGCCAGTGCCTTGGTGTCGCTGGTGGCTGAGGCCCAAATCGGAAGCCAGGCAGGACGACCTGTGGCGGCAGCTTGACGGGTATTTTGCGCCAGGTACGGCTTGAACTGGGAGCGGCGGTCGAGAAGTGCCTTGAGCCGCAACCTGTCGGGATCACTGAGGCTGGTCCAGAAAATGGCGGGATCGAGACCCCAGTC
>JFJP01023562.1_pt1 | contig 27044 bp, 27 predicted proteins | sample 431651 | NCBI WGS metagenome assembly JFJP01 (sample SAMN02602958, study PRJNA72255) | Microbial mat metagenome, whole genome shotgun sequencing project. | biome: fresh water; feature: sink hole; material: water; isolation source: purple microbial (photo- and chemosynthetic) mats found in...
GCGAGAACATATCCAGTATGTTCATATTCACACGTATGCCAGGAGGTCGTCATGTCCATGTATTCCAAATTCGCTGTCTGGTACGATCGCATTTTTCCCTTCAGTCCGGGCGTCTATGCATTTTTGACGCACCACCTGGGAGACCTCGGCGGGCCGGTTCTGGATCTGGGTTGCGGCACAGGCGACTACTGCGCGGCGTTCACGCGCGATGGCGTGCGGGCCGTGGGCGTGGATCTGGACTCGGCCATGATCTCCCAGGCCCGGGCCCGTGGGCCGGAGACCGAGTTTCATGTTCTGGACATGACGGAATTCAGGGCCATTGGCGGTCCCTGGAACATGATCTACTCCATCGGCAACACGGCCGCACATCTGCCCCGTGATCGTTTCTGGAAGTGCGTCGAGGACGCGGCCGCGCGGCTTCTGCCCGGCGGGGTCTGGATCGTGCAAGTTATGAACTGGGATTACATTTTGGGGCTGCCCGCGTTCACTTTTCCGGCCAAGGTCATGGAAGGGGCTGTTTTTTACCGTGCCTACGAAGATATCACGCCCGAAGGACTGACCTTTCATACAGGGCTGGACATAGACGGCCAGCGTGTTTTCGACGATCACGTGCGGCTTTACCCTCTACCCTCGGAGCAGATTGTGGGCGGGCATGAAGAACGCGGCTTTCATCTGGTCGAACACGTGTCAGATTATTCCGGCAGCGGCTTTGATGCGGAAGTGTTTTCAGCCAATATCTTTGTATTCAAACGTTGAGGACGAGACGCATGGATTTTAAAACCGCCATGGGGCAAAGCACCCTTTTCAAAGGATTGGGGCCGGAGGAGCTTACGCAACTGGAGCGTATCTGCGAATCCCGCGAATACGGCAAGTCGGATATGATTTTTGGCGAGGGCAAGGAGGGGGTCGGGTTTTACGTTGTGGTTTCCGGCCAAGTGAAGGTCTTCAAGATGTCTTTCGATGGCCGGGAGCAGATTCTGCACATCCTGGGGCCTGGCGACCCCCTGGGCGAGGTGCCGGTCTTCGCCGGACAGAACTATCCGGCCAATGCCCAGGCCCTGGGCGCGTCGAGCCTGTATTTTTTCCCCCGCACGAAGCTTCTCGAACTGTATCGCGAGAGCCCGTCCCTGGCCATGAACATGCTGGCCGTGTTGTCGCGGCGGCTGCGCGAATTCACCGTACTGATCGAGAACCTGTCCTTGAAGGAGATTCCGCAGCGGCTGGCCGCCTATCTGCTGCATCAGCATTCCCTCAAACCTGTCTCCGCACGGGTCAAGCTCAGCGTTACCAAGGGCGTGCTCTCCAATATCCTCGGCACTTCCCAGGAAACCCTCTCCCGCGTGCTCGGCAAGCTCAGCCAGGAGGGCCTCATCGAGGTCCAGGGTAAAGAAATCAGCCTATTGAATCCGGACAAGCTGCAGGAACTGGCGGACGGGGAGATCAGGTTGTAGGACACAGGCTCTCTGGCGACCCGCGGCGATCGCGTTTCCGCTCGTATTCCCATCGGTGCGCTGGGAGCCACGGCCCTTTGGTCTGCGGGGGATTGACATGGCGTACGCTAATACGTACGTTTTGTTGACAGAGGGGGAGACATGACAATACTCAACGCGACGGAAGCACGTTCCAGACTGTACAGCCTGATCGATGATGCGGCGCAGACCCACGAACCGGTGGTGATCAAGGGAAAGAGGGCGAACGCTGTTCTGGTGTCCGAGGCGGACTGGAACGCCATTACCGAGACCCTGTATCTTCTGTCCGTTTCCGGCATGCGAGAGTCCATTACCCAAGGCATGGCAACGGGCGTGGATGAGTGCGACAAGGAACTCGACTGGTGACCTGGGAATTGTGTTTCACCGGCCATGCCGGCAAGGATGCGAAAAAGCTGGCCTCATCGGGACTCAAGCCCAAGGCTCAGGAACTTCTGGAAATACTTCGGAACAACCCTTTCCAGAACCCGCCACCCTATGAAAAACTGGTCGGGGATCTTTTGGGCGCGTATTCGCGGCGCATCAATATTCAGCACCGCCTTGTCTATCAGGTTCTCCCAGAACAGCGGGTAGTCAAGGTGCTCCGCATGTGGACGCACTACGAGTGAAGCCCGGCACGCGCCGCCTATAGCCCCTTTTTCGGATCAAAATCCTGGCCCAGCGCCGCGGGCGCGGTGATGGGCCAGCTGCCTGAGAAGCGTTTGAGGATTGGGTAACGGCGCATCAGATCCTGCACGAAGCCGACCCGGCCGAGGTTCACGGCAAGCAGAGTCACGATCATCATGGGAAAGGGTGCGACCTGGAAGACCTGGGCCGGGATGGAGGGGAAGATGTCCTGCAGGTAGATGCCCGAGACCTGCAGGGCCGCGAAGAAATACGCCCCGATGGCCGCCCGCACCGGGTGCCAGCCTCCGAAGATGACAATGGCCAGGGCGATCCAGCCCGCGCCCTCGCAGCCCTGGGGCCTGCCCCAGCCCGGCTTCACGGCCAGGGAATAGGCCGCTCCGGCCAGTCCCACCAAAGCTCCACCCGCCAGACAGGCCATGAGCCTTGAGAGCCGCACCCGGATGCCGCGCCCGAAAGCGGCCCGGGGCGATTCGCCCACGGCGCGCAGCCGCATGCCCGCATTGGTTTTGTACATCCACCACCAGCAAAGCAGAATGGCCGCAAGGCTGATGCTCACCACCGGGGACTGTCGTCCGAGCAGGGCGTCCAACACCGGCGTGCCCGACAGTCCGGGGATGCCCCAGTAGCTGAAGGATGGGCCGGGCTGGCGGGAGTAGGAATGGCCCAGAAAATAGGCCAGGTCGCGGGTCAAAAGGGTCAGGATGAAGCCCACGGCCAGCTGCGACTGCCCCAGGTAGATGTTGGTCAACCCGAGCACGGAGGCCACGGCGGCGCCCACGGCCATGCCGCCGAACGCGCCGGTCCAGGCGCTGCCCGATGCCGAGGCCAGGGCGAAGGACGCCATGGCAGAGAGCAGCATGGTTCCGTCCAGGGACAGGTTGATGACTCCCGCCTTCTCGGTGATGGTCTCGCCCAGGGTCGCCAGGACCAGGGGCGCGCCGGCCAGCAGGATGCCGGCCATGATGAGCGCGAATTCCTGCATCAGCGGCCCTCCTGGCGATGGGTCATGTAGGTGCGAAGGCCCTGGGTGACAAAGACGGACAGCACCAAAAGCCCCTGGATGACGCCGCTCAGGGACGAATCCAGGTTCAGTTGCAAGGGTAGCTGGATGGACCCGACATTCAGCACCGCGAAAAAGAAGCAGATGAACGGCACCGGCAGAATCCGAAATCCGGACATCATGCCGATCAAAAGCGCCGTGTAGCCATAGCCCGAGGAAATGTTCGGCAGGAGTCGATGATAGACGCCAAGGACCTGCACGGCCCCGGCCAGTCCGCCCAGGGCTCCGCACAGGGCAAAGGCCTGCAGCATGCGCAGTCGCGGGCTCAGGTCGAAAAGACGGGCCGCCTTGGGGTTTTGTCCCACAGCCTTGAGGCCCAGCCCCCACTGCGTGCGCAGCAGCAAAAAAGCCACCAGCACCAGCGCGGCGCAGGCCAGGCCAAGGGCGGTCCAGCTGGCGGCCAGGCTGCCGATGCGCTCCAGCCACAGGGATTGGGGCAAGGTCTCGGTGCCGCTCATGGAGGCTACGCCGGGGCGTTTCCAGGGGCCGAAGATGAGCCAGATTGCCAGGCCCATGGCCACGAAATTGAGCCCAAGTCCGGAGAATATCTCGTGCACGCGGCCATGGGTCTTGAGCAGGCCAGCCAGGAGCGCCCAGAAGGCGCCGCCGAGCATGCCCGCCACAAGGGCCAAGGCGATGTGGAAGGGGCCGCCCTGGTCAACGGGCATCAGCGCGCCGGTGCAGAAAATCGCGCCGAGCACGATCTGCCCTTCAATGCCGATATTCCACAATTTTGCCGTGAACGGGATGAGCAGACCCAGAGAGCAGAGCAGCAGCGGCACGAAGACCGTCAGCACCTGACCGAATTTGGACATGGAGCCAAGGCCGCCCATGAACAGGATGCGCAGGGTTTCAAGGGGGGGAGCGCCCGAGGGCAAGGCCACGAGCACGGTCAAAGCCAGGGCCAGGAGCAATGTGGCACCAATCCAGAGCAGTTGCTGCAGCCAGATTTTATGCGGCATGGGCGTCCTCCGGCTTTTTTCCGGCCATTAGGGCCCCCAGAATTTCAACGCTTGCGCTTTGGCGCGGCACGTCGGCCACCAGGGAGCGGTCGAAAAAGACCAGCACGCGGTGGCTGTGCTCTATGACTTCATCCAGATCGGGTGAAAAGAAAAAAAGAGTCGCGCCTTTGGCGCAGCGACCGCGCAGATGTTCCCAGACCTGCCTGGTCGATCCGGCGTCCAGGCCCCGCGTGGGGTGTTCCATGAGCAAGAGCGGGGCGTCGTCGGGGATGAGGGACAGGAGCAGGCGTTGCTGGTTGCCGCCGGACAGGGCCTTGGCCGGGGTGTCCGGATGGGCGCGCAGATCAAAGCGCTCCACGCATTGCGACTGGTGGAATTCTTCCAGGCGTGCGGCGCGTTCCGGGAAGGCGAGCAGGATGTGGTCGCGGATGGAAAGATCGGGAAAGAGAGCCTGACTCATGCGGTCGGCGGGCACGAAATGCACGCCGGCGCGGCGCAACGTCTTGAAATGTGTCCGGGTGTGGGTGACGTCATCCAGAACAAGGCGGCCTGCGGGCATGCGATCCAGTCCGCACAGGCCGCGCAAAAAAAGCTCCTGGCCACTGCCGTCGAGGCCTGCCAGTCCGATGATCTCACCTGGCGCGGCCGAAAGATTCAGCGGACCCAGGTGGTATTTGGGCCCGGCAAAGACCGCGCCCTCAAGGGTCACGCGCCTGCTTTGTCCTGTCTGGGGCAAGGCGCTGTTTGCGGATTGCGCGGCCGCATCGCCAAACATGCGCCGGACCAGCTCTTCGGAGTCGTAGGGCGGGGTGAGCCGGGCTTCCAGGCGTCCCTGGCGCATGACAAAGATGGCGTCGGCCATTTCCAGGGCCTCGGAGAGCTTGTGCGTGACCAGGATGACGGTGTGTCCTTCCTGGCGGGCCAGGCGGGTCAAAAGGCCGAAGAGGTCGCGTTTTTGTTCCGGGGTGATGCCCGTGGTCGGCTCGTCGAGGATCAGGGTCGTGGCGCCCAGGTCCAGCAGGCGCAGGAGTTCGAGCAGCTGGCGTTCGCCCACGGTCATGGAGGCCACGGGTTCGTCCGGCAGGAAACAGACGCCCAGGTGGTTGGAGAGTTCGCCCAGGCGGTCCACAACCTGCGCTCTGGTCCGGGAGGGGCCGCTCAGGCGGAAGTTTTCCCAGACCGGCAGGGCCGGGAAGTCCAGCGGGTCCTGGTAGAGCATGCCAACGCCCAGGTGCGCGGCAGTGGCCGGGGTCAGGCCCGGATAGTCATGGCCGCGCAGGGTGATGACTCCTGAGTCGGGCACGGTGTGGCCGGCCAGAATGCGCATGAGCGTACTCTTGCCGGCCCCGTTTTCTCCCACCAGGGCGTAGATGCGGCCGGGTTCCAGGGTCAGGCTGATGGAATCATTGGCCCTGACCCGGCCATAGTGCTTGCTGATGTCGCGTAAGACGATCATGTCACTGTGCGCTGGACTGGCCTTCCATGCCCTCAAGCAACTGCGGCAGCGACCAGACCTGCTCGTCTGTGGCCGTGTCGCCGCTTTTCAGGAAGGGCGTGCCGTCCTGGAAGTTGAGCGGTCCGCTGAAGAGGTTGATCTTGTGCGCGCCCAGATCGGTCACAAAGGCGTCGAGACGGGCCTTGTTCTCGGCGGACAGGCCTTCGCCGGCCATGAAGCCGACGGTGGATTTGTCGTGATCGTTGATGTCGGCCCAGTGAGGAGCTTCCCACTGGAAATCCTGCTTCCAGGAACCGTCCTGCACGGCCTTGGCCTGGCGCAGGAAGGACGGGCCCCAGTTGAAGTAGGGCACGCCGATGCAGGTCGGGCCCTGGCCTTCGCAGGCCTTGGCGTAGTCGTAGGGGATGGCCCAGGCTTCGCGGCCCTGATCCCGCTTCTGGCGGGCCACGGCCACGGCTTCGGGGGTGTCGATGCCGGAAATGACGACATCGTAGCCGCCGTCGAAAAAGGAACCCGCGACCTGGGCCGGGTCCGTGGTCACGCCGGGAATGTTGAACCAGAAACCGATCCAGCTGACCTTGAACTTGAGATCCTCAGCCTTCTTGCCCAGCACCTGGGTCCAGGCATAGCGGGCGCCCAGGAAGGCGGAAGCGGCCAGACGGCGGGTTTCCTCGTTGATCAGCGGACCAAGGTAGGCGACCTTGCCCGTCTTGGAGGTCAGGGCGGCGGCGAAACCGGCCATCATCTTGCCGTATTCCATGCGTCCGAACAGGTTGCCCAGGTTGGCCGGGGCCTTGCCGGTGATGACGTCGTCACCCGAGACATGCACGAACGTCTTGTCCGGGTGCAGGCTCGCGGCCTCGCGGATGCCGTCCTTCATGTCGTCGGAGCCCGCGATGATCAGATCCGCGCCCTTTTCAACCAGATCGTCGACCACCTGCGGGATGGTCAGGCCGGGACGGTCGGCGGGGTTGACCTTGTCCAGATAGATGAGCTTCGTGCCGGGAAGTTTTTCCTCGACATACTTGCCGCCTTCGTACTGGGCTTGGCTGTAGCCCTTGTCATTGTAAGGGCCGACCAGAATGAGGCCGATGGTGAGATCCCCTGCCATGGCCAGGGACGGACAGAGCAGCAAGACCGCAAAACCAAGAAAGACCAGAAAACGCTTCATGTTTTCCTCCGGGAGTGATGGGCGTGGGAAACCACGCGCCGGGATGTGGCTGCCGCGTGACGCAGCGTGCGCGGAAGCCGGGTGAAATAGGGGGATGTGTCGGAAATGTAAATCCCGACTTTGCCACCACTGGCCGCGAAGTCAATACAATCAATCTCCTGGCCGCTCTAAAGGGTCCGAAGATGTATGACAGCCCGAGAGTTGCGGGCGATACGTTGCCAAGACCAGAAGAGTGTGTTCAAATATCCTAACTGATTTATCGTCGAAGGTTGCGGGGAGCGAACATGATGGAAGAAACGGTCGCGGCACTGGAATCGCGCAGGGAAGCCTTGTATGCGCTCATGCTTGCGGCGGAGCGGGAAGAGTCGCTGGCCATGCTGCTTGAGCATGCGCAGTACCATGGTTTCCAGTCGGCTGTCAGCGATCTTCTCGAACCGGTCCTGGAGAGGGCGGGTGAAGCCTGGCAACGTGAAAACCTGTCCCTGGCCCAGGGGTACGTGGCCGGAAAGATCGCCGAGGACCTCCTGGTTGCTGCCGCTGAAACCGGCGGGGACCTGTTGCTGGACGTCAAGGGGCCCGTGGTGCTTGGCAACGTGGAGGATGACTACCATTCATTGGGCCGCAAGATGGTCGCGGTTTTTTTGCGCGCAGCGGGGTGGAAGGTCATCGACCTGGGCAATGACGTGGCGCCGAAAGTTTTTGTCGATGCGGCCCGGGAGCACGGCGCCAGGATCATCGGAGCCTCGGCCATGATGCTGACCACTGCCGAGAACATCCGCGCCCTGCGGGACGAGATGGATGCACAGGGGGTGGGCGGCAAGGTTCAGCTGGCCGTGGGCGGCGCGGTCTTCAAACTGCGGCCGGAGCTTACGCACGAGGTCGGCGGCGACGGGACGGCCCCCAGCGCCATCCAGGCCCCGGAGCTGTTTGACCGGCTTTGGGCCCGCAGCCTTGAGGCGGAGGGTGTATGACCAGCATGGAGCGCGTGCTCTGCGCCCTGCGTGGCGAACCTTCCGACCGCAGGGCCTTCACTTTGGCCTTGAGTCTTTACGGCTCCAGGCTCACAGGGTGTCCGACCATGGACTATTATTCAGATTCGGCGCGTTATGTGGAAGGACAGCGCGAGGTCGTGCGTTTTATCGATCCGGACATCGTCTTTTCGCCCTTTGCCCTGCCTTTCGAGGCCCTGGCTTACGGCGGAGAAGGGGTCTGGTTGGACAACTTCCCTCCCAACGTCCGCAAGCCCCCGTTTCGCGAGCAGCAGGAGGTTGGGTCTCTGGGGGAGGGTTTGTTGCTGGATCAGGGAGTGGCCTACCTTGTCGAGTCCACGCGCCTTCTGGCGGAGGAGTTTGGCCCTGCCAGACCTGTCTGCGCGGTGGCCACCGCCCCCGTGGACCTGCCGGCCATGCTGCTGGGTATCGAGACCTGGCTTGAAATCCTGCTTTTTGATCATGAGCGTGCCGCGCGCCTCATGGACTTGGCCACGGACCACTTCCTGCGTCTGACCGGAGCCTATTTCGCCGCCGGCGCCGCCTTTGTGGCCATTCCGGTCATGTTCGCCAATCTCCGCATCGTCACCCCGGCCCTGCTCGAAAAGACCATCCTGCCCTGCCTGGCTCAGGCCTTTGTCCAGGCGGCGGGGCCGCTGGTCTATCATCACGGCGGCAACCGCATTCTTGATCATCTCCAGCACTACGCAAGCCTGCCAAACGTGGCCGGGTTTCTGTTCGATCCGCGCGACAGTCTCGACCGGGCCAGGGAAGCGCTGGGCCCGCAGCGGCTCATGCTCGGCAATTTGAACGGTCCGGGCCTGGCGCGCATGCAGCCCCGGGAGGCCCATGCCATCGCGTCCGAACTTCTGGCCTCGCGCTCCGCAGACAGGAATTTCGTGCTTGCTTCGGCCCATGCGGACATTCCTTTTGACACCAGACTGGAGACCCTTTTGGCCGTGCGCCGGGCGGTCGTGGAGGCAGGTGCGGTCGCATGAGAGACATCCTGACGATCTGCTGCGGTATTTTCCAGGCGGAAATGGCACTGCTGGCTCCCCGATTCCCCCGTTTCCGGCTCGTTTTTGCCGATTCCATGCTGCACATGCGCCCGGATTTGCTTCAGAACCGCATCGACGGCCTGCTCAAGCAGCATCCGCACGACAAGGTGCTCTTCATCTACGGTGACTGCACCCCACGCATCGTCGAGCTTTGCCGTAAGCCCGGCTTCGCCAAGGCCGAAGGCATCAACTGCTGTGAGATATTGCTTGGCCGTGAGGATTACCGCCGCTTGCGCAAGGCTGGCGCATTTTTTTTCCTGCCGGAGTGGACGCTGCGCTGGCGTGATGTCTTCGAGCGCGAGTTGGGTTTTGCCGGCGGGCGCGGAGCCGGGGAGATGCTGCGCGAGGTGCACAGTCATTTCATCTATCTGGACACCGGGGTCATGCCTGTGCCCTCGACGCTGCTGGATGAAATCAGCCGGGAATTGGAAATGCCCATGACCGTTTTGACGGTGGGGCTGGGATGCCTGGGGCAGAAGGTGGCCGCCGCCCAGGAGAAGCTCGATGCCCAGTGACAGCGGCGAATCCCGAGCTTTTTACCAGCTTTTCGCCGATCTGGCATCAGGCACCCTTGAGCACGTCACGGATCCGCAGAGCTGTGCCGAATATGTAGCGTCGCAGGTCCGTGAGTTGCTGGGCGTAAAGGCCGTGGCCGTGGTCGCCTGCCAGGGGCACAATTCGCCTCACCGTCTTCTGGCCGTGCGGCCTTTACGGCAGGAGCCGCTTTTGAAAAAGGCCGGCGTCGATCAGCTCATCCACGCGAGTCATGCCTCGCATTTGGCCTTGACCGTAAGCCCCGGGGACCAGACCGCGGCCGGAGCCATTTTGCGATCCCTCCAGCTGACGGATTCCGTAATCGTACCTCTGCGCATCGGCAGAGAGATGATCGGAGCCCTGGTTCTGCTGGGGCTTATGGACATGAGCGGCATCGAGACCATTGTCCATAGCCTGGACCGCCTGTCCTCCCTCCTGGCCCTGATCATGCGTCAGGCCGACCAGTATCGGGATCTGGAGCTGGCCGTGCGCGAACGCACCGCAGAGTTGCAGGCCACGCGCGACCGGCTGGAAGAGCAGCACACCTTCCTCTCTTCCCTGCTCTCAAGTTTGCCCAACCCTGTTTCCGTGCAGGACGTGAATGGTCGCATTCTGCGCTGCAACGACGCCTTCAGCGCCCTGGTCGGCAGATCCGAGCAGGAGATTGTGGGCGAGCTTGAATCACGGCTTGGCGATTTTTTTGTTCGTGAGCCCGCCGCAGGCGGCGGTCTGGGGTCGGAGGAGTTCGAATGCCGCTCGGCGGACGGCTGCGTGCGGCGCATGCTGTCCTCCCGCGCCCCGTTTCACGGCCGGCAAGGGCGCCTGGCCGGGTTCATAAACGTCCTGACCGATGTCTCGGACCTTGCGGCGGCCCGCCTTGCCGCGGAAGCCTCCAGTCGGGCCAAGTCGGAGTTCCTGGCCAACATGAGCCATGAGATCCGCACACCGTTGAACGGCATCGCCGGCATGATGCAGCTTTTGAGCCGCTCATCTCTGGATTCCGAACAAAAGGAGTACGTCTTCGCGGCCATCCGCTCCTCCCAGCGGCTGACCCAGCTCCTGACGGACATCCTCGATATCTCGCGCATCGAGGCTGGCAAGATGAGCATTGCCGCCAAGGAATTTAATTTCGCGGATCTGCGCGACTCCGTGCGCGACCTCTTTGCCATTCCGGCCAAGACCAAGGGACTTGAACTCTCCTTCGAGATCGATGAGGCCATTCCTGCGCATGTGGTGGGCGACGAAGGGCGGCTGCGGCAGATTCTTTTCAACCTGGTCGGCAATGCCACCAAATTCACGGCCACGGGCAGCGTGCGCGTTGTGGCCCGCCGCGTGGATGACGGCGGGGTTATGTACGTGGAGATCATTGTCGCGGACACGGGCGTCGGCATTCCCAAGGAGCGGCAGGAGGACATCTTCAACGCCTTCACCCAGGTTGACGGCTCGGCCGTGCGGCAGCATGGGGGAGTGGGGCTGGGGCTGGCCATCGTCAAGCGGCTGGTGGACATGATGGAGGGTTCGATCACGGTGTGCAGCGAGGTCGGCCAGGGCACGACCATGACAGTGCGTGTTCCTCTGCTGCCAGGCCTGACGGGGTGCTCGACCCGGGAAGCAGCTGCGTTGTCCGAGGCCCGGAGTCTGCGCATCCTGGTGGTGGAGGATGACTCCATCAATCAACTGGCCCTGACGCGGATGCTCAAAAAATTGGGCCACGTATCGACGCTGGCCCGCAATGGTCAGGAAGCCCTCGACAAACTGGGCGTGGACGACTTCGACTGCGTGCTCATGGATGTCCAGATGCCGGTCATGGACGGGCTCGAAGCCACCAGCCGGATCCGCGCCGCGAGGGTTGGGCGCGTTTCCCCCGAAATTCCGATCATCGCCCTGACAGGCCACGCCATGCCAGGAGACCGCGAGCATTTTCTCAAGTGCGGCATGACGGCGTACCTCTCCAAGCCCGTGGATATGGACTGTCTGGCCCGCCTCATCGCCCATGTCACTGCCTGAGCAGGTGCGGAAACCCTTTCTGCAGGAGCGTTGCTTCATGAACCGGATCTGGAACATTTCGCACAGAAATTTTTTTTTACTGCTGACGTTCTTGTTTGGCATCGAATTTTTCGTCCTTGCCATCGACCCGCATGACAGAAAGGACTGGGCCCTTGAGAACGCTTTGGTCCTTCTTTTGTTAGCCGTTCTTTTTCTGTCCGTGAAAAAGATGCCGTTTTCCAGAATTTCCTACACGATGATCTTCATCTTTCTGGCCATCCACGAAATCGGATCTCACTACACCTATTCGGAAGTCCCCTATGATGTCTGGTTCTCCGCAGCCTTTGGCACGACCTTCAACGAGCTGGTCGGTTGGGAACGCAACAATTTCGACCGCATCGTGCATTTTCTTTACGGCCTGCTGCTGGCCTATCCTATCCGCGAGGTCTATTTTCGTATCGCCCAGGCGGACGGTTTCTGGGGCTATTTTCTGCCCCTTGATTTCGCCATGTCGACGTCCATGCTCTACGAATTGGTCGAATGGGGCGCGGCGGAGTTCTTCGGCGGCGAACTCGGCGTGGCCTATCTGGGCACCCAGGGCGACGTCTGGGATGCGCACAAGGACATGCTCCTGGCCAGCGTCGGAGCGCTCATCGCCATGCTGATCACTTTGGGGCTGAACATGTATCTGCAGAAGGATTTCGCGCGCGAATGGTCCCGGAGCCTTGAGGTCAAGCATCCCGAACCGCTGGGAGAAGACGAGATGGCCCGGATGCTGGATGAGAAGAACAGTAGCGGGATGGAGCCGTGACCGCATCTCGGCGGCCTATAAAAACTACCCGGGTCCATGGATCCGGGTTTTTTGTTGCGGGTATGGCAAATATGACGGTTTTTGGTGACGGATTTATTTCAAAAAAAGCTTTTGAAATATGTTCGATCATGAATTCAGCGTGTTATAAAGCAAATATGCTGGCGTTTGCTTGGAGCGCTTGTTGCTGTTCACCTTACTGTAAAAAATGAAAAGAGATCACGATTAATTCTGGATTTTGCTCAAGGCGCTTCTCGTCATGGGTTCATCTTTCAGCTACGCTCAAGAAACTGCCATCGTTCTGGAATATCGGATGTGTGAGCAACACGGGAAGATCCGTCCTGATTCATGGAGGGCTGGATTGATGTCCTGTGCCTTGAGATGGTCAAAGCAAATTGGAAGAAGTGAGGAAGAGACTATGAAACTGAAGAAGGAGGCTTGATCCATATGCCGACCGAGCCGACCGGTTCCAGCCGCGCGCCCTCTGCAACGAAATTTTCACTGGCGGCAAATTATGATCCTGAACTGGTTCCGGCGCTCAAAGAGTACCCGGTAGATGAAGTGTACGGCAAGTTGCCGGGCGACGGTATCAGTGGGGGCCGTCCCCGCTATCTGGCCACGCCGCTCTCTGAAGCAAACCTGCGCCGTTATGTCGGCCTGCTGGGCGAGCAGGGCATTGCCTTCAATTATCTCCTGAACGGCGCCTGTTTCGGCAACCGCGAATGGACACGTCCCTGGCAGAAACGGGTCACCGCCCTCTTGGCCACCCTGGGGGACCTCGGTGTGCGCCGGGTGACCGTGTCCACCCCTTTTTTGTTGGAATTGGTCAAACGCCGCTTTCCCGAGTTCCGGGTCAGGGTCGGGATCTACGCCCAGGTGGATACGCCCCGGCGCGCCCGTTTCTGGGAGGATCTCGGGGCGGACGCCATTGTTCTGGAGAGCTTTTCTATCAACCGGAACTTTCCGCGCCTTGCGGCCATCCGGCAGGCGGTCGATTGCGACCTGGAGCTGATCGCGAACCACAGTTGCCTCATGAACTGCCCGCTGCAAAGCTATCATCAGAACGGTTTCGCCCACGCCTCCGGCGACACCGGTACGCTTTTCATCGATTATTGCCTGATGCGCTGCTCGCGAACGCGCCTGACGGATCCGTCGCAATTCATCAAATCGGCCTGGATCAGGCCGGAAGATCTCTCCGTTTATGAAGCAATGGGGTATACGACATTCAAACTTCTGGAACGCGGCATTCCATCGGCGGAGCTGCTGCGGCGCGTCAAAGCCTACAGTGAGCGGCAGTTCGAAGGGAATCTGGCCGAACTGCTGCTCTCGTATGGTTTCAAGGAGCCGGTCCGCAAGGAGCCGCGCTGGAAGCTGCGTCATTTCTGGAAACCGGGGCAGGTCAGCCCGCTACGGCTCAAGCCGCTGACCGACCTGGCGCGGCTGCAAGGCTGGCTCTCGCCGCTGGCGAAAAGCCCGATCCAGATTGATGCGTCGCGGATTCCGGATACGTTCCTGGACGGTTTTCGTGCTCGGGACTGCGCCTCCCTGGACTGCCGGGCGTGTGGCTATTGCGAGGGGATTGCCGCGCAGGCAGTTTCGATTTCGTCCGGGTACCGGGACGAGGTGCTAAAAAAATACGAAGAGATGGATGAAGCCATGGCAACTGGAGGACTCTGGGGTGTTTGATTCCCGCGCAACAGCGCACGAATTTTTGGATCGGCCGGACTGTGACCCGGAACTGGCCGCCGCGAGCTACCGTTTTATGGAGATGGTCAATTGCTGTTTCGGCGGCATCCGGGTCGTGCGGCGTTTTCTGCACGCCGAAACGGCGGGGCGTCATGGTGCGGCCCCGCTGCGGGTGCTCGACATCGGTTCGGGCAGCTGTGACATCCCGCTGGCGATGAGCCGGTGGGCGCGGCTGTCAGGAATTCCAATACATTTCACATGCTTGGAATTTGCCGGCCATGCGATGGACATCGCGCGTGGACAGCTCGCAAAGGCAGGCGACCCGGCGGTGTGGTTGCTGCAGGAAGACGTCTTCAGTCATCACCCTTTGGAACCGTATGATTGCGCCGTGGCTTCCATGTGCGTTCATCATTTCAGCGATGAGCACATCCTCGCGCTGCTGCGGCGGCTGCGAGGTTTCGTGCGCGGCAGCGTGCTGATCAACGACCTGCGGCGCTCCCGGCTGGCGGACCTTGCTGCGCGGCTGCTGCTGACGGGGACCGGAATGTCTGACGGAGTCCGGCATGACGCCCTGCTTTCCATTAGGCGGGGTTTCAAGATCCCTGAACTCAGGGCTTTATTGCAGCAACTCGACGGGGTCACGGTTTCGGTGGCTCCGGCCCGCTGGTTTCGGATTGCCGCCATCATTCGCTTCAACCAGGGAGAAAATGCATGAACAGCGTCATCCTCAGAGGCCTGGGCACGGCCACGCCGCCCCTCTATGCAACGCAAGATGAGGCCTATGAGTTTTTCAACACGCACTACCCCTTGAAGCAGAGTGAACAGGATCTGTACCGCCGCATCCTCCTGGATGGGAAGATCAAGGGCCGCTATCTGGGGATGGAGAGCACGGAGGACGCTCTTGAAACCAACCCCGACAAGCTCCTGGCCCGCTTCCTCACCTTCGGCCGCTCCACGGCCGTCGCCGCCGCGCGCAAGGCCCTGGCGGAGGCTGGCGTCGAACCCGGCGAGATCGCGGGTCTGATCGTCAACACCTGCACCGGTTACCTCTGCCCGGGCCTGTCCTCATATATCGCGCAGGATCTGGGGCTCCGGACCTCCCTCCGTTTCCAGGACCTGATGGGCATGGGGTGCGGGGCGGCCATCCCGAATCTTGAATCCGCCGCAGGCATGCTGATGCGCAGCGTGGAGGGGCCGATCCTGAGCATCGCGGTGGAGGTCTGCACGGCCACCATGTTCCCCAGCCATGATCCTGAACAGGTGGTGAGCAATTGCATTTTTGGTGACGGTGCCGCCGCTGCCGTGCTCGACCTCCTGCCTGATGACAGCCCGGGCGGGCTGCTGCGCATGGTGGACTTTGCCGCCGGGCTGTTTCCAAAACATCGCGCGGAGCTGTGTTACCGGACCGAAGGAGGCCTTTTGCGGAATCACCTGAGCATGCGCGTGCCGATCATCGGGGCGCGCACCGGCAAGGAGGTGGCATCCCGGCTTCTGGCCTGGCACGGCCTCTCGCGCACTGACATCGACTGGTGGGCGGTGCATCCGGGCGGCACGGTGGTGCTGGATCAGGTCTCCAGGGAACTGGAGCTCACCCGCGAAGATCTGCGTTTTTCCTACGATGTCTTTCAAAACTACGGCAACATGTCGTCACCTACGGTCCTGTTTGTGCTGCGGCAGCTTCTGGACAGCGGCCTTCCAAAGCCCGGCCAGAAGGGCATGCTCCTCGCGTTTGGCGTCGGTTTTTCCGCCTTTGCGGGGCTCGTCGAATTTACCGGCACCCCTTCAAGGGTTTGCTAAGAGCCATGAGATTAAAATTTAAGGGAGCTGTGAAATGACCCCCCAAGAAGTCGGCGAACAGCATCCGGAGAAAGCCTGGCACAGCCTGTCCGCCGAAGAGGTACTGGCGCACTTGAACTCCGCGCCGACCGGACTTTCGGCGGCAGAGGCGGCGACGCGCCTCGCGGCCAACGGCCCGAACGAGTTGAAAGAAGGCAAGTCCATCAGTCCGCTGCAGATTTTTCTCGATCAATTCAAAAGCCTCATCATCTGGATTCTCATCGCTGCCGGCGTGCTTTCCGGCGTGATGGGCGAAGTTGTGGACGCCATCGCCATTTTCGCCATCGTTGTCCTGAACGCCGTCATCGGTTTCTACCAGGAGTTCAACGCGGAGAAGTCCATCGCGGCCCTCAAAAAGATGACCGCGCCCCATGCCAAGGTGCGGCGAGATGGGGCCATCATGTCGATCCTGGCTTCGGAAATCGTGACCGGGGACATTCTTGCGCTGGAAGCGGGGGACCTGGTCGCGGCCGATGCAAGGATTCTGCAAGCGGCATCGCTCAAGTGCATTGAATCCGCGCTGACCGGCGAATCGGTCGGCGTGATGAAACAGCCCGAAGCGTTGGCACAGGGCGAGGTCGCGCTCGGAGACCGCACAAACATGCTCTTCATGGGGACCAGTGTCGCGGCCGGGACCGGTCAGGCCGTCATCGTGGGCACCGCCATGCGGACCGAGCTGGGCCGCATCGCAGGACTGCTTGAAAAGGAAGCCGAGGACGAGGGAACGCCACTGCAGAAGAAACTCGATGCGGTCGGCCACATTCTGGTCTGGGCGGCCCTTGGCATCGTCGCGCTGCTTTTCGGGCTCGGGATGTTGCGCGGGACGGATATCTATGAATTGATCATGACCTCGGTCAGCCTTGCCGTGGCCGCCGTGCCGGAAGGCTTGCCGACCGTGGTCACCGTTGCGCTGGCGCTCGGCGTGCTGCGCATGTCCCGCCGTCACGCGCTGGTGCGCAAGCTGCCGGCGGTCGAGACGCTGGGCTCGACGACGGTCATCTGCACGGACAAGACAGGCACCCTCACGGCGGGAGAAATGACCGTGCGCGCGTTGTATGTTTCCGGCCGGAGCTATGAAGTCAGCGGTGACGACTACGGGCCGGACGGCGAGGTGCTCATCGAAGGCCGGACACCGGATGAGCAGCACAAGGCTCCGCTGCTCGAGCTTGCGACGGTCCTCATCGGCAGCAACAATTCGCATCTCGTTCAGGAGGAAGGCGCGTGGAAAACCGTTGGCGACCCCACCGAAGGCGCGATGCTTTCGGCCGGCGCCAAGGCGGGTGGCGATCGGGATCGCATTGAGCGGGAGTTGCCGAAAGAGAACGAGATTCCATTCGACTCCGACCGCAAACGGAGCACGGTGATCCGCAGGATGCCGGACGGGAGGCTGCGCGCCCTGATCAACGGGGCTCCGGACATGCTCCTTGCGCTCTGCACGCAGATCTACACCAGCGCCGGGGTCAGGCCCATGACGGATGAGGACAGGCAGGGCATCGAGGCCCAAAACGACGCCATGGCCAGTCAAGCCTTGCGTGTGCTCGGTTCGGCCTACCGCGACCTGGACAGCGCCTCGTCCGCGGATTTCGATGCGGATACCGTGGAGCGCGAACTCGTGTTTGTCGGCTTGACGGGAATGTACGATCCGCCTCGCGAAGAGGCCAAGGACGCCGTAGCCAAGTGCCGCGCCGCCGGCATCCGGGTGGTGATGATCACCGGCGACCATCCGCACACCGCGTCGGCAATCGCGCAGGAGCTGGGCCTCGCCTCATGCGAGACCAGCGCAGTGACCGGTGTCGAGCTGGACGCCATGAACGACGACGAACTCCGGGAGCGCGCTGGGCAGGCTTGCGTCTATGCCCGCGTCTCGGCCGCGCACAAGCTGCGCATTGTTCACGCCTTGAAAGCCAACGGCGAAATCGTGGCCATGACCGGAGACGGGGTGAACGATGCCCCGGCCATCAAAGGCTCGGACATCGGCATCGCCATGGGCAAGACAGGAACTGAGGTCACCAAGCAGGCGGCGGACATGATCATCACCGATGACAATTTCGCCACGATCGTCTCCGCCGTGGAAGAGGGCCGGGGCATCTACGACAACATCCGCAAGACGCTCCAGTACCTGCTGGCAGGCAACACCGGGGAGCTGCTGCTCATGTTCGCAGGCGTGCTCTTGGGCCTCCCGGCCCCGCTCATGCCCATTCACCTGCTCTGGATCAATCTCGTCACGGATGGCCTGCCCGCGCTGTGCCTGGCCACCGACCGCATCGACCCGGATGTGATGGCGCGCAATCCTCGGCCCCGTTCGGAAAGCATCACGGATGCCAAGTTCGTGCGTGCCATGGTTTTCACAGGCGTCCTGACGGCGGGCGTCGCCTTTGCGGTCTATTATTACGGCTTGCAGACTGGCACCACGGAAAGCGCCCGTTCAGCCGCTTTCGCGGTACTGGTTTTCGCCGAGCTGCTGCGCTCCTTCGGTGCCCGCAGCGAGACGAAACCGATCTGGCGCATTCCCTTTTTCTCGAACCGCCCTCTGATCGTTGTTGTCGCCATATCTTTCGGCTTGCAAATCTGGAGTCAGCATAACGAGACCTTTGGCCGTTTTCTGAAGTCGTCATATCTGCCGCTGACGGATTCTCTCCTGATTCTCGGCCTGGGCTTCATTCCCCTCCTGGCTCTGGAAATGGTGAAAGTGGTGCGGCAGGCCGCTGCGGCAGAGAAGAATCGGGTATTTTCCTGATCAAGCAACCACAGGTTGCAGCTCTGCCGCATGCGGCACAAATTGTCTGGGCACTTCACAAATTGTGAGGTGGCTAGTCGAAGGCCTTGTCCACGGTCCAGACCTCCCAGACCTTGCCGACAAGCCCTGGGCCGGGGCTCAGGACCGGTTTGCCCGGCTTCCAGCCCGAAGGCGTGGCCTTGGTGCCCTTGCTCTCGCGCACCAGCTGGAAGGCCTGGATCTGGCGCAGGGTTTCATTCACATTGCGGCCAACGGGCGGGGTCAGCACCTCAAAGGCCTGCACGTTTCCGTCCGGGTCGATCAGGAAGCGTCCGCGCACGTCCACGCCGCTTGCTTCATCGTATATGCCGTACATTGTGCCGACCCTGCCTCCACCATCGGAGAGCATGGGGAAAGGCACGGTCTTGGCGGTGATCATTTTCGAGAGTTCGTTGTCGACCCACATCTTGTGCACGAACATGCTGTCCGTGCTCATGGACAGAACCTGCACTCCCAGTTTTACGAATTCCGCGTGCTTCTCGGCGACCGCCGAGATTTCGGTCGCTCAGACAAAGGTGAAATCACCTGGATAGAAGCACAGCACCACCCATTTTCCCAGATAATCGGACAGGTTGATGGTCGTGAATCCGCCGTTGAAATAGGCCGGGGCTGTGAAATCCGGGGCCTTTTTTCCTACCTGAATCATGGGGCGCGCTCCTGGGGCTGGTGTTGCCGCCGGTTGTGGTGTCTCTTCCGGTGCCTGTTCGACCTCTACGGTGGGTCTGGTGCAGCCTGCTGCCAATTCTTCTCCCATATCTGACCTCCAGTTGTATTGATGATAACGATACGTTGTTCAAAGATGGATAGCTCATGCTTATTTAATCGGAGTCGAAAGGACAAGGGGGGGGACGATATTTCATCGCTAAAAAGGGAGAATTCTGGGCAGTGGTGATAAAATCAAAAAAAGGGGGGGCGGCGATGTCCGCCCCCCCTTGAGCATTGGGTCAAGTGGACTCTCTAGCTGGCTGCCGGAGCAGGAACGAGGCGCTTGTTGCCTTCCCAGATTTTTTCAGCCTTGGGCGTGAGCTTCAGGTACTGGATCATGATCGGAGGCACCAATTCCTTGATGTCCTTGGACAGGGCCTCGGCCGTCGTGAAGGCGGCCGCCTGGATGGCGATGTCCACGGCCTTCTGGCTGTACTGCTGGGACTGGGCCAGGGTGCTTAAGGCCTTGGTCGGATTGTGGAAGCCGACGCTGTTTTCGGCGGAGACATAATCCCAGAAGAACTGGCCCTTGCGGCACATCTCCCGGGCATTGATCATGAGCTGGTCGTAGTTCGCCGGCTTTGCGCCTTGGTATTCGGCTGCCATGCGGATGGCTTCATGTGCCTTGACCGAGATGTCCTGGGCGATCATGAGCTGTTCCCAGGTCTTGTTCTGGGTGTAGAACACGCGCTGCTTCAGGTAGTCCGGGGTCTTGTCCGTATGGCACTGGCGGCAGGCCTTCATGTCGGGATCTTTGAGCGGGGACGTCCACTGGTGATTGGACATCTTCTTCTTTCCATCGAGACGGGTGTAGCTCATGTGGCAGTCGGCGCAGCTCACGCCGGCCGCTCCATGCACGCCGTTGCCCCACATTTCGTATTCCGGGTGCTGGGCTTTCAGCATGGGGGTCTTGGACACGGGATGGACCCAGTCCACGAAGTTTCCTTCAAATCCGGGAGTGGTCGTGTCGCCATGGGTCTTGTAGTAGGTGTAGATCTCTTCGGGATCCTTGCCCTGCGCCCAGGGGAAGACGGGCTTTTTGGCCGGTCCGAAGCTCTTGTCCTGGAAATAGTATTCCACGTGGCACTGGCCGCAGACCAGGGCGCGCTGCTCGTTGCGGGGCATGGTCTTGAAGTCCTTGCCTTCGGCCTTGAGGTGGTCCTGCAGGGGCACGGAGTAGAGGCGCAGTTCCATGTTGGCCGGGTCATGGCAATTGGCGCAGCCGATGGTGTTTTCGTCCGGGTCGAACTGTTCGCGGAACTGGTTGAAATCCTTGGCCCAGAAATCGTCGCCGTGTTCCTTGACCATGTCGATCATCTTGGCGCCCTTGCAGTTCCAGCAGGTCGAGGGCAGTCCGCCCTTTTCATCATAGCGGTTGACTCGGTCGATGTTCATGATGTCTTTGAGCGCATAGGTATGCCCGCGCGCGGCCCGGTATTCATAGCTGAAGGGGTAGCCGAGCCAGAGATTCTTCAGGTAGGGCTGGGCGTGCTTGTAGCCTTCGGGCAGGGGATTGACGTTGTCGTGCTTGTTGTAGGGCACGCACGGACCCGCCGTACTCGGTCATGATTTCCGACTCGTTGTTGCGCAGGTACGTTTCGTAATGCAGCGGAAATTCGGCTTTGAAGGCGGAGTTGCGGATTTCTTCGGATTTAAGTTTTGTTTTGAATTCCGGAGTCTTGGGTTCTGTCACTTCTGAGCATGCGCTCAAGGCCAGGGCGCAGCCCACGGCCAGCGCGGCGATAAAGGATCGGGTGTTACGCATCGGCGGCGCTCCTTTTGGCTACGGGGATTTTGGGAGAATGGGGCACATGACGGTGACAATCGGTGCAGAATTTCTTGCTCTGCATGACAACCGTGGAAGTCGTTGCGGTGTGACAGCGTTGACAGTTTTCTTGAGTCACTTCCTTGGTCTCCTCGCCCGGATGAATGAGATCCGGGATGCTCTTTGTCACCGTGGCCAGGACGTCGCGGGAGCCTTCCTTGGTCTTGAAAGGGATCTTGGCCGCCAGATTGTGCGGGGCGTGGCACTCGTTGCAGGCCAGTTCGGCATGGACCGAAGTCTTGTGCGTCAAGGCCGCTTCGGCCATGGAGTGGCAACTGCCGCAGAAGCTGGCCTGGTCCGTGGCGGTCATGGCCAGCGCCGCTCCGACAGTGAGCACGATGCCCGCTATGGTCGGAGGCAGCAGAAACCGCCATCCTCTCCCCGTGGGTGCATCACTTTTTAGATTCATACGTCCTCCTGTTCAAAGGTGCTTTGGAACCGGGTTCCGGCCGTGCCTGAACACCGCTTGGCCGATCAGGCAGTAAAGATGACGTTTTTGTAGCATGAATTTTCAGAAGCAGGGAGTTAAAGTTGTAACAGGATTGAAACCTGTGTATCAAAATCGTCCGTGCAGATTGCACGTGAAAGGAAACTGCGCTCGGTTGGTCGTCATTTGGCTGGCAGGGCACAAGGAATGAAACGTCATGTCGCAGCAACGAATTTTGGTCATTGACGACGATCCGGACATCGTCAAAACCCTGGCCGCGAACCTGGAACTGGACGGGTATGCGGTCTGGGCCGCGACGACAGGAAATGACGGCATCGCGGCTGTGACTCTCCATGACCCTCATCTTGTCCTGCTGGATTTGAACCTGCCGGACCTGGACGGGATCAAGGTCTGCCAGATTCTGCGGCGCGTGAGCGAGGTGCCGGTGATCATGCTTTCGGCCAGGGATACGGTGGCGGACAAACTGCTTGGGCTCGAGTGCGGGGCCGATGATTATCTCGTCAAGCCGTTCAACGCCTTGGAGCTTTCGGCCAGAATCCGGACAGTGCTCCGGCGGGCCCGGCGAACCGAACCCCAAAACGCCTGCCGCTGCGGGGATATCCGCCTGGACTATCGCACCCATGAGGCCTCGATTCAGGGCCGGGACGTGATTCTGACCAGGACGGAATTCGCCCTGCTTGAGCTCTTTGTGTCCCATGCCGGAGAAACCCTTTCGCGCGACTTCATACAAAGTCAGAACTGGGCTGACTCCAAGCTCTACTCCCACAGCCGGGCCGTGGATGTGCATGTCCAGCGCCTGCGCAAGAAGATTGAAGAAAATCCCCAGACCCCGCGCATCATCATGACCGTGGCCGGAGTCGGCTACAGGCTCGAACCCACTTCGTGACCCGTGTGGCTTGCGTCGCTACGAGTCCTTGCGGGTGTAGGTCAGCACTTTTCCCCTGAAGCTGCGCGTATCCCTTTGAGCGGACGTGGCCGCTCTGGCGTGCGCGTCAAAGCGGAATCCTTCCATCATGCGTGTGAATTTGCCCTGCTGGTGGCGGCCCGGATCGACAATGATGACTGTCGCGGGGGTGCCTGCATGGCTGTTGATGAAGCTTGCGAGCAGGCCGGGTTGGTTTGGTTCGTACAGCAGGTCGCTGCCGATGATGAGGTCGAATTTTCCGAGCCCGGTTTTTGTGGTCTTCCAATCGCAGGTCGCGAATTTCATGGGACGCATCCTGTTCAGTGCGACGTTCGCGCGCAGAAATCCTCGCGCCAGCGGGTGATGATCGCTGGCCGTGATGTTCCCTCCGCGACCATGCGCGACCAGGCTGGCCAGTGCGAGGCCGCAGCCGAGTTCCAGGATTTTGAGCCCCTCCAGACTGTAGAGGCCCAGGATGTCGGCCAACACGAGGCCCGACGGCCAGATCACGCCGAAAAGAGGCCAGGTGGCGGAGGAGATGCCTAGACGCTCGGCCTGGCCATCGGGGTCGCTGAATTGCTGGAGGTCTTTGAGGCTCTCGACCTGGTAGTCGCTGCCGCACACGGACTGGGTCTGCATGGTGGTTTCGTAGGAGGGCATGGGGTGCTCATGGACAGGGATGTGGGATGAATCATGAGCAGCTCAGGAGCGACGACCCGCTGCGAGCAGAGGGCAATGGGGGCCGAGATGGACACATTCACGGGAAAATTTCCGTGGACTGGCCGGGTAAGGAGTTCGGGCGATCGAGGTGATCCCTGCGCAAGGGATGAGGGGGCGGTCAAGGCTAATGGGGGGGAATGAAAACAAAAAAGCCCGTCAGGGACGGGCTTCATCGCGATCGTAGTGTTCAGCTTAGTAGCGTGAACGGCTATCGGAGCGGCTTTCACGGGGCTGCGCTTCGTTGACCTTCAGGTTGCGGCCCTGACAGTCGGTTCCGTTCAGCGCCTGGATGGACTTGCGTGCACCTTCATCGTCCATTTCCACGAAGCCGAAGCCGCGGGAACGACCGGTTTCACGGTCTTCGATGACATGGGCAGAGCTGACCTGACCATACTGGGAAAACATGGCATGCAGATCAGCATCAGTGGTCGACCAGGACAAATTTCCAACATAGATGTTCTTAGACAAGACAGTAACTCCAAAGAAAAAAAAGTAAAAAAGAAAAACTTTGCTCCTGCGGGAAACAGCTACCAGCAGGATTGCGAAATAATGAAACTGGATTCGATTGTGAATTCAAGAGTTCATTTTCGCCAAAGTCAGCAGTCACTAGGTGGGGCGTGAGTTGGTGTCAATGTTTATTTTTTCATTTTTTGTCAAAGGGGAGCGCTTCCTGAAGAAAATTGTATTCAATATGCTTGAATAAAAGGGCTATTTATCTTCAAGAGTATTTTTTAGGAGCCATTTTTTTTTGGCGCTGCAGTTTTTGGGTCGTGTTTCTCTTCAGTCGTTTTCTATTGCCGGCAGGGTGAAAGTGAATACGCTTCCTCCTGCGGGATTATCCTCCACCCAGATCCGCCCTCCATGCGCCCGCACGATCTGGCTGCAGATGGCCAGCCCCAATCCCGTGCCCCCAGGTTTTCCGGTTCGTCCCGAAGATGGCGCCGTGTGGAATTTCTTGAAGATAGCGTCCCTGTCTGCTGCGGGGATGCCGGGACCCTGGTCCCTGACCTGTACGCGGATTTCATCGCTTTCGCGCAGGACGGCGAAGCTGATGAGCCCGCCCCGGGGTGAATATTTGAGGGCGTTGTCGGTCAGGTTGACGATGACCTGCTCGATGCGCTCCACGTCCACCAAGGCGCTCAGGGGGGCGGGTGAGAGAAAGTGCAGGCGCAGTTCACGCTCTTCCGCCAACGGGGTCATGATCTCCACGATCTCGCCCACCAGTTCACAGATGTCGGCAGGCCCGAAGCGCCACTGTATCTTGTCCGCCTCGATGCGGGTGATGTCGAAGATGTCCGTGACCAGATGCACCAGGCGGCGCAGGTTCTTGTCCATGATGTTCAGGTAATCCTGCCTGTCGGAGGCCGTCTCCGTGCGGCTGAGATAGTCGAGTCCGCCTCTGATGGAGGTCAGCGGGGAGCGCAGTTCGTGCGACATGGTAGCCAGGAATTCGCTCTTCAGGCGGTCCAGGGTCTTGAGCTCTTCGTTGGCCAGCGCCAGGTCGCGGGTGGCACTCTGTACTTCTTCCTCCAGGCGGTTGCGCCCTTCCTCCAGCTTGCTGCTCATGCTGCCGAGAGCCTGCCCGACGCGGTCCATTTCCACCCTGCTGCCGATACGGATTGGTCCCGGGAATTGCCCCCGGCTGATGCCTTCAGCCACTGCTTCGAGGGTGCCCAGAGGATTGAGCACCAGATGGCGGACCAGAAAATACAGGGTCAGTACCGTGAGAACGATAAGCGCCGAAGCCGAGGAAAAAAGCTGCATCCTGCTGCTTTTGAGGGAGTCGAGCACGTGCTGCACGGGCAGATGGATGCTCAGGCACCCGCTGACGGTGCCGCTGGTATAGTTGACAGGTTTCGTCGACGTAGAGGGGGGCTGAATACTGGAACACCGCCTCCCCGTCGTGATCGGCAAGAGAATAGTATTCCTCGCTGCCTGCTTCGGCGAATTGTTTGATGGCGGCCAGTTCGAATTCATCAGGCCTGTTTTCAGGATTCATGGGCGAGAGGCCCGCCAAGCGGAATCGGTACAGGTTTTGGCGGAAGGAGTAGAGGGACAGCTGCTTGGTGACCATGGACGGGGTGAAGCGCTGCATAACGCCGCGCTCCGTTGGCAGCAGGTCGGAGTAGAATCCCCCGCCGCCCTGGGCGCCGGGAGTGTCCGTGCGCAGGAAGACACCCTGACTGTCGGAGACCCACTGCCGGGTCAGGATGATCTGCCGGGTCAGAACCCGCGCCTGGTTGACCACTTGGGACCAGGCCTGCTTTTCCTCGGCCACCCCTTGCCACAGAAAGATGATTCCCAGCAGGGGTACGACGATGCAGATGATGGCCGAGACGAATTTGAACTGTAGCGAGCCCTTGAAACGGAACATGACGTTTCCTCCCGGCCTGCAGATGAGCCGAGAAGGCTGTTTTCGTCAACGCTTGCGGCACTGCTCCTGTCCGGCGGGATGTTTGTTGCGTTGATCGTGATACCCGTTGCCCAGCCAGGGGCGCGATTGGGGTCCACCAATTTTGCGACTGAATTTATTCAAGTATTGACAATGGTTGTGTCCGACAGCATGAAGCGGCGATGAAAATTACCATCCATGAAACATGCTCTCTGGGGATGCCTGCTTCGATACACTCCGGAATCAGGAGCCGGCTTTTTCGTGCGGGCTGGCTGGCCGTGATCCTCGTTCTGGTCAGCGTCAGCGCGCATGCCTGGCATGGGCAGGTGGTCAGGGTGCTGGACGGGGACACGCTCGAGATCCGCAACTGCAGGGGGCAGGTGGTGCGCATCCATCTTTACGGGGTGGAAAGTCCGCGCGAGGACCAGTACTTCGGGCGACAGGCCTCGCTCCATTGCGCGGAAATGACCTTGGACAGCAGCGTGGAGGTCGTCAATGTGGGCCGGGACTCCCGTGGGCGAATGCGTAGCATGGTCTGGATCGACGCCGTGAGCGTGAACGAGGAAATGGTGCGGGCTGGCTACGCCTGGGTCACCAACAGCCTTGGCCTGTCCCCCTCGTGCGAGAAATGGGTGACGGTGCAGCGTTCGGCCCGCAGCAGGGGCGCAGGGCTCTGGAGCGCTCTTGAGAGTTGCCTGGCCCAGGGGCTCATTCCCGACCTCCCGCCAAGCTGCCCCGCGCTGGATGAAAGCATGTAGTGGTGACGCTCTTTTTGGAAGCGTGCCTTTCACGGTATTTTTCAGGGGGCCGCTGTTTGTGATGCAGCTTCCGTCATCAGGGCTGCGGAAAGGGCCTGGGCCTCGAAGTCTAAAGCCGGCCCCGTTCTGTTTTCCCCGTACACGCGGAAACGATCCTTTCTTTGACCTTTGCGGCGAATCCCGATGCCGTGCAGCGCTCATGGTTTCAGAAGCGTTTGAGTTCCTCTTTGGTAAAAGCGGTGTGTCCATGCCCGCTGTTTTCCGGCTGGACCAGCAGGGTTGACTTGCCGTTCATGCGTATCGTCTTCAGTTGGTCGGAGAGGACGATGAGAGCTTTCTGGGCGACGGCCTCTCCGTCCGGAGTGCGGATGTCCTCCACTGCCTCATGCGTCATCAACTCGGCGGCGGTCATGAGTTCTCCGTTTTTGCCGAAGTGAAACCATCCCCGATAACGCCCGTCATTGCCCCACATCCTGAGACCGATCCCTGCCAATGCCCCGATCACGCCATCTCCTGTGCCTCCGTGTTCGGACAGGTGCGCTCCGATGTCCCTGGCCAGGGCATAGGCTTCGTCCTTGGTCAGCACTTCTTTCTTGGCGCGCAGGCCAAAGGAGATGAGGGCATCCTTTGCATCGGGTTGCAGTTCCGGCACAATGCATAAGCCTGGGTCCGATCCCGGCGCGCTGTGCTGGGTGAGATACCGGCTCAGAAACGCGACAAAATTTTCCTGATCCACGGAGGTCTCGGCCTCAAAGACCATGGCGCTGTTGTGTGACGTGTAGGGGATGTCCGGATGAACAAGAAGCTGGTGCCGGGAGATCATGGAAAAACGTCCCCACTCCAAGGCAGCCATCTC
>JFJP01005915.1_pt1 | contig 27031 bp, 26 predicted proteins | sample 431651 | NCBI WGS metagenome assembly JFJP01 (sample SAMN02602958, study PRJNA72255) | Microbial mat metagenome, whole genome shotgun sequencing project. | biome: fresh water; feature: sink hole; material: water; isolation source: purple microbial (photo- and chemosynthetic) mats found in...
GTAGCGCGTAGGCTAGGCTTAAACCCACCAAACCACCGCCAACAATCGAGACATCGTAGAGTTCAGACATCGCACGCTCCTCAATCCTGTATTAAGTACCAGACTACAAGTATTTTAACATCTAGCTCACCACAGAGGCACAAAGACACCAAGGTACACAAAGACTGATTTCACAAATAACTCGTTGTGAGTGTTTAGTTTTCTTGGCTTTGTGTCACTTTGTGCCTTCGTGTCTTTGTGGTGAATGAGTTATACCCACGTACTTAAAAACCCGTTATCGCCGCCCGTGTGGGTTTTGGCAACGAACTCAACGCTTGTCGGGATGGTCAAAATCCACTGCTGTTTCCGGGAGACTGAAATGACCCGCCCAGGCGACTTTTTCCATGAACATCATGCCTTGATGGGGTTCGTGGAATTTCGCGGCCTCATACAGCCAGGCAAAAATCTCATCGGCGCGGCTTTTGGGGACGAGTACGCTGAGGATGTCTTTTTCCAAAATACCCGCAAAATAACTGCGCTGCGCCGCACTGCCGCCTGCGCCACGCGCATGGTAGACGCTGGCGGTGGTGATCCCCAGTTCCCTGAGATCACGCAACAACGCTTGGGTGTCGTGACCGCGTGACAGAATGCAGGTAATCAGGCGTTGTTGGCGGATGCGGGGCGCGGCTGGATTGCTCATGCTCAAACCTCGCCGTCCTGGTGAGCGGTGGCAGTGGCGGTGATTTGTTCTATCACGCTGTGTGGCACATAGGTCGCGGCTTTTTCCAGGTGAGTCACATACATAAAACCGCGTCCTGGTTTATCCAGTTCGGCCACCAAATAGACGTGTTCAAAAATACGCTCGGCTTGATCGCTGGACACCACCATCAACACCACTTCTTTTTCGGTGCTGACGGTGATGCCGAGTAGTCCTAAGCGTTCCTGAATGCCAGTGCCCCGCGCATAAAACAGGGTTGCTCCTTGGGCACCGACCGCTTGCGCGGCCCTGAACACGGCTTCGCCTTGACCGCGCTGCACCACGCAGGTGATCAGCTTCACGTCAGTGAGTACGATAATTTCACGATTCATGATAAAACACCCACAGGTTGTACCGGCGAAAGTGCGCGAGCGTTGCTGGGAGCCGCATGGCTGCGCTTGACTTGCCAGGCGACCCACAGGCCAACCGCTAACACGCTGATAATTGGGCCGACCGAGGCCAGCGCGAGGATACCAAAGCCTTCGGGAATCGCCCGGCTATTGCCCAATCCCAAGCCCAGCGCCAGCACCAATGGCACGGTGACTGGGCCGGTGGTGACGCCCGCGCTGTCCCAGGCGATACTCACATATTCTTCATTAGCCAGCCCAGTGAGCACCAAGGCGATGAAATAAGTCGGCAACAACAAGCTCAGCAGCGGTATTTCTAACAGTAAACGCAGTACGCCTAAAGTGATACCGAAGGCCACGCCGACCGACACCGCGTAAATCAAGGTTTTTTTGCGTAAAGCCCCCTGGGTGAGGGTTTCTACCGTTAAACCCATCGCTTGTAACGCCGGCTCGGCGAGGGTTGCGCCAAAGCCCAGCAGCCACGCAAATAACAGCGTGATCACATATCCCGCAATCTCGCCGTGTTGAAAGGCGTGTGGCACGGCTTCGCCCGCTTTGCCGCCTAATTCGGTCAGGCCGTAAGTCAGCCCCAGATTAAACACGATCATGCCGCTGACCGCCATCAATAAACCGTAGTAAATCACCTGCGGACGTTGCACCGGTTGCCTGAGTATCCAGTGCATGATCACAAATAAAAACAGGATAAGCGGCACTATCGCACGCAGCCCCATCACGATGTCGCGCCCCGGTGATAGTTCATACCACGGCGGCGTGGTATAAGCCACGCCCTGTGTGTCGGGCAAAACCGCCGCCACGGCATCGGCGTGGGCGGATAAGCCACCAGGAGCCAGATAGGCCACATACAGTCCCAGCAATGCCAAAGCCACTGGCTTCGGTGTTTCTGCCGCCAGCAGCAGCGGCCACCCCAATCCCCAGCGCCAACACCAGCGGCACGGTGACTGGGCCGGTGGTGATACCGCCTGAATCCCAAGCCAAGCCCAACACGCTGCGCAGTTCAGGCACCGCGTGCATGTAAAGGCTCAACAGCAGCACCGGAAATAAAGTGATGTGCGCAAGGTCGCCAGGATCGCGGCCAAACCCACCCCGATGCCAATCGCTGCCACCAATGCGCCACTCCAGTGATTGAGCAAGACATAAAGCAGCGGGGCGGTGTCGAAACGCACCAAAGAACCCGCCGTTTTCAGGGCACCTATCGCAGGTTCGGCCAAGGTCACACTGACCCCCAGCAAACCGACAATCCCCAACACTTTGGGCAAGGTGAGTTTACGTGGCAAGGCGTCGCCGATGTCCTCCGCGAAAGGCATCAGACCGCGCTCCAGCCCTTCGATAAACAGCATCAAACCGCACACCACCGCCCCTACCCCCAGCAAAGTCCACCAGGGTTGCGGCAAACCCTGGCGCTGCATCAACCAGTAAAACAGGAACAAATACAACACCAACGGCAACACCGTCTGCGCTTGTGCGAACAGCCGCGTTTTCAGATAAGGCCAGACCAGATGAAACACATCCCATTTGCGCAATTTTAAGCGCTCAGGACGATGAGGCAGCAACTGACCAGCGGCATCGTATTGCGGCTTGGGGGCAATATCATTGGCGCTGATGCGTCGCTGGCGCACCGACAGTGCGCTCACTAAGTCACCATAGCGAATTTTTTTCTGGATAAGCTCCGACATCAGCATCCTTATCTTGGCAGCGTTTGACAAACAACGAGAGGCGTGCAGCGCAATGGTCTGCAACTGTGCATTGTAGCGGTAAGCGCGGATAACTCGCTAGTGCTGAGCCGCACTGAGCAGCGTCACCACTTGGGTGCGGGGAAAGAAGGTGGCGGGCAGGCTGCCATCGGCACTGCGTAGTTGCCGAAAACCGCTGCCCAGGCTGAGGGCGAATACCATCGGTGCCGCTGGAATCAGCGTTTCTACTTGAATTTCCTGAAGTGTTTGCAGATTTAAGAAGACTTGGCTGATGCCTTGATAACGCAGTTCCGGGTTGCCGTCAGCATCCAAATCCAGGACGCCGTGGGTCGGCCCTTCAAGACGGTGATGCAGGCGATCAAAGGCGGTGCCTTCTAGGATTAACAAACCGGCCCCCAAACCCTGATAATTCAGGCGACACAGCTTGCCGTTGGACGCATCAATACGCACATGCAACACCAAAGCATCGTGGCTGTTGAGTACGGCAAAACCGTCCGGCCCTGCCTGAGTTAAACTCGCCGCCGTGCCCGTCAATACCTGCCACTTACCCGCTTGACAAGCCAGCCGCAATTCTGCGGCCCCAGGATGGGCTTTGAGCAAGGGTGCCCATGCCGGGTTTTCCGGCACAGCCGCCTGTCCCGACGGAACCAGCAGCGCACTGTAAGCCAAGCAACAGAGGCCGAACAGACCCCCTAAAATCTTCGATGTGGCGCATTGGCGAGAGCGCATAAAGTACCCCAGGCGGGACAGCCAGAAACCCAGGAGAAAGGGGATTTGTCCAGAAAAAGCACCGGATGTCCGTGAATCTTGATTTATCCACTACACACTGCATAACGTCTGTCACTGGATATGAAATAGAGTTTTAGAGCGCGCAAAAATTTGCGGATACCCGCGACTCTGCTCAGTTTAGTCAAATGATTTAATTAAAGAAAGTTTGAGAACTTTGTATCGGCTTCAATGGTCGCAACGGGGTGACGGATGGTGACAACGCCGCGCCCAGTCCACGGCGCATTCGGAAAAGCAGATAAGGCTTTTATCGCCGCTAAAACTGTGAAAGACTATTGCTTTTAGACGAGGAAATGCAACTTATGTTTACTGGTATTGTGCAGGCCAAGGTTGAAGTGCTGAATTTTGTCAAAAAAGCCCAGTTTGCGCGTTTGACACTGGCTTTGCCCGCCGCATTGCGTAGCGGTTTAACCACCGGAGCCAGTATTGCCGTCAACGGCGCTTGTCTCACCGTGACTGAGATTATCGACGCGGCGGTGTCTTTCGATCTGATTCTGGAAACGCTGCGCATCACCAACTTGGGCGAGTTGCAGCCCGGCCACTGGGTCAATCTGGAACGGGCGGCGCGGTTTGGTGACGAGATCGGCGGGCATCAGTTATCGGGACATATCCACGACACCGTGACGATCTGCGCCATCGACACCCCGACCGACAATTGTCTGCTCCGTTTTGCCGTGCCTCCCGCTTGGCGTCGCTACATTTTCGCCAAAGGCTATGTCGGCTTAAATGGGGCCAGCCTGACCATCGCCGCCGTAGAGGACGATTGTTTCACCGTGTATCTGATTCCAGAAACCTTACGGATTACCACCTTTGGTCAAGCCCGCCTCGGTGATCGTGTCAATCTCGAAATTGACACCCAAACCCAGTGCATCGTCGATACGGTGACTCGGATACTGGCCGACACCGCCCACCCACTCAACAAGGTATAAATATATGGATATGTCGTGGATAGTTGATTCACAGGCTTGGATTGCCTTATTAACCCTGACCGCCCTAGAAATCGTCTTAGGGATCGACAACATCATTTTCATTTCCATCTTAGTCGGACGTTTGCCAGAAGCGCAACGCAAACGCGCCCGCCTGATTGGATTGTCGCTGGCGATGCTGATGCGCATCGGTTTATTGCTGGTGCTGAGCTGGATTATGAAACTCACCGTACCGCTGTTTACTCTGTGGGAACACGATTTTTCCGGGCGTTCCTTGATTTTACTGGGCGGTGGTTTGTTTTTACTGGCGAAAAGTACCCACGAAATTCATAACAGCTTAGAAGGCAGTCACGAAGGCGAACAGCGCAGCGGCACGGCTAATATGCTGACTGTGCTGATTCAAATTGCGATTATTGACATCGTATTCTCGCTGGATTCGGTGATCACCGCAGTCGGCTTGGTGCAACATTTATCCGTGATGATTTTGGCAATCCTGATCTCGGTGGGGGTGATGATGTTTGCCGCCAACGCGATTGGCGACTTTGTGGATCGTCATCCCAGCCTCAAGGTGTTAGCCTTGAGTTTCCTGATGTTAATTGGGATGACGCTGGTTGGAGAAGGCTTAGACTTCCATATTCCCAAAGGCTATGTTTATTTTGCGATGGCGTTTTCCGTGACCGTGGAAATCCTCAACATCAAAGCCCGCAACCGTCGCCGTGACCAAGCTGCGCCGCTCAAATTACACAAAACCCTGCCGGACAACCACCAGCCCAACGGCAACCTGTAATGGCGACGCGATTTGCCCCGAAGACATGAGATGCACTATGCAATTAATCAGTTTTTTTGAAGTTTTCACTTCCGCAGAGGAAGCCCCAGCACGCACTTTGAACGTGCCACAACGGCTAGGCAATTTGCCCAAGGGACGCTACAGTTTTCGCCAATGTTTTTGTGTCGAAGAAGCCGGTGAGCCTGACACTGCGGTGATCGCGGTCTACACCAGCAAGCGCCAAAAGCCAGCGGCTCTAATCCGGGTTAGACTGACTCCCGCAGTCACAGGGTCGCGCTGTTACCCGGCATTAGAGGGCTTGCAGGCCAAGTACGCCCCTACCCTGTTGTATCTGTTTAATGACATGCTGAGCCAAGATGCGACTTATCTGGTTCAATTGCGGGATTATCAGGCGCGTTTTCAGGCGCAACAATCTGCTCAAAGCGCACCACCGCCGCAGTGAATCTTGCTCAGGACTGCCAGTCTTTGAAAGACTGGCAGTCCTGAAACCGCCGCATTCACAACACCGTCACTTGCCAACTGTGCCAAGGATGGCTGGTGGTGGCGGCGATACGATTCGCCAAACCGGCTGTTTGAAAGCGCCCGAATACCTGAGATTTATCCGATAATTGCAAATGCCTGGCGGGATTATCCAGGTGAAAACGTCCGCCACCCATCACGCTTAAACCAGGCGCTTGATAACGCAGCGCTTGGGTGTCTGTCCACACATAACCGATCTGCTGCGCGTCTAAAAAGCGACTGAGAATCTGAATGTGGAAATCGCAGAGACTGAAAGGCGCAAACAGCAGATGTTCTTCAGTTTGCCATTGAATTTGAATAAATTTGCCGGTGATTTCTGGCTGATTTACGTGTGCTTCAAAACCATATTGTTGAATCTGCATAGCAGCGCTCCTTAGGCGCGGTGTTGGGCGGTACTCTGGCAAAATACCTTATTCATCATTTGAATAATCGTCAAAATCCGCTCATCGCTGATTCGATAATAGACATAATTGGCTTGTTTACGTGCCACCACGAGGCCGCGTTGACGCATCATCCCCAATTGTTGGGAAACCACGCTTTGTTGCACACCAATCCGGCGCATGATGTCTTGTACCACCACCTCACCGTCGCCGAGGGTACACAGGATTTTCAGCCGCTGGGGATTAGACAACGCCTGCATGGTGTGGGAAACCCGTTCTAATTCTAGGTGGTTGCAGGGTAAACCGAGTGTTTGAGCATCCATGTCATTTCTTCCTCTACTGATAAAAAGCCAGCTTGCGCCAAGTTGACGCAAACTACCCCGCATTATGCCTGTCCTCAGCGCAAGTTTATAGCGTCAGCGGGCTGACAACGCGGCGCATCCCCTGTATAGAGCAAGAAAGTCGCCAGCAGGCATGGTATGATATGAGGCATTTTTACTGCAACACGCAAGGTTGCGCCGTTACCGCACGAGGCGGCTTCATCCATACACTCGAAGGTTGCTCTGAACGTTATGCAAGCATTCACGACTATCAAGGGCTTAGTCGCACCGCTGGATCGCGCCAATGTGGACACCGATGCCATCATTCCTAAGCAATTTTTGAAATCCATACACCGCAGTGGTTTTGGCCCCAATCTGTTTGATGAATGGCGCTATCTGGATCACGGTGAACCAGGACAGGATTGTACGCAACGCCCCCTGAATCCAGATTTCATCTTGAATCAGCCGCGTTATCAGGGGGCGCAAATCCTCTTGGCACGCGATAATTTTGGCTGTGGTTCCAGCCGCGAACACGCGCCCTGGGCTTTGCTGGATTATGGTTTTCGTGCGGTGATTGCCCCGAGTTATGCCGACATCTTTTATAATAATTGTTTTAAGAACGGGATTTTGCCCATCGTGCTAACGGCGGCTGCCGTCGATCAATTATTCCAGGCAGTGGTCAGTACGCCTGCCTATCAATTGCAGATTGATTTGGCCCAACAGCAGTTGACCACGCCCAGCGGCGAGGTGTTTCAGTTTGCCGTCGATGAGTTTCGCAAACACTGCTTGCTCAATGGCTTAGATGATATTGGCTTGACTTTACAACACGCCGCTGAGATTCGTCATTACGAACAACAGCGTCGCCAAACAGCCCCCTGGTTGTTTCAATAAAGGATAAAACATGGGACGGAAACTCATTGCGATTTTACCGGGAGATGGTATCGGCCCGGAAATTATGGCAGAAGCAGTGTGTGTACTAGAACGAGTGGTCGCCACCAGCGATCTGGCAGTTGATCTGGAATTTGGTTTAGTCGGCGGTGCCGCGATTGACGTAGCGGGCGTGCCTTTACCAGAAACCACGCTGGCCTTGGTGCAACGTGCGGACGCCGTGCTATTGGGGGCGGTCGGCGGGCCAAAATGGGACACGATTGAACGGGCGATTCGCCCTGAACGTGGGCTGCTGGCGTTGCGTGCCAAGCTGGGGCTGTTCGCCAATTTACGCCCCGCTTTGCTCTACAGCGAACTGGCCGATGCGTCTACGCTGAAACCCGAAGTCGTCGCGGGTCTGGATATTCTGATTGTCCGCGAATTGACGGGGGGGATTTATTTCGGTCAACCACGCGGGATTCGCACGCTCGACAATGGCGAGCGTGAAGGCTTTAATACTATGGTTTATAAAGAAAGCGAGATCGAGCGTATCGCCCGTGTCGCTTTTGAAGCCGCCCGCAAACGCAGCCAGAAACTCTGTTCAGTGGACAAAGCCAACGTGCTGGAAACCACTGAATTGTGGCGCGAAGTCGTGACCCGGATTGGCCGGGAATATCCCGATGTGGCGCTGTCGCACCTGTATGTGGACAATGCAGCGATGCAGTTGGTGCGTGCGCCCAAGCAATTCGATGTGATCGTCACCAGCAATCTATTCGGCGATATTTTGTCAGACTTGGCTTCCATGCTCAGCGGTTCTATCGGCATGTTGCCCTCCGCCTCGCTGGATGCGCAGCACAAGGGCATGTATGAGCCGATTCACGGTTCTGCCCCCGACATCGCTGGACAAAGCAAAGCCAATCCGCTGGCGACGATTTTATCGGTGGCGATGTTGTTGCGCTATTCGCTACAGCGCCCAGATTTGGCCGAGCGCATCGAAACAGCGGTGCGCGCTGTCCTGGCACAAGGACTGCGCACGGCTGATATTGCGGTCGCGGGCCAGCCCAGCGTCAGCACCGCCGAGATGGGTGCCGCTGTGGTGGCGGCGTTATAATCGGCGGATTTTCGCTTGGCAGCGAAGTCAGGCGCGGATTGAAACAAACAAACATAAAAACACACTTTTAAGTTCAGGAGCATATAAACCGATGAGTCGTTTATTCGACGTTGCAGTTGTGGGTGCCACGGGCGCTGTGGGCGAAACCATGATGGCTATTCTGGAACAGCGTCATTTTCCAGTGGGCAACATTTATCCGCTGGCAAGCAGCCGTTCTGCGGGCAGTCGCCTGATGTTCAAGGGAAAATCCGTGACCGTGGGCAACTTGGAAGAGTTCGACTTTTCTAAAGCGCAAATTGGTCTGTTTTCACCGGGCGCTTCGGTGTCTAAAATTCACGCGCCCCGCGCTGGTGCAGCGGGCTGTGTCGTGATCGATAACACCTCGCAGTTTCGCCAAGATGACGACATCCCGCTGGTGGTGCCTGAAGTCAATCCGCACGCGATTGCCGACTACAAAAATCGTCACATCATCGCCAACCCCAACTGCTCGACGATTCAAATGCTGGTGGCACTCAAGCCGATTTATGATGCGGTGGGTATCGAACGGATCAACGTCGCCACCTACCAATCAGTCTCCGGTACTGGCAAAGAAGCGATAGAAGAACTGGCCAGCCAAACCGCCGCCTTGCTGAATGGTAAAGCGACCGAAGCCCATGTCTATCCGAAACAAATCGCCTTTAATGTGCTGCCCCATATTGATGTCTTCATGGAAAACGGCTACACCAAAGAAGAAATGAAAATGGTCTGGGAAACCCGTAAAATCATGGGCGACGACACCATTCAGGTCAATCCCACCGCCGTGCGTGTGCCGGTGTTTTATGGTCACTCGGAAGCCGTCCATATCGAAACTCGCGACAAAATCACCGCCGCCCAAGCCCGCGAATTGCTGCGTAAAGCCCCCGGCGTGGTGGTACTCGACGAACCGGTGCCCGGCGGTTATCCCACCGCAGTCACGGAAGCCGCAGGCACCGATCCGGTGTATGTCGGGCGCATCCGGGAAGACATTTCTCACCCGCGTGGTCTGAACTTGTGGGTGGTGTCCGACAACATCCGCAAAGGGGCTGCACTCAACAGCATCCAGATTGCAGAAGTTTTGATAAAAGACTATATATAATTTATAGTTAGTGCTAGATTATGAAGTAATTTCTTAAGTATGCTGTGCCCCAATAGCGCCCGCCCAGCGTGCCGGGAGTCGGCAGGGAGCGATCCCCCACTCCCGCAAGTTCGCCTGCTGCGTGGGTACGCACGGGCGGGGGGCGTGTCCGTGACTGTGGTAATAAGATGGAGAGATCGTGATGACCCGTAAACTTGCTGCGGCGCTGACCTTATTAACGGCCATAGCTCACACCACAACCGCCCAAGCGCTGGGACTGGGAAACATAGAAGTCAGTTCAAAACTGAATCAGCCGCTGAACGCAAAAGTTCGGCTGCTGTCTATTCCCCGTCAGGACATGCAAAACCTTGGCAATATCAAGGTCAGACTGGCCAGCAATGAAGCCTTTCAGCGTGCTGGCTTGGAGCGGCCTTTTGTGCTGTCAACCCTGCGCTTTAAGGTAGCACCCACTGGGGATACGGCTGCTAACATCAGCATTTCCACCACCCAGCCGATTAAAGAACCCTTCTTAAATTTTCTCCTGGAGATTGATTGGCCCAACGGGCGCATCCTGCGTGAGTACACGGTGCTGTTAGACCCGCCGCTGTATCGTGCCGATGCCACGCTCGCCCCCATCAACATGGCTGACAATCAAGGCACCCAGACCGAGCCGCTCAGCACCCGCCCGGTCACGGATGAAGCCACCACATCCACACGCACCATCACCAGCCGTCCCCCCCGGGCTACACGGCCTAACCGAGTGCCTGCCGCCGCCATTGGCGAGGGTGAATACGGTGTACGGCGTGGCGACAGCCTCTGGGTGATTGCGGATCGGATGCGTGCAGGCAGTACGCTCAGCCGTGAACAAATGATGGCTGCGATCTATGATGCTTTTATTACGTGAAGGCCAGGCATTACGCCGTCCTTCCAACGAAGAAGCAGCGGCAGTCAGTGACAGCAAAGCGCTGGGCATGATCAATGCGCACCGCAGCCGCTGGACAGATTACCGTGAAGAAGTGGCCGATAGCGCAGAAACCGCTGCCGTAACCACTACCCGCCCGCAAGCCGACAGTGATAGCGAGACCGCAACCACCGAAACGAGCAAATCCCCTTTAACCATTTTGGGTGAAGGACGCGGTGAAACCCTGGGCAGCACTGGTGCCGGACAAGACCCCAAGATTCGCGCCCAACTCAGCGAATTGCTGGAAGAAAACAAGCGCGTTCAGCAAGAAAACAAAAACCTCGAAAAAGACTTGGCAGCCACCAAAAAACTGGTGGAAACCATGCAGCAGCAGCTCGATAAGGTACTCAAAGTACAGAGTGACTTATTAGCACAACTGGAATCCCAAGCCAAAAAGCAGGGTCAATCGAGCGCACAAACCGCGTCTGAGTCCCCGACAGACTCGACTCAGGTGGCGGCGGCTACAGACCCCACTGTCCCGGATACCACTGCGGTGGCTACGCCGCCTGCTACTGGCACCACCGAGCCTCCTGTCACTGCTCAACCTGACCAAAGCGGCAGTGCGACAACGGATACCTCAACGACGCCAGGCACCGAAACCACGGCTGGATTCAGTGTGGGCGACCTGACGGGCAAACCCAGTACCCCCCCCAATACCAACCCAGACAGTTGGTCTTCTGATTCGTCCCAAACGCCGCCCGGCGACAGCACGGCTGGCGGCACAACGACAGCGACTTCTGCGCCACCCCCAGAGCAAGAGCAAACCGCTACTCAAGCTGAACCCGGTGAAACCAGCGCGGGCACCACGACGAGCAGCGCGCCAGACCCCACTACCGCTCAAGTCACTGATGGGCAAACGCCTGGTGACGCAACTCCTACTGACACCACAGCAGGTGCTGCAACACCAGACAGCACGTCTCCAGACCCCGCTACGCCTGAGGCTGAAGCAGCAGACATGTTGGGCGTGATGAACAGCACAGTGAATGACAACGTGCCTGGTGGTTGGCTGACGGTGGCCGGTGTGGGTGGTGGACTGGCCCTGTTATTGGTCGGGGTGCCACTGTTGCGCAGACAGCGCCGTCGCCGCGAAGAAGACGCACAACGTGAGGCAGAACTGCTAGACAGCTTGGGGCAACTCAACCCAGAAGATGGCCAGTCGGCAGAATCGGGTAAAGCGCCTATCGATCTGGATTTTTCACTGCCAGACGACAACGCTGAACATCTGACGCAGCCGGATGACGTGTTAGAAGAAGTGGATGTGTACATCGCTTACGAGCGCTACGACCAAGCACAAACCCTGATTGGAGAAGCGCTGGCTAAAGCGCCCAGTAATCTCTCCTATCTGCTCAAACGGCTGGAAATTGATGCGGCGATGGGTCAGGTCGAGGCGTTTGAGCAACACGCCAAGCCGCTATTCGACGTAACTGGCGGTCAAGGCCCGGCTTGGGAACAAGCTTTGTTGCTGTGGGATAGCCTGCATACGCAACGTGCCTTGTTAGGTGGTACGACTGCCGCCAATAACGAGACCGCTCTGGCCGCAGGAGCCGCCGCTTTAGTAGGGGCCGCAGGCGCTGCCAGTGCCGCAGATGCGATGGGGCTGGATGACAGCAGCCTGGACATGGATTTTGATTTCGAGGATACCGCACAAGGCCAAGAAGAGATTACTGGCAGCGGCGATCTGGATTTTGATCTCCAGGATACGGGCAAAGAGGGCGACACGCAGTTAGAAGACGCTGATCTGGATATGGGTCTCGACATGGACACCGACACCAGCAGCCACGATTTGACTGACGATGATCTGGGCATGGATTTCTCGCTGGATCAGGACAGCAGCGGCACGATGGACGACGCCGACCACGGTCTTGACCTGGAGTTGGACGACGGCGCTACCCCCGCCAGCGCTGCGGACAGTCTGGACATGGACTTCGATCTGGACATGAACCTGGACGAGGCACAGGCTCCCAGCGCCGACAACAGCACCGCTCCCGCCGTCAGTGACGATGAACTCAGCATGGACTTCGACCTGGACGAAGGGCTGGAGATGAGTCTGGACGATGACACCCAAGCGCCCAGCGCCGACAGCAGCAGCGCTCCCGCCGCCAGCGACGACGCACTGAGCATGGACTTCGACCTGGACGAAGGGCTGGAGATGAGTCTGGACGACGACATCCAAGCGCCCAGCACCGACAGCAGCACTGCTTCTGCCAGTTCTGCCAGAAGCGACGATGAACTTGACATGGGCTTCGATCTGGACGAAGGCTTAGACATGAGCCTGGACGATGAACAGGCTCCCAGCACCGACAACAGCACGGTCGCCAGCGACGACGATGCGCTCGACATGGATTTCGAGCCAGACGCAGGGCTGGATGAAAGTCTGGACATGACCGCTGACACGGCTGGCGAAGCTGAGCTTGACTTTAGCGCCAGCGATGATGACTCATCCCTGAACTTAGCCGATCTGGATGATCTCGGCGAGGAAGCGCATGAAACAGACAACACCGCGCTGGAACTTGAGCTAGAAGCGGCTGCCAGCACTGCCGAGTCGAGCCTGGATAGCGGCGAACTGGAGATGGACTTCGATATGGACGAAGGTCTGGAACTGGGCGCGGCGGATGCGGGTAGCAGCACGGACACGGCGAGCCAGGATGAAGACCTGAGCATGGAAGGTTTCGAGTTGGATATGGATGGCGGGGAATCGCAAGAGGACATCGCCACGATTGACGGCAGCACGCTAGACACTGATGACGAAGACCTGGGTCTTGATTTCAGCGAAGACTTAGGGCGTACCGATGACGCGCTCGACGCCAACACATTGTCTGTGGCTGGGGTTGATGACGAGGCGCTGGATTTCGATTTGAGTCTGGATGAAGATCAGGACATCGCGCCGGATGAGATGAGTCTGTCAACCCCGGAACTGACTTTGGAAACCGACAGCGACTTGACTCTTGAAACCGAGGCCGAGTTAGGGCTGGACAGCATGGGCCTAGATTTGGCGGAAGACAGCGATTTTTCTCTGCAAACCGTTGACGACAACGAGGTGCTGGAACTCTCCTTGCCGGGCAGCAACAGCAATACCTCTGACGATCTGGAAAGTTTGCTGGGTCAACTGGAAGACGCCCAGGGTCTTGATGCAATGGACAGCCTGGATTTTGGGGCTGCCGACGAGGTGTCTGCCAAATTCGATTTGGCGCAGATGTATTTGGACATGGACGACACCGACAATGCCCGCAGTACCTTGCTGGAAGTCTTGGCCGAGGGTTCCGAAGAGCAGAAAACCCGCGCCAGACGGATGCTAGAGAGTGTGGGAGAACCCGCCTAACAACGCGCAAGTCCCGAAAAAAAACCGGATTCAACACCGTGAATCCGGTTTTTTTATGGTCTGCGCTGAGCCTCTGGCTTTTTGGTTTTTTATATTATCTGGCTGATTTATAATAAAAAATTTGGTTGTGCTATGCTTGTTCGGCAACAACGCTGATACTGCGCAACAGATTTTACCCCCACCACGAGGTTGCAATGCCGCTTAGTCACTTACAGCATCGCGTTCAACAACAATTTCAAGCCAGTTTGGAGGCCAAACAGCGGGCTTTTCATAGCCTGCCGTTGCGGATTGCCGAGGCGGCGGTGTTGCTGAGCCAAACCTTCAAAGCCCAGGGCAAAGTGTTGAGTTGTGGCAATGGCGGTTCTGCTGGGGATGCGCAACATTTTTCCTCAGAAATGCCTGGCCTTGACCACGGACAGTTCGACGCTGACCTCGATTGCCAACGATTACCACTATGATCAGGTGTTTGCCAAACAAATTCACGCGCTGGGACGGCCCGGCGATGTGCTGCTGGCGATCAGCACCAGCGGCGCTTCGGCGAATATTTGCCGGGCAGTGGATGCGGCGCACGCCTGCCACATGCGGGTGTTGGCACTGAGTGGGCGCGATGGTGGGGCGATGGCGACCTTGTTACAGCCTGCCGATCTTGAATTACGGGTGCCCGCGCAATCGACCGCACGCATCCAAGAAATACATCTGTTAATCATCCACTGTTTATGTGATCTTATTGACTATCAACTGTTTGAGGAAAATCACCATGTTTAATGCGCTCAAGATTTATGCTCTAAAAGGCTTGCTCGGTTTATTACTGCTACAGGGGCTGACAGGGTGCGCCACAAGTTTACTGGTGGGTTCAGCACTGGGCACGGGGGCTGCCGGGGTGATGATGTACACCGACCGTCGTGCTGAAGGGGTCAGTGCTGAAGATGATGCCCTGGTCGAGCAAATACTCCAACGCCTGCAAGCCGACAGTGGCATTGCGCAAGCCGCGCATATCCAGGTTTTTTCCTATAACCACCAAGTGTTATTGGCTGGCGAAGCGCCTAACGAAGCGGTACGCCAACAAGCAGCAGCCTTGGCCGCTGGTGTCACCGGGGTGCGTGAAGTCTACAACCAGTTAATCATCAGCCCGCCCGCCACTGAGGAGATGCAAAGCTTCGATTCGCAGTTACGGATCCGGATCAATGCCGCGCTGTTATTTGCCCAAGGGCTGACCGCCGCCCATCCGCATATCACGGTGGCGAATGGCGTGGCCTATGTGATGGGACTTTTGACCCGCGAAGAAGGCAACAGTGCCGTCGAAGTGGTGCGTTATGTGGACGGCGTGACCAAAGTGGTGCCGCTGATCGAGTATGTACGTTTGGTGGAAAGCAGCGACAGCTCGACCACCCCCACCACGCCCGCCAGCGACACCTATACCACGCCGATGCAGCCGTTAAGTTTCCCACGCGCTTATTAAACAGCCACAGCAATTTCGAGGTCATTCCGATGCGTAGACGACTCTATTTTATGTTACCCACGGTGGAACACTGCAAAACCGTGGTGCTGGAATTGCGCGAACAGGGGATGCCTAACAGCGACATCCATGTGGTAGCCCGCGACGACATTCCGCTGGACGACCTGAATCAAGCCAGCGCGTTGCAAAAAACCGAACTGGCACACGGCCTAGAATGGGGCATCGGCGTGGGCGGGGTCGCCGGGCTGTTGGGCGGACTGCTGGCGGTGACGTTTCCACCAGCGGGATTAGTATTGGCTGGACAAGCGATACTACTCAGCACCACTTTGGCGGGTGCCAGTTTTGGAGCCTTGGTGTCGGCGCTGGTGGCGGGCGATATTCCCAATCACGAGCTAGAAGCCTTTCAAGACGGCATCGCCAACGGTCAGGTGTTGCTGATTTTGGATATTCCCACCCCGCGCTTGGACGAGATCAGCGATTTGATTCGTAGTCACCATCCTGAAGCGATGATCGGCATCATGAAAGCAACTCGGCCTTTGCCGAATCGGGGCTAAATAAATACTTGCCTCTAATTATATTAACACCTAAGGCACCACAGAGGCACAAAGACACCAAGGTACACAAAGACTTATTTAACAAATAACTCGCTGTTAATATTTAGTTTTATGACCTTTGTGTGGCTTTGTGCCTTCGTGTCTTTGTGGTGAATATCTTGTGTTAAACAAGTTATGCTCATGTACTTACGGATTTGCCTGGGAATAGCACCTTATGTTGCATCATAAAAAAATCATTGTAGTCATGCCGGCTTATAACGCGGCATTAACGGTCAAAAAAACTTATGATGAAATTCCACATGACATTGTGGATCAAGTCATTTTAGTCGATGACAAAAGCCATGATTCCACGATTGAAGTGGCGCACCGCTTGGGGATTGAAACCATTCCCCATGTCAAAAACTTAGGCTATGGCGGCAATCAGAAGACTTGTTATCAAGCCGCTTTAGCGCGGGGTGCAGACATTGTGATCATGCTGCATCCCGATTACCAATACACACCCAAGCTGATCACAGCAATGGCCTCGTTGATTGCGGAAGATTTATTTGATTGTGTGTTGGGTTCGCGGATTCTTGGCACAGGCGCATTAGCAGGCGGAATGCCATTGTATAAGTACATAGCAAACCGGGGCTTAACTTTATTTCAAAACTGGCTGCTGTCTTATAAATTATCCGAATATCACACCGGTTATCGGGCATTTTCCAGAAAAATTCTAGAAACCGTGCCAATCATGGATAATTCCGACGATTTTGTGTTTGATAATCAAATGCTGGCACAAATCATTTATGCCGGTTTCAGTGTCGCAGAAATCACTTGCCCCACCCGTTATTTCAAAGAAGCCTCGTCGATTAATCTGCCGCGCTCGGTGCAATACGGCTTTGGGGTGCTGGGCGTCAGCGTCGCTTGCTTGCTGCATCGTTGGGGGCTGCGCCGTAGCGCTTTATTTACTCCCTTGGATGAGGCTCATAAACGGCAGCGCCGGGACGTTTGAAGATGCGGTTACCGGACTGGATGCGGCACCTGTTCGTACTGACCCTGTTGGCGTTGGTGACGAGCTGGGTGTATTGGCCTAGCCTGGACAACGGCTTTTTGTTGTACTGGGATGATGCCAGTTATGTGGTGGATAATCCGCATATTCAGCGGCTTAGCTTGGATAATCTAGCTTGGATGTTGACCGCTTTTCATTCGGGGAATTGGCACCCGCTGACTTGGTTCTCCCATGCGCTGGATTATCACAGCTATGGTCTACAGCCCTGGGGACATCACCTGAGCAATGTGATTTTGCATAGCCTCAATACCTGCTGGGTGTATGCGCTGGTGCTGGTGTTATTTGGGGTATTAAAAACCCCAGTTGCTCAGCAGCCTTTTCGACCCTTTACCGAGATTGACGCTCGCACCTCGGTGGCCGCGATCAGCACCGCGCTGTTATTTGCGCTACATCCGCAGCATGTGGAATCAGTGGCCTGGATTGCAGAACGCAAAGATGTGCTGAGTTTGTTTTTTATGTTACCCACATTACTGGCCTATTGCTTTTATGTGCGTAGTGAGGGGCGAGCGGCGAAATACTGGTACGGACTGGCGTTGTTATGCCAAGCCCTGGCTTTGATGTCCAAGCCGATGGCAGTGACTTTGCCGTTGGTGTTGATGTTATTAGATATTTATCCGCTACGCCGGGTTGAACTCAGTCATTTCACGCAAAATCCGTTACATCACACACTGGCTTGGCGCAAATGGCTGGTGGATAAACTGCCGTTTTTCATTTTAGTGGCTATCAGTGCCGTACTCACAATACAAGCACAAAGTGCGGGCAAAGCGGTGGCTGATTTGGTTTTAGTCGCATTGGATGTACGCATCCTAAACGCCTTTCACAGTTTACAAATGTATTTAGTGAAATGGCTATTCCCCATTTATCTCGTGCCTTTTTATCAATTACTGCTGATTCCATTCAAACAAGTGTGGCAGCACCCAGAATTGTGGATGCCCCCCATTGTCACCGGTTTGATCACGGTTTTAGCCGTGTATTATTTTTACCGCCGTCAACCTTGGTGGTTAATTGCCTGGTTGTTTTACGTGATTACCCTCTTGCCGGTGATTGGCTTAATCCAAGTGGGTAGCCAAGCGATGGCGGATCGCTATGCCTATTTCCCCACGCTGCCCGCCTATATCCTGTTAGGCAGCGGCATTGCCTGGTTATATGCACGACAAACCACCCCCTGGCGCAAAGGCTTAGCACTGTTACCCCCATTATTGCTGGCAGGATTATTAGGCTTGCTCACACGTCAACAAATCCCGCTGTGGCACAGTGACTACAGTTTATGGGATTACATCGTGCGTACTAATCCTGACAGCGGATTGGCACAGGGCAAATTAGGCGGTTTATATCAACGGGCAGGCAACTATGAAATGGCGTTACAACATTACCAATTTAGCCTGGGTTTATCCGACGATGACAGCATCACTTATCACTTAGGTTATACCCAAGAAATGCTCAAACAACCGGATAAGGCGATAGAAACTTATCGCCGGGCCTTGGATGAACGCAGGGGTAATGTGCAAGAACAAACCGTGGCTTGGGCACGTTTAGCACAATTGTATTGGCAAGCGGGCCAGCGTGCCCCCGCACAACAGGCGTTGCAACAGGCGCTGGCGTTAGACCCACAGATGCCGTTTGCGCTCAATTTACAAACCCTGATGCAGGCCGCCCCGCCTTGAGGGCGATGTTTCCCTAGCAGCTCCCCGTTCCCTGAGCGCAGCCGAAGGGACACTGCCAGACCCTAAATCCGCTCTGTCACAGACGTTTCTATTTTGGCATCCTGGCTACTGAACAGGTGGTAGCGGTTTTTGCCCGCATATTTGGCTTGGTACATCGCCTGATCGGCTTGGTGCAAGAGTTGACTGGCATCCACGGTGTCGATTTGTGGATAAAAGGTGACGCCGATGCTGGCTGAGATTTGTAGCGTGAGGGTGCCCACCTGCACGGGATGCGCCACCGCGTTGAGCAGGCGGGTGAGTAGCGGGTCGCTGGCCTGGATGTCGTTCAAATCCAGCAGCACCGCCACAAATTCATCGCCGCCGATCCGCGCCAGGGTGTCGCCTTCACGCAAAGCCTGTTTCATTGCAACCGCCACTGCGACCAACAATTGATCGCCCACTTGGTGTTTGTGTTCATCATTAACCGCTTTGAAGCCATCCAAGTCAATATACACCAGCGCCAGCCAGCGTTGATGGCGTTGCGCTTGGAGCATACCCTGGGATAAACGGTCAGCCAGCAGGAGGCGGTTGGGGAGCGAGGTCAGCGCGTCATAATGGGCCATGCGCTCCAATTTGTGTTCGTGTTCCTTGATCTGGGTGATGTCAGCAAACAGCGCCACGTAGTATTGAATCTGGCCTTCGGCATCGCGCACGGCGCTGATGTTTTGCAAGGTCGCATAGACCTCACCATTTTTGCGGCGGTTCCACACTTCGCCATACCAGTGGCCCTGTTGCGCCAACGCCTGCCATAACGCGAGGTAAAAAGCTTTGGTCTGGCGGCCCGAGTTGAGCATACGCGGATTCTGGCCTAGCACTTCGTCACGCGGGTAGCTGGTGATGTCGGTGAAAGCGGCGTTGACATCGAGAATCGCGCCGGTTGGGTTGGTGATCATGATGCCTTCGCGGGCGTGGGTGAACACGCTGGCGGCCAAGCGCAACTGCGCTTCCGCTTGTTTGCGTGCGGTGATGTCGTGAACGATGGAGAACAGCAAATCCCGTCCTGCTTCGTGGATTGGCGTCGAATAGACTTCCACCTCGCGCACTTCGCCAGAGGCCAGCCGATGCGGAAACAGAAAGTAATTGCGTTCCTCGCGCAGGGCTTTTTGTCTTTCCTCGGCGATGCGGGCGGGCGGTAAGATGTTGATCTGGTGGATCGACATGCTGATCAGTTGTTCTCGGCTATACCCGTAATAGGCCGCTGCGGCTGGGTTGGCTGCCATGATTTCGCCGGTCAGCGGATCGACCAGCAGCATCACCGAGGCATTTTTCTCGAAAAAGTGTCGAAAACGCGCTTCGTTTTCGCGCAGTTGAGCCTCGGTTTTTTTGCGTTCAGTGATGTCGCGGGCACTGACCCGCCGTCCCAACGTCTGTCCTGCGGTCCCTGAGACCGACTGGCAAACTTGTGATAACCAACGATAGTCCCCGGTTTTGGTACGAATGCGATAATCCAGTGCAGCTTGCTGATCACTGTCCAGCGCCCGTGCCAGGCACTCGGCATAGAGCGGTTGATCATCCACATGAATAATCCGGGTCAGCAAGCCGGGATCGGCATAAAATTCGTCTGGCGCATAGCCGGTCATTTGTTCACAGGAAGGAGAAATGTAGCGCAGTGTGCCGTCTGGCATGATCCAACATTCCCAATCTGAGGTGAAATTGGCCACGGTGCGATAGCGCAGTTCGCTGTCTCGCAGGGCTTGTTCGCGCTGCCTGAACTCTGCGACCAATTGATTGGCGATGCGGGTGGCACGGATTGCACGCAGCCAGGCAAATAACAAAGCCGTGAGTGTCAAGCCGTCCAGCAGCGTCGCCCAGAAGGCAAATTGCCGTAACGCATGGGGTTCCATGCCCTGTTTGACGTGTAGGCTCATCACCACAGTGCCTAACAGCCCGGTGCCCAGCAGCGTCCAGGCCAGCAGTGATTGTTGCCAATTTCTAGTCATTGCGCATCACAGAGGCTTTTCCCGATTTGAATGAACTGTACAATCTCCGCCGTTTCATTGAAAACAGCGGAGGTTTTATCAGTGGATTTATTGACAATCACTGACGCAACGGGTTTCGCGTTCTATGCGTCCCCCACAAATCTGAAAGCAACGATCAAAGTTATCGTTACAACCACAGTCTTTCTGGCAATTGGAAGTGTTGGTGTATTGATATTGACTCGGTTCATAGAGATTTTTACAACCAGAGCCGGTGTTTTGTTCTGCACAGCGATTTTTTTGTTCTAGGTAGTTTTGACGGGCTTCGAGAAACTGCACTTTGCCTTCCAACTTAGCTTCACGACTGCATTGTTGGTAATTTTGATCGCAGCTTGCTTGGCATTCATTACGTTGTTGTTCACACGCTAGGGCGCAACGTTTGCCTTGCGCGTCATTCGGCGGGAGATAATGGTGATAGGTTTCATACACCGGGCCACAAGCGGTGGCAAGCAACGTCCAGCCTAATAAAGCTAACAGTGAATACCAACGGGCAGTGGGACGTTTCAACCAATAAAACATAATCAATCCTCAAGGGTTAATGAAAAGAAAGTGTCGTACAACTAAGTACATGAGCATAACTTCTCTCACATAAGACATTCACCACAAAGACACGAAGGCACAAAGTCACACAAAGCCAAGAAAACTAAATACTGACAGCCAATTATTTGTAAAATCAGTCTTTGTGTACCTTTGTGTCTCTGTGCCTTTGTGGTGAGCTAGATGTCAAGATAATTAGAGTCTACTACTTATTAGGCGGTTTTGCCCACTTGGCTAATGATGTCATAAATTGGCCCTAAGACCGATAAAATCAACCAAGCCATAATCCCGCCTAAGACTAAAATCATTATCGGTTCAATCATCGCTTGCAGTTTTCCAATGGCTTCGCGCACATCGCGGTCATAAAAATAACTGACATTGCGCATCGCGGTGTCTAAATCGCCAGTGCTTTCACCAATATTGACCATGCGTAGCACCAGCGGCGGAAATAAACGCGCTTGTGCAAAAGCCGCGCTCATACTAGAGCCATCGGCAATCTGGGCACGCACCTGCTGTAAGGCTTCTTCAATGGCTAAATTACCGGCGGTTTTTTCAATCACTTCCAAACTTTCTAAGACCGTGATACCTGCTTCATACATCAAGGCAAATAAACTGGCAAAACGGGCAAGAATGATTTTTTTGAAAATAGGGCCGATGATCCAAATGCGTAATTTCAAATCATCGACTTTAACCCGCAGCCGGTAATTAAAAAACATAGCCAACCAAAGTGCAATCAATAAACTGGGCGGGGTCAGTAACAGTGCTAACCAATACTGTTGCACAAACTCTGACACGGCGACTAACATTTTAGTTTGTGGCGGCAATTCATCCGTGACATTTTTCATGAACACCACCAGTTCTGGCACCAACCAGAACATCATGAAAAACACCATACTGAAAATCACTAAGGCACTGAAGGCCGGATAAATCAACAGGCGCTTAGTTTGCGCCATAATTTCATCTTGCCATTTTAAGGAATCGGTGAGGTGCTTAAAGACATTGGTCAATTCACCGCTTTCTTCGCCGACATGGACTAAATTGACAAACACCGTGTCAAATGCTTTGGGAAAACGGCGCATGGAATCCGATAAATGACGACCCGCTTGCACATCCTCAATCAAAGAAGCCAGCATATCGCGAAACCGGGAGGGTTCCATGCTGTCGCGCATGTCTTCTAAGCCTTGCAATAAGGGCACGCCAGCACGTAATAATTGCTCCATATAAAAACAAAAATTAATCAAATCTTGACGGGGGATTTGACCACTGTTGAATTGAAAACGCTGGCTACCTAAGCGATAGCTGATTAAATCTAAATCCATGCGCCGCAAACGCACTTCTAAGTCTTCGGGATTATCTGCATCCAGTTTGCCAACCAGCATTCTACCCGTGCCGTTCATGGCCTTGTATTTAAAGTGCATGGTGGTTTGTGCCTCTCAAAGTGCCGGTAAAAACCCACGCGACGCGCTGGGCTACCCCATTATCAGTGAGCCTGCGGCAATGATCAACGCGATCCTGTCCTCAATTGACCGCTTTGCGAGTGCCCGGCTTGTGCTACACTTTGCCCCGATTCGCCTGCCTCCTTATATGCCATAACCGAGCCTGCTATGAACGACAACTACTATCTTTTGCTAGGGCTTGCGCCCGACGCCACGGCGGTTGAGATTAAAAACGCCGCCCAATATCAAATGGCCGAACTCAAGGCCGCCTACACCCGGCTGTCCCAACACAGCGCGGGCACCGGCGCAAACCAGGATTATCAACTGCTCGGTATTTCTGCGCACGCCAATCCTGACGCATTACAAGCGGCTGCGCAGCGCCAAATTGCCGCAATCAAAGAAGCTTACAGCCTGCTCAGCGATCCGCTGCGTCGCCAAGCCTATGACCGACAACTGCAAACAGCCGCGCCAGCAAGCGCCGCTCAACCTCAAGCTGGGCCGGTGCCGCTTCAGCAAAAACCCGCACCCGCGCTTAAAACCAAGCCAACCCCGCCAGATCACGATCCCTATGCGGCACCGCAGACCGATATGGCGGATTTTGAGGTGCCTGATTTAGTGCTGGCCACTCGCTTACGGCGCTTGGCAGCGGTACTTTTGGATGGCCTGATCTACCTGTTGGCGCTCACGCCCTTGCTGTTTGTGGCCTTTCAGGGCGGCCTGTTCGCCGCCGCGATGGAGGATACGGCAGAAGGTGCAGCAGAAGGTGCAGCGGAAGGTGGGATTGAGGGCGCGGTGGAGGGTGCCAGTCTGCCGATGGAGGCTTTTGGTTCGCTGATGCTCGGCATCATGGCGCTGCTGATACTGGGCCTCTTGATTGTCAATCTGGTGCTGCTTTACCGCAATGGTCAAACCATAGGCAAGCGCTTGTTATCCATCAAAATTGTGCGCACTGATGGCACACGTTGCGGGTTGCGGAGAATCTTTTTTTTACGCTGGTTGCCGGTGGGATTATTGGGCGCGATTCCGGTCGTCGGCGCGTTTATCAGCCTCGCCGATGCCTTGTTAATTTTTCAACAATCGCGCAAATGTCTGCATGACCTGTTTGCCGACACCATCGTGGTAGAAGTCGCCTAAGCCATGTTCGACACCCTGCGCACCATCGAAACGCCCGAGGGTGTCGAACTCAGCCTGCGCGTCGCCGGGCCGGTGGTGCGCAGTGCCGCTTGGACGATGGATTTTTTAATTCGCACCGTGATTTACCTGGGCCTGAGTTTGGCGTTTTCCGTGCTGGGCGAGGCTGGCAGCGGCTTGTTACTGCTGTCGGTGTTTTTGCTGGAATGGTTGTATCCGGTGTTGTTCGAGATTTACCGCGACGGTGCCACGCCCGGCAAAAAGCGCTTAAAAATTAAAGTATTATACACCAGTGGTGCGCCGATCAGTTGGTCTGGTTCACTGCTACGCAACCTGTTGCGGGCGGTTGATATTTTGCCGTTTCTTTATGGTTTTGGCCTGCTTAGCATGTGTTTAAACCGCAATTTTCAACGACTGGGCGATCTTGCTGCGGGCACCTTGGTGGTGTATGCCGATCCGCTGAGCAGCAAAGTCGGTTTACCCGAAGCCGAACCCTTACCCAGCCCCTATCCGCTCACCTCCGCAGAACAGCGGGCGATTCTCAGTTTTGCCGAACGCGCCCAAGGCTTACCGCCAGCGCGGGTGCAGGAACTGGCCGCCATCGCCATTCCCCTGACCGGCTCTGCCAATCCCGAACGACAGCTTTATCGTCTGGCCCACGGTTTATATCGGCTATAACCTTTTCTGTCCCAGCGGAGTGTTCCCATGTCTCTCAGCGCAGCCCAATGGTTGGCACAGATTCGTGCCCTGGATTTACCCGAGAAAATCAAAATCCTCAATGTGTGCGGGGGACACGAACGGGCGATCACCCAAGCCGGTTTGCGTGCCCTGTTGCCGCCTGCTATCGAATTGATTCCCGGCCCTGGCTGTCCGGTGTGTATTTGCCCGGAAGAAGACATTTACGAAGCCATCCAACTGGCACGCCAAGAAAAAGTGATTTTAGTGGCGTTCGGCGACATGCTACGGGTGCCGGTGAATGTGCCCAAATCCGAGCCGCGCTCCTTGGAACAAGCCAAAGCCGCTGGCGCTGACATCCGCCCGCTGGCTTCGCCCTTAGAAGCAGCACAGATCGCCGAAGCCAATCCCGGCACGCCAGTGGTGTTTTTTGCGGCAGGCTTTGAAACCACCACCGCACCCGTGGCGGCCCTGCTCGCCCAAGGCGTACCCGATAATTTGTTTATCTTGCTCTCCGGGCGACTGACTTGGCCGGTGGTGGCGCTGTTGTTAGACAGCGGCGAAGCGACGTTCGATGCGCTGGTCGCGCCCGGCCATGTCGCCACCGTGATGGGCCTGGAAGAATGGGCATTTGTGGTGCGCGATCACCAGATGCCGGTGGCGGTGGCGGGCTTTACGCCAGAAAGCCTGCTGGCAGCCTTTTATTCGCTGTTGCGCCAACACCAAACCCAGCGTTACGCACTCGACAACTGTTATCCGCAATGGGTGCGCCCAGGCGGCAATCCCAGCGCTCAGGCCCAGCTTGCCCAGACCTTACAAGTGGTCGATGCCAACTGGCGCGGCATCGGGATGATTCCGGCTTCCGGTTTTGCCCTGCGCGAGGAATACGCCGCTCACGATGCGCGGCGTCAACTGCCCTCGTATCAAGCGCTGGCACGCCGTCGAGCCGGTGAGATGCCGCCGGGCTGCGACTGTGCCAAGGTGGTGCTGGGCAAGATTTACCCCAACCAGTGTGCGCTGTACGGCACAGCTTGCACCCCGCGCCAGCCAGTCGGCCCGTGCATGGTCTCCGATGAAGGCGCTTGCCGGATTTGGTGGGCGGGCGGGGTGCGTCGTGGCAGCTAACAGCAGATATTCACCGCAAAGACGCAAAGGCACAAAGGTAAAGAATAAATAATTCGTAACTACCTACCCCCCAAAAAATTTACCGCAGAGACGCAGAGGACGCAAAGACAACCAATTCACTTTGCGGTTTTTCTCTGCGTACTTTTCTACTTTGTCAGATTTCCCTGCTACGCCGCCCTCACCCCCGGCCCCTCTCCCGCAGGGAGAGGGGAGCAAAGCCCCTCTCCTCTTGGGAGAGGGGTTGGGGTGAGGGTAAGCCGCGTGTCCTCTGTGCCTTTGTGGTGTCCTGAGTGCAGTCAAACGCACTAAGCACCCTCGCTCAAACGCCGATACACCGTGACCAGCGCTTGTTCATCGCCGACATTGCCGGGAAAAATCACCACCGGCAATTCGGGATAACGTGGATGATCGGCGGGACAACAGACCACCGAACAGCCGGGGAGAATTTGGCCGACCACCCGCGCAGCCCGCAACGCCAAACCGCTGCTCAGCACATCGTTCGACGTAATCCCGCCTTTGCTGATCAAAAAGCCCAAACTCTCCGGCAGACCACGCACCACGTCCATTAAAAACGCCGAAACCGCCTCGCCGAACGCCAAACGAGTGGCTTGATCAGCAAAGGTTTTTTCAACCCGGCTGGTGAAAATCACCGAAGTTAAACCCTGCTGATGGGCACTGGCCGCTTGGCTGAGTACCTGCGCCAACAACGCCGGGCGCTCCTCGGCGATACGCGACACCTCGATTTCTATCGGCTTCACCCCCGGCGCATTGAGCAGGGCGGCGAGTTGTTGCGTGGTTTTCTGCACATGCGAACCGACCACCACCGCACCAGGCCGTTGTCCGCGCACATAACGCGACATCGCCTCAGCGCTGACCGGTTGCGGCGGCAATTGCGCCAAAGCCGTGAGCAAACTGGCGGCACTGCGAAACAAAAAGCGCTGGCCTTGAGCGCTGGCTTGCTTGAGTTGGCTGCAAAAATGGTTCAAATCAGCCTGAGTCTCGCTATCGACCACGCAGCACACATTGCCAGACAAACCCAACAAGCGCGCCAAACTGTCGCCGCGTACCGCCTCTAGTCCAAAGCGTTCCACTTGCGCGGCACGAATCCGCCCCTGGGTTTTTTCTTCCACATAATCCGGCAAATAGCTGTGCTGATAGCCAAACACCGAATCCTTCGCAAATTCAGTCAGATGCACCGCCACCGGCTGCCCATTCACCAGTAAATAATGCACCCCGTCACGAGTAAAACGCCCCCCCTCAAAAAACGCAGGCACCATAAAATGCGCGTCAAACGGGCCTAATTCCTCGGCGATAATATCGGTTTCCACCGGATAATGGCCGCGCAAAGTCGAATCCGAACGGCTGACCAACAGCGGATTAAGCGGCTGTCCAGCCGCCGCCAAGTCAGCTAATGCTTGCTTGAGATTGACACAGACTTCGCGAGTCACCGCCGCTGCCCGCGCCGCACTCATGCCCCGCGTATTGGTCAAAATAAAAAACAACGGCGCTGCATCCGTCAAGCCTTG
>JFJP01027047.1_pt1 | contig 27023 bp, 24 predicted proteins | sample 431651 | NCBI WGS metagenome assembly JFJP01 (sample SAMN02602958, study PRJNA72255) | Microbial mat metagenome, whole genome shotgun sequencing project. | biome: fresh water; feature: sink hole; material: water; isolation source: purple microbial (photo- and chemosynthetic) mats found in...
TTAAATTTTGTTGTTGCTGCTTTCAATAACTTTGAGTTTTTTGGTTCTACGCTTAGTTCTTTTCTTACAGAAAAAAAATAAAAATCTGAAAAAGATTGTAAAAATTCAAAAATTTGCTGAAAATATTAATTATCTTACAAATTTTTGATGAAAGCTTTTTTTTTTTCTTTCTAGAAAAATTAAAAAATTTGGTATTTTGTTTAATTTTTTTCCCCAAAAAACTTTCTAGAAAGTTTTTTTTAAAAAAAAAATTTGGTTTTTTTTTATTTTTTGTTTTGTTGAATTTCTAATTTCTAATTGGTTCTCATCGATATAAATACATCCTTCACAATTATGATTTTCCAAAAAGATTCTTATTCAAAATTTTTAAGATCCTTTTATTTTTTTCCTATTCCCAATGCTGTGCAAAACCAGCCCCAAATTCGGCTATTCGACCCTATTCATGCTAGGCACTGATTCTCAGCACTTATCTGTAACTGCTCAACGTCGTTTCCTATCCTTTATTGAGAGTGATCCTTTAAGTTCATCCTTTTTGATCTATAATTCCAAATACACGATGGGTAAAATACACACTTGGAAGCAAAAACTTCCTTGGATCAAGCCATTTTATGCGATTAAATCTAATCCAATAATGCCATTAATCCAGGATGTAGTTCGTTCCAAGTTAGGCTTTGATTGTGCATCCAAAGGTGAAATGCAAAAGGCTATGAATCTTGGTGTTTCTTCCAATAATATTGTCTACTCAAACTCAATTAAAGAAGAAAATGACATCAAATTTGCCATGAAAAATGACGTTCTACTTACCACAGCTGATACTTTCGAAGAATTACAAAAGATCAAAGAGCTTCAAAATGCCTCAAAGGTTCAAATGAAGATCTTATGGCGAATCAGTATTAAAGAAGATGATTCCGAGAAATTAGCAACAGTTTTCTCGAATAAATTTGGAGATGATCTCAAAAACCTTCAGGAAATTAGACAGAAGTTCCAACAAATCAATCAGATGGGTATTTGTCTTCATGGTATTCATTTTCATTGTGGCTCTGGACAACATGGATCGTCTTCTTTCGCGAAAGCTGTTAATATGGCTCGGGCTTGCATGAAAATTGGTCGAGAGTTTGATCATAAAATGGAGATATTGGATTTGGGTGGTGGTTTTCCAGCAGGGGAATTAGATGAGAAGATTATTTCAGCATTAAAACTCACTTATAATGACCCTTTAGGCTATCAAGTTATTGCAGAACCTGGCCGTCATTTTTCTTCTAATTCTTGTTATTTAGCGACTAGGATCATTGGTAAACGAGTAAAAAACAATAGGATGTGCTACCATATCAATGACGGTCTCTATCATAGTTTCAACTGTGTTTTAATGGATGGTGTTTCTTTTGAAGGACAAACAGATCAATTCTATCAGAAATGGAATTCTAATAGAGAACCGACACATTTCAATGGGAATGGAAAGATTAACGGGAAATTTGGTAGTCTTTTTGGAATGACTTGTGATGGCTATGATATTGTATGCAAAAACCTTGAAATACCAGAGATGGATGTTGGAGATTGGATTGTTGTTGGAGGCATGGGATCTTATACATATGGTCCTAAAAGTTCTTTTAATGGGATGCAAGCACTAAAGAAGATTGTAGCTTGGAAAGGAGAAATTGAAGAAATGCAAGAAGATAAGACGAGAGATAACCAAAGCGAGCTTGCACTGTGTGGAACATACAAACACAGTTTGTCCGATAAATTGTCATAAACTTTAGTTTTTTCGTGGTTAACAAAAAAATTATGGAAAAGTTTCATTAATTTTTATATTTTTTCACAATTTAATTAAAAGAAAATAGTTTTTTCCTGAAGATTATGAATTTTTTTTTTGGTTCGAAATTTTTAGTTTTGAAGAAATATACATGAAAAAACTGCTATTTTTGAGAAGAATTTTTCGTTTTAAGATGAAGTTTTTTCAGGCATAATGGATTCTTCTTCAGGTTTCTTCATTTCAATTCCTTTGTAAATCAGATCTAATTTATCCTTTCTCTCTTGAATTTTGTTTAATTGACTCAATAAGCCCTCATCCCTTTTCGTAATGAAGCTGATAACTTTGAACGATTATAAAAAAAAATATAGCGTTTTAATTTTTTTGCATTTTACCATTTCCTTTTTTTCCCATTCTAAATTAAAAAAATTTAAATTAAGTCAAAATAATTTATTATTTGAAAAAATAAGTCATTTGCAAAATAAAATTATGAATTTTTGAAAAAAATCAAAAATTCAAGCATTTCAACTAAATTTTTTTTATTTTTCTAAAGAAATTACCTTGCAGTTCTTCCAAATCGATGAAGCAAAGTTAGAATATCCCTTGGAAAATCAAATTGAATTATATAGTTCACATCCGGGAAATCCAATCCTCTTGCCGCTAAATCAGTGGTCACTAATATGTTTATTTCTCCGTTTCGAAACATAGAAATAGTGATTGATTTATTTTCTTTTTTCAAAGCTTTTTTTATAAAAATTAATTAAAACTTTTCGGAATGGAAAATTTCTAAAGAACTTCCATAAAAAACTCCTGATCTGAACTCATTTTTTAACAAAGTGGCTTGCAATTCTTCAGCAGTTTCAGCTGAATTGCAAAACACGATTATTTTTTCTGTTTTCAATGAATCTATCACTTCCAACAATACATTTTTAGCACTTTTTTTAAAGAAAAACTAACCATTTTAATTTTCGTAATGAAAAAACATGATGTTTTTTTTGTATATTTACCTTTTTTCAGGAGATTTAGCGAGTTCCAAATCAAGATTTATGATATTGTGAGTGAGTGCTTCAGATAAACGATGGAAATTCTCAGTTTCTATGATCCTCAAATCTTTGAATTTAGACAAAAGAGCCTCGATGGGAGGTCTTCCATCGATTTTATACATAATGCTTGCACCACTTAAAATCACCTGTACTGAGCGATCACATAACTGCTCCAATATATAATTAATACTTTTGGCGAAGAATGGGTCCCTATTTAAAAAAAATACAAAGAATTATTTAGTTTTACAACAATTATTTGAATTTTTTTTAAAACAAACCCCAAAAGCAGATCTACTTCATCCAAAACAATGATTTTTGGTTTCACTTCATTGACATTTTTCTGGAGCTTTACTCTCAGCAACGCCTCTAAATGAGTCGGTGTATTAATCAACAAGTCCACATTATTCCAATTCAAATTATTTAACACATTTTGATTTTTTATCCTTTCCAAAACGTTGACTGGTACATCTGGATTCTTCTTTGTTTTTAAAAAAATATCGCTCTAAATCCCCACAAAAAAACTTTAGACCTCCATTTAAATACATAAATTCCTTACCATAAATTTCACAATAGGGGATTTGTAAGTCAAAGATCCAATTCTCATCATATTAACAAAATTTTTTTTATCAAGTCTTCGAGCATCTGAATAGATTTGCACACATAATTCTTTTGAAGGAGTCAATATAATTGCACCTTTCCTTTGGTTCGTTCTTAATAGGTTTTCTTCAACTGTTGTTTTCTTTTCCTTTTGGTTTAAAATCTCATTCAAAATCGGAATCAAATAACACAAAGTTTTGCCTGTACCGCTTTCTGAAAGCAAAAGACAGTTGTTTTTTTCTAAGAGAAAAGGTAAAGATTTGCTTTGGATTGTGGTCATTTTGGTCAATCCACAATCAATTAATGAGTTTTTCAAATAGTCATTGATTTTCAGAGAGGCGAAATTATTCTCTGAAAAACGGAAATGAATGAAAATGGGAATTGTTTTGAAGTTTTGCAGATTTTTCAATATAATTCTCATTGAAAAGTGAGCTGATATCTAAATTTTTTTATGACTATTTTAATAAAAACAAATGATAAAAAAATTTTTTCTTTGTTTTGAAAAAAAATTTTTTTTTTTCATTAAGTTTTATTGAGGTTTTATGAAAAAATAGTTAATGTTTTTAAAAATCAAACATATTAAAAGAAAAAAAGAAAAATTTTCAAAAAACTCGATTATCATTCATTTATGAAATTATTTTTTTAAACCAATGAATCAAATTTTAAACGTTGATGATACTTCTAAAACCCCTACCAACGAAGACAAGCCCAAAACCTCCTTCCTACCTTCTAATTATTACTATGAGAAGGACTACTATTCAAATGACACAAATCTTGTGAGTTTTATGCCTTCTCAATATTACAATTTCCAGCAACCCATCGAAAATTCAAATAATGAAAAGACAAAAGAACCAAAAGTTTTCCTAAAGCCCACAAATAACTCAAAAACTCAACAAAACCCCTATAACATCACAAACAATATCAGTATAAGTAATTATAGCTTCAGTGAAAACCAAAAAAAGGAGATTAATTATGAGCCTCAGTTCAATATTGAACAACAAAATAATTTGAAGAATGAAGAGATTAAAAAGAAGAAGTTCAAAAATAAAAAAATGAAAAACTTTTGCTCTCAAAACAACAACTTCTATGAATGTGAATTCGAAAACAAAGGTAAACCCTTTTGAATTTTAAAAAAAACTTTTAAGTTGACAACAAAGAACAAATTATAGATAACAATCAGGTGTCCAATAACTCCAAAAACATTAAAAAATTCAATAGAAACCAAGCTATTGTCGCTCAAAACTTCGGGTATTTGAACGAAGACGATGAAAATGAAGAATTTGGTAAAGATTTTTTTATCATTAGTAAAAAAAAATAAGAATGAAAAATTGAATTGTTTTTAAGATCCCAACCAACAAATCAAACTCCACCCACAAAATTTCTTCAAAACCAAAATTTGTCCTCATTATTTGAGTGTAATTCTTGTTTATTTTTAATGATTTTCTTTTTCAATTTGAGAAAGAAAAATTACTTATAAAGTGAAAACGTTAAATTTTTTTAAGGGGAATTGCAATCGGGGAAATAAATGCAAATTCTCACATTCTGAACAAGAATTAAGAAGAATGCCAGATCTCAGAAAAACTAAAGTTTGCCAATTATATATGATGGGTAAAACACTTTAAAAAAAACATTTGGAAAATAATTAAAAAAATTTTAATAATAAATAATATGAATGGAATGTTTTTATTTTTTGAAAATTTTAATTCTTAATTTTATATTTTCATAAAAGGCCGATGTCATTTAGGAAACAATTGTTCATTTGCCCATGGTGATGAGGAGTTAAGAAGCAACGTTGATTTCTACAAAACGATGATTTGTAAAGCTTTTAAGAATGGTTTTTGCCCAAAAGGACAGCATTGTAATTATGCCCATGGGGAACAAGATATGAGAGCTCCTTCGTTCTATGACAATGAAGCCATGTATGTGATAAGGAGTTCACCACCATGTTATCAAAACCCGATGCTGAATGATCCGAATAGCAACCATTTCAATGAAAACGAAGGTAAATCCTATCAGCTTTTTTAATTTTACTAATTTTTTCAATTTTTTCTTAAGGGATGAGATTCATAAGTGAAATTTTTTCTTAAATAAAAAAAATGATTAATGCGCTGTTTAAATTAAAGCATTTTTTGTGATAGGAAAAGAAGAGATTGTGGCCAATAATGAAAACACACAGACTGAAGAAAAAAAGAATTAAAACAAAACAAAAAAGGTTTTAAATTATTATGTATGCTTCTAAATCAAATTTATTTTATTTTTATTTTTTCAGTCATAGTCATGGTAAAGATTTTAAAAAAATTTAAAGAATTGATTTTTGTTACAAAAATTTTTTCACTTCTAAACGAGTGAATTTCTCATTTAAATTTTTAGTTTTATTTTGTTTTATTTTATTATCAAACAAAAAAAAAGTTTTACGGTAACTTGAATTTTACTTTTCTAAACAGCAAAATTTTATTGAAATCTGCAACTGACTTTTACTAATCATTTTAATCTTTTATTCTCTATTAAAGTTTCAAAAAACGCTTTTTTGACTATAATATCTTTTTCCATTCAAGAAAGGTTATTTATCCATGATATTTTTCATAGTTTTTTAATGAATGAGAGCCCATTTTTATTGTTTCTCAAGAATTGTTTGATTTTATGTCTAGCTGAAAATAAATATTGATAGATTTGCATTTTATTAGAATTAATTGTTTTAGATTTTTTGACACAAACAAATTGATTTGGGAAAATTTTTTTTTATTTTTTCGAGATTTTTTGGTGAGTTTTTTTTTAAAAAAAATTCTAGAAAAATAATTATTTTTCTGACATTTTTTCTTTTGAAATTTTTTTTCACAAAAACCTTTCAATAATTTTTGAATTTCTTAATTTGGTCTTTTTTGAAAAATTAGACGAATTCATATTATTATATATACTTAAAAAAAGAAACAAAAAAGTTATTATTAAAAAATAAAATATAATTAATGTCCCGACTTAACCAAGGCTTTTGCATTTTCAAGAACCTTCACAAAAGTAAATTTTTAATTCAACCCAATTCTCACCTTTAATATGAAAGTAAAAAATCATAATTTCGATGAACTTTTGGATTCTCATGTTCTGCAAACCATACATCTCGTCTGTATTTATTCCAAATTAGAAGAAAAAAAAGAAGAAAAAACCCAAGAGATCCAAAGAAAGAAGAAAAATGAGCAAACTCTTCTTTGCAAGTAAACCCTACTCTTTTCATAAACCCCCCAATTTTTTGATTTTCACTAATTCAAAAAAAAAAAATCGATCAACTGACCCATTTTTTAAAGTGAACTGCTTTCATTTATAATGTCTGCAACAATCAAGGAAATCCACAACAGTTTTATGTTTTTCTTGGAAATCTTCAACAAAAAGAATTTCAAATTCTCCAAACAAGAATTCACTAAAATATTAAAGTTTTTCCTTTCGAAAAAAATGATTATAAAATTTATAGTAATTTGGCAGCATTTCCTAATTTGGGTGAGAAGAAAGTGAAATTGGCTTTGAAGAAAACTCTTTTAAAATCAAAGTTTGCTAATATAGCAGAATTGTTTTCAGAAGGACAAAGAGAAAATTTTTCTGTTTACTTAATTGATAAATTGTTTGATTTGTTCAAAACTGATTACCCTGTTGTGATGAATAATAACTCGCCTTCTGAATACATAATAGACATAAACGTATTTTAGTAATAAAATTTATATTAATTTTTTTTTTTTTTTTTGAAGAAATTTCTCCCAATTTTGTTGAGTTTTTTTTTGGAGAATTACAAAATTGAAATACAAAATAGATGGAATGAGCTCGAAGTAATTTTTTTTGAAATTTAGAGCATTTGAATAAATATTTTGTTGATAAAAAGAGTATTAAGGGGAGAGAATGCTCTGCGAAATTAGGACAAGTTAGGGCAGATTATATTCTTTTGGAAAGGAATTTGCAGAAGAATAGTTTAAAAAGCATGTTTGAGAGTTTGGGTTGCACAGATTTCAATGAATCGATTGGGTTTAATAAGATAGAGGAGATATTAGTTTCATTTCGGCATGCTGTAAAGGTTGTGATTTTATTGAAAACATTTGTTTCTTTGTAAATGGAAGAATTTTCTCTTTCTTTTTGATTATTAAAATACAAATTTATTTTTTTTAATTAAAAATTTTAACTTATTTTTGATTTTAAAAAAAAAATTGATTTTATTTTTGAATTTTTTTAACAGAGTAGATTTACTGAAGAACAAGTTGAACTGATTTTAAACGAATTCAAAAGCATTATGCAGGTAGAACCCTTCTCAAAAACTGAAAAAAAAAAAATTTCAATCAAGAAAGCTATAAATTTATTAAGTTTGAAGTAAAAAAAAAAAAATTTATTGAAAGAAAATTAATTTTTTTAAGAATATGCCTGCATAGCTCTTGCTATCAAATAAAAAAACAAAGAAATTTAAAAAATGATAAACATATTTATATGGCAGAAAATCTCTTATGGAATTGCGCGAATTATTCCCCTAAATTAGAGGAACAACATCTCAAAGAAAAAATGATAATCTATATAGAAAAGACAAACTTTGCTAATTTCTCTAATGTAAATTCCATTCCTTCTTAAAAAAAAAAATCATTAGTTTTTTCTAGGATTTTGAACATCATTTGTATGCTTTTTACAAGAAGAAAATTCCCTTATTGACAAAAGAAGTGCAGATTATTTGAAATTTTTGAAATAAGAATGATTTTTTTTACAAAAAGAGCTTTAAAAACATGATGGAAGATTACAATTTTACTTCGAAATTTGACCTTTTCCAAAGCAGCCAAAGTGATTTCACAAAAGACTTAACCTCTCATCTTTATCCTTTAGTAATTTTTTGAAAAAAATTCTATTTATTTTCATTTAAGCTTCAAAATGGGGCAAAATTTAAACTGAGGAAATATATTGAAGGATTAGTAAAAAAATGAATTTTTTTATCTAATTTATAAAAAAAAAAAAACTTCAAATAAAAGCTGACGAAAATCGATCCAGAAAGTAGCCAGCGAAAAAATCCAAAACAAAATATAACAAATATTGAATTAATTGAGAAAAAATCACAGTTTTATTCAATCCCCCCCAAAGAAATTAACAAATCCCCTCCTGAAGAAACCCGATCCCTCAGCAACCGCAAATCCAAATCGAAGAAAAATCTTATTTTAGATGAAAAAAAGGCATCGATCATCCAGGTCATTCCAATAAATTTTAAAGAAAAAATTCAAAAATATTTTTAGAAATTTTTTCAAAAATATGCGATTTTCAAGCATAAAAAACCAAAACCACCCAATTCTGCTGCTAATGTCTCAATCACTTCTGAATACCAGAACTCTGATGATATAATAAAAAGTGTTTTATTTGATGAGAAAATCAACAGTCTATTTGATTTGTCGAACAATGAATCTCCATTGGACTCTTTATGCCCCCAAAAAAAGCAGATAAATCGACGAAATACAAAAATTCCAAGTTATGAATCAATCCCCAATGAACGAAACCTAGCTTCTTTGTCTTCCCTCCCAGAAATCCCGTATTTTATGCATCCGAAATCCCAAACAATAGAGAATTTATCAGAAATTAGTGAAGAAAACAATAAAGAGGAAGAAAAAATTGTGAGTGAAGAAGAAAAGGAAGAAATAATTGATTTTGAGGATTCTGAACATTATTTAAGAAGTGCGTTTTCGAAAGAAGATGTTTTTAGCACAAGTCTTGATTTCTCGGAAAAATTCGAAAGATCAGGGGAATTAAATCTGAAAGAATGGAATAAAAAAAGCTCTTTGAGAGAAAATTCATTTAAGAATAGATTGGATGTGGATACTTTTCTGGGGAAGAAGTTTAAAGAAAGAGGAGGAAAGGAATTAAGGATTAGGGAAGGGTTTTGCTATGAGAATTTTGAGTGCTTCCAGGAGGCAAAAAATCGATGTCCTTGCTATTCAAATTGTATTTTATTTTGAAAATGATGAACAAATATTTGTTTGTTCGATAAATTTGTTGAAAGAAATTAATTTTGGATAAATTTTTTTATTTTCGTGAAAAATATAATAATAATTTCTTTTATTTATTCTCAGCAATGAATGCCTTTTAAAGAATAAAACACATAATTTTTTTTTTAAAAAAAATCTCGAATTTTTCTAAAAAAAATTCTAAAAATTTTTTATTTATTTGTTTTTTTCATTAAATAATATCATCTTATTTGCCAATATCTAAACCTTATACGTATTTTTAAATTTGAATGAAAACTCCTCGTTTCTTATCTTATTAAGGAACACCAATTCCTGATTTCCAGGCTCTAATTCAATCTCCAGTTTCATTTTATTCATCTTTCCTTCTTTATTATACAACATTAAATTCTTCATTTCAGTCAAATGTATCGTTTCCTGATAGTTTTTCATCGAATTGTTGCAATAAAGCATAATAACTCCTTCTTTATGAACAAAACAATACACGAGAATTTCTATTTCCTTCATGCAGCTAAAATAAAAACAATGTGTTATTTATAAAATTTACTTGATTTTTCCATTTTCTTTTCATTGGTATGACTTTTTCTTTGATCAATTTCAATAATTCTTCTTTTGGGTTCTGATCGCTGAAATAAATGTTGGAACTCTTCATTTTGCTCAAACCACCCATTTTAATTTCTGAACTCTGGCCTTCGTATTTTATTTGGGAAGAGGAAATTATGCTGTTTGCACGCTCTAAACTGGCTTTTATTGAGAGGGCATATGAGAAATCTTTCCCGTTTTTATCGTATTTGTAAAGAACCATTAATTCTTCTTTGCTGTCAAGCTCAATGTCGATAGAAAGATTATCTTAAAAAATCAAAAAACATAATATTTTAATAAATAAAGAAAAAAATTCCAAATTTATTAAGTGAAAATTCAAATTTCAGATAAAAAAACAAACTGAATAACCTTTAAATGGCTCACAAATATTTAAATTTTTCAAATTAGTCATCGAAATTTTTTCCCTCAATTTTTTGTTGCTCTGATTGATGTAATAGAAATACGAGAACCCAAAAACCATATCATTATATCTAAACCCACACCATTAATTATTAAACCCCCTATAAAATATTACATTTTTATCATTGGCTCATTGCTAGAACTATAATCTCTGACCCTCATAGTATTTGACTCCATAGTTTTCGCATAATTTTTCATCAAAAGTTTCTGAGTTTCAAGAATTTCTCCATTTTTTTTCGGAATAACCTCGAAATTCAAATTCTGCCCCATATTCTCATTTTCGCACCAACAGCCAATAGTAATTTCTCTATCTCCTTCACTCCAAAGTGTTTCAATCACAATCAAATAATCTCCAGCTTCCATGTTATTTCTCTCCATAAAAATCTTTTTATTTGCATAATCTCCAGCTATAAATTGCAGATTCGAATCCTTCAAAGTATATCCAGTTTCTTTTGCCAATAGAACTCTCAAACAATGATCTTCTTTTTGATTGAATGAAAGCACTGCATTTCCTGAGGTTTCTAAATGAAACTTTATAAAGAAATTATCTGTGTTTTTCACTGTAATGCAGTTATAAATTGAATTGAATTTATTCTGGGCTTTGCAAACCCCCACCTCAGTAAAAATCTTGAAAATTTCTTCTAAAGTCAAATAAAAACTCATTTCATCACTTTCATTGAACTTCAATTTTTTTTTGAGCTCCTTTGATAAATTTGCATTCTTTTTGAATTTTCCTTCATCTCTCATAGCTCCCTTCAAAGGGGTTTTCAGCTTCAAAACCTTCTCAAGACTTTCATTTTCATTAGTGGGAATGATTTCAATGCAATCCATCAGCGAAAAGCAAAGGCTTTGTTCTTTCTCTGAATAGAAGTCCGAACCGTTATTTTGAAAGAAAATCATATAATTCGCATCTTTCCATTTCTTCAAAAGAGTCCAAATATCTTCATTTGATTGAAAATCAAACAAACTCTTTATTTCTGTTTGGCTGCCTGTTAGATCATTCAAAAGAGTCGATATATTGGTTGTAAGCAGTTTTTCATAGCTTTGATAGAATTTCGCTAAGGCTTTTTGCAGAATCATATGAAAGAGGCATTTTTCTTTTGTAGAGAACTCATTCAAAACATAATTGGAATTATAAATCGGCATTTTATCATCTATCAGGAATAGTTTCCAGATTCCGTTCTCACATAACCAAACTCCATAAATCCCAATTTCATTGATTTGTTCATTTTCAAACAAACGACTCAAAAGACTTGGGTTATTTAACAAAAGGTTCATTGCGGAGATAAACGCGTTGTTATTTATATCACATGGCATGAAAATACCATTAGAATCTTTTGGAAATAAGCATATTTCCTCATTGAGGAACTTTTTCGGTGATTGCCATTTGACTTCTTTCATGTTATAAGGGAAACTTGTATTGAATGAGATATCTTCGAAATAATCTGATTCTTGCAATTTATTTTCAAGGAAGGAAATTTGTTGGGTGGTTTGCGGGTTTTGACAATTTTTGATCATTGATGAGATTTTGTAAGTGAAGCCCATTTGAACATTGTAATTAAAATTGTTTTGAACAGAGTTAAATTCGTCAGTTTTGAACATTCTTGAGTTGTTCGAAGAAAAATTGATCTCGGGATTGATGTTGGAGTTGTAAATCGGCATTTGGTTTGAGTTGAAATAATTGTTGGAATCGAATTCGTTCTGCATTAATGAAAAATTTCAAGTTGTAGGGTTGGGAGGGATTTTTTTTTTTTTGAAGATTATAATACAAAAAAAAAATTGTTTTTTAGTTTAACTCATAGCAGAGATTAAGCAATGCTTTGATTAAATATAATTTCAATTTTATTTATTTAAAATGAAAAAGCTTTATATTAAATTTTTAGTTTGTATTATTTATTATTTTGAGAGATGAAAATTGAAAAATATTGTATTGATCTCAAGAGTTTCCAATGGAGTTCTGTAATTAAATCGAATGAAATTCTTTTCAAGAAATTCTTTGTTTTTTTTTTTTTTATTAAAAAACATTAAATAAAAATCAGCCTAAATTTGAGCTCTGATTAATGTTTTTATTTCTGTTGATTTTTTTCTTTAAAAAACAAAATATTTCTCTAATTAAAAAACTTCCGTTATTGCTGATGCTCGCTCAAATCAAAAACCTTCTCCATTGAAATCCATCTTTGATCAGTTGTACTTTCAGGGAGTAATTTCTGGAAAGTCAGCATCAAAATTTGCCATTCTGCATCCTTTGGATGTTTCTTTTTTAAATCTTCAATCTTTTCTTGAGTATACTCATCATTGACCTCCATAATTGTGAATAAACGAGTTTTATATAGATAAATTTCCATATTTTCTATACCACATTCTTTCAAAAAAATACCAATTTCCGGCCAAAAACCTTCTTTAGAATGGAAATATTTGTATTTCTCGATAAGGATCACATCATCTTTTAAGTCAAGAGTTTGACAGTATCTTCGAATATTTTTTTTAGCTGGTTTCATGTTTGTTTTTAAAAAATTTTGTTTGAGTTTAAATTTTATATTTTTCAATTTTTATTTTTTAATGCTTAATTGTGATACAAAAAAATTTTAAATCATTTTTGCTGTGCATTATTTCTAAAAATAATTAAAATAAATTAAAAAAGGAAAAAAAAAAAATTTTTTTTTTCACGAAAAGAAAAATTTAAGAAATATAAAAATTTTCAGAGTTTTTAGAATTGTTATTCTCATCCTTTGAGGTGACCATTCTCGTTGAAGCTTTGACCTTAAAATAATTACCCTCCTTATTCTGTAAGTCCAACAGTAAAACTTGTTTAATCACTTTCCTACACAAATAGCATTCTCCAGTCTTTTTGAAAATATCTGTGGCACAAATATAGCACATACCTCCATGTCCACAATCCATAAACACGGAGTCCGGTGCGTTTTCAAAGCAGATCAAACAACAACTGATCGATTGATCTATATTACTAGCATTAACCCCACTTTCTTTTTTATTAAACTTATCAAAATTTTCATAAGCTTCTAATTGATTTTTCTGATTTGTTAAATTTCGTTTTACAGGGTCAAAACTGGTGTTAATATTCATATTAATAAGACTTTTAGCTCGGGGGTCATCAGATAAGCTAGAAACATCTGGCCTTTTATTGTTGGTAGAGGTGGATAACGGGGATTTATCTTCGTTTCTCGAGTTGTTAAAACTAAGTTTTATCATTGAACGTTGATTGTTCTGAAGGTTGTTGAGCAAAGAAGGGTTTCCTATAAACAAAAGAAAATTGAATTTATTTTTAAAATAATGCGGTTTTTTTGACTGGAAGAATGTTTTGAATGGGGTTTAGAGCGTTTTAATGTAGAAGAGACTGTGTGGAGTATTGATGCATTGACTGCTTTGAAATAGGTTGAAGAGGTTTTTTTCTAGAGAAAGTTGAGTTTTTATTTGGAAAAAAAGAGGTTGATACTAAGAAAGCTGGGAAAAAATATTTTGAAGGGTTCTTTTCAGTTTTAAGAATTTTGACATCAACTAAAAAATAGAAAATTATGAAGAAAATTAATAATTTTCCTGACGTTTTTTAATTTCTTCAGGATTTATTTCGATCTCTTCGCGACTTTCATCTTCATCATCTTCTTCTGATCCAATTTTCTCAAGAAATTTTCTTTATTTTTTTTCTCTATTAGAAAACGATTAATTTTTTAATAAAACTTACATTAGATCTTTTCGGAAAAAAATGCAATAAAAAAGCATCATTGTAAAATAAGAACTAATTCCAATGAATGAATTAAGAAGTTCTCCTAATTTTCATATAAATATCCTATAAAATCCCTTTTCAATTTACCTTTATTCTGCCCATCTCCATCTAAAAACTCACTTATATCTTCAATGGTAATCGCAGAATTTATAGTAATCCCTGCAGTAGTGCTGAAAAGCCAAAACAATCCTTTAACTTTTCAGAAAAAAAACATTTAATAAAAATTTTCGCTTAAAAAACAAAGAGAAAACTTTCAAAATTTTCAACTTTCTCAAAGCATTTCTGATAGATCTTTCCGAGAAAAATCAAAGCAAACCCCATAGAAGCCCCTGTTAGAATAGAAAACAACACCCAAAAACACCAGAAAACATCCTTATATTGGCAATTCAAAATACCTTGCAATTTCAACGACAGCATAAAGACTTGAATCAACACAAACAATTTGAAGCCAAACTCAATAATTTCTGACAAAATTGGTTTTTTTCTATAAATTTTCAAAAAAAGCATATAAATGATTTGTGTGAATATTTGTAACAGCAGCAGAAGTATCCCAAGAACTAACGGAAAATCAGAATATATTAAAAAGAATAAAATGAAAATTTTATAGGTAATTAGCATTAGATTATCAAAGAGTTTCAACTTCAATTTGCTGATCAAACAACAGGGAGTTTTTTTCTTCAATTCAAATATTTTTTGAAAACAAATAAAACAATTGAAAAAATCATTGATCCATGATAATCCCAATAAAATTTTCAGGTTTACATCCCAAAGTAAATTTGCGAAAATCATCAAGAAAAATAGTTGAAATATAAGATTCGATTTAACCATTTTCAATAAAAGATATGAAACCTCTTCAAAATCCTCTTCATTATTGTCTTCGGTTTGTTTCTCTTCTTCGATCATGGGCACTATTGGAACATCATTTAATATTTGTGTATGATTTTGACGTAGTCGGATTGAGGGGACATCGCCTCGAAAAGAAAATATTTCATTGGATTGGGTATTTAATGGGGGGTCTGTTGAGAGGTTCTCGCGAGCGGGGTTAAAAATAGGGGAGTCGGGGAGAATAACTGCCTGGAGGATCGTTGGACTGTTTAAATTATCAAATTCTGGTTGCATATGAATATTTATTAATCAAGGAAGTTTTATAGTTTTATGTATTTTTTTCATTTTTTATTCATAAAAATTTTTAATGAATTTTTTTTTAATTTTGTGTTCTGGGCTATTTATTCAAAAGAAAATGATTTTACCCACAAGACCTAACGAAATTGTCGATCTTAAAACTTTTCTCAACTTACTTGTCTTCAATATTTTAATTTATAATTTAGCATGATTTTTTAGTAGGTAAGAAACTGTTTTCTAAATGAATTTGTAAGAAAAATTTCAAAAAATAAATTGTGGAAATTTAAAGGAAAAAATTAAATTTACAACATAATTTTCAAAAAGAAAAAAAAATTGTAATAAATCAAAAATAAAACATTTGTCTGATTAAAAACAAATTTATTTGATCTCTGCTATCAAATCTGCTTTTCTTGATTGTATTGAGAAAATCATTTTTTCCAAATCATCCAACACTGCTCTTTCTATCTTATCAATTTGCACCAATTCTCCACAATTGCTTTCAAATTGCCTCAAACTCCATCCCACACTACACCCACTCTGTAAACTACTCATTTGTAATCTGGATTTGAACTCTTTTTTTAGACTCTTATATTTTTTTTCATCGCCTTCACTTTTTTTCTTTTGTAAAATATTCTTTTCTTTTTCTAAAATTTTCTCATATTCGCCTAGAATTGACTGTTTAATAATTTCAAATTTCTCTTTTTGTAAGTTCAAACTTGCTTCTTGCAATCTATTCTTAAAATCTACCAATAATTTCACAAAATTCTCATCTAACTGTGGTACATTAAATAAAGGTTTTGGTTCTTGCATTCTATTGAATTTATGAAAACTCTTAAATTTATTGAATCTCACAAAAGATTTCGCATCAATTAATCGGATAAATAACGATCTCGGCGTTAAAGGCTCAATTAATCCAATTTTTTCTTTATCTATTAGAGCATCGAGCAGTTTCTTGCAATTTGCCATGATTTCTTTCAGCAATTTAACAAAACTTCCTTCACATTTATGTTTTTTCAGTGAGATAATAGCTTTTATAAGATCTTCAAGTAAAAGTTTATGATCTTTGAAATTACTGGCTGCCAAAAATAAATTTAAAGGGTCCTCAAGTATTGGTCCAGTTTTGCTTCGGATATCTTTTGAGTTTTTTAAGCATTTTGACAGTTTTATATCCATCAATGAAGGATTTGATTGGGGAAATGGGAAATTATTTATAACTTTTCTTTCTATAACCTTTTTTTTGGAATTATTTTTCGGAAAAATCCGAGATGTTAAGAAATTGACAATACTGGCTTTGTGGCTTTTCTCAGAATAAATATTATGTTCATCAAATGATTGCTTTGCTTTTGAAGAGCCTAGATGTAAATATTTTTTATTGTGACTTGATATTAGTTTAATTTCTCGATCAGTTTGATGCAAAAGGTCTAAATGATTCAAAAAATCTTGGGTTTCTTTGTTAAAATTCGTTTTTGTTGAAAGAGTTGGAGTTTTTGTTAAAATGGATTGAATTTGAAGTTTTGGAGTGGCTGATGTTTTATTAAATATGTTATAAAAGATACTGGCTTCGAGATGGGGAACTGATTTTGAATTATGAATAGGCTTTTTATCAGTTATATTGGAGGGGCAGTCTAAAAAAGACTTGATTTCAGAAGGAAAACGGGAATGGGTTTGAATGTATAGAGATTTTGAAGGGGGTTTACTGAATGGCAAGCAAGATTTTTCTTTGGGAAATAAAAGGAAGGGGGGTTGAAAATTTGGATCAAGATGTCGGGTCGTGTCATAATGGTTGAAGTTTTCTGAAATCAAGAAGTTTTTAAGTGGTTTTGATTTGAAGTTTTTCATTGTAATATGAAAAAGTTTTATTATTCTAATTTTTTTTTATTTATTTTTTTTTTTTTTTTTTAAAAAAACATCTAATTGGTTTTAAATCAAATTCTAATGAATAGTTTAAATACAATATTATAATATTTATTTATAAAATCATTAAAATTCTCCTTTTTATGCAAGCCTTTAATATCCTTTGTTTAAGCGGTTCTCTCCGTCAGAACTCATGTAACAGTGGAGTCCTCCGCTACCTTCTTTCCCTCGCATCCTCCTTCCCAAATGCCAAATTTGATTTCCATTCACTCCATGACCTTCCAATGTACAATGGAGATTTAGACCCCACTGAAAACAGATCAAAATCTCCAGCAAAAGCTTGGCCAGTTCCAGCCCAAACCCTACGAGACAAAATTGAAAAAGCTGATTTGTTGATATTAGGACTGAGTGAGAATAACGGCAATGTGTCACCTGTTTTAATCAATGCTATATCATGGGGTTCAAGACCTGAAAACGTAATGAGATCTAGCAAAGAGGTGACTATTCAACCTATTGCTGGGAAAAAAGTTAAAGGGAAAACTTAAGGCTTATTTGGAGCATTTGGTCAATGAGATCAGTAAAAAGAAATGAATTTTTAAATTGAAAAGGAAAACCCAGTAAATTAATTTTTTGAAATCATAAATGCGAAAAAAAATTAAAAATTAGTAAAATTTGAAAAAAATTCAAAATGTTAAAAAATCTGTTTTTTTTTAAAAAAAATCTAAATTCAGAATAAATATTAAAAATATTCATAATTAATGAATTTTGAACCTTCTAATCATTCTAATCAGTCAAATTTTTTGGACTATGTCCAAAAAATGGAGAATTTGGATGACACCCCTCATAATAAATTAGAGTTTGAAGAAGAGGAAATTTATTCAAATATCGCACCAGATTCCAAGCAAGACCCTTGGAAAGATATGCATTACAAACGATCTTTGGCTCAATACATAAAGGCAAAATATCAAAAACGAGTTAAAATAACGAATAAATTTGCAGAAATGTCATATAGGGAGATGTACAATCAAAAAATAAAGGATAATTATCGTGTTTATCGATATTTGAAAGTCTTTTTTCACCCAGATATCACTAAATCGGATTTCCAATATATTAAGGATTGCCAACAGAAAGAAGTAAAATATGTGATTTTTTCACAATTTTTCATTTTATCCTCGATTGCTTATGGGTATTTTAGGACTAGTTTGGGACAAACGATGAAGAAAAATTTAGGGGTGGGGATTGGAATTTGTATGTTGCCTTTTTTTTCTATTGTAGGGGTTAAAATGATTCATCCCATAATTATGGATAGAAAATTGTACAAAGCTGGGCTTATTAAGAAATATGAAATCGCGTAATTTGGGTGTGTTATTTTGAAAAAATTGGTTTGGTTTTGTGATTTCAAAAATAAATAAAAAAAAAAAAAATTTGAAAAACAAAGAAAAAACAAGAAAAAAAATGTTTTTTTTGATTTTTTATAATTTCAATTTTCTAAAAAGTTTTCATCTCTTTTTTTGATATCTGTAATCTTCATCATCTTCATCATCATACGATAAAGGCTTGAAGGAATTTTCTTCATCGGTAATTACTCTATCAGCGACTGCAAACGAAATTTGTGGTCGATATGATTTATTCTCTTGCAAAACTCCACTGAAACCTCCCAAAAAGCTCACCGGAATTTTTTCCCCTTTTTGAGGTCCATAACAATATTCAATCAAAACAGGGGCCTTCCAAACACTCACAGGAATGGATTTAAAAGTGGTCCCTATTTCAGATTTAGATTTAAAATTTTGGCTTTCCAATTGTTTAGGCTTGAAGTTAAAATCTTGAGAATCAGGTTTTACCAAAGGGTGATCAACAAGAGTTGTTGCAAAATACTTGTCATCTTTGTCGAAGAGAAAGAAATTCAAGATCCATCCATTGATGAAATTCGAAAATTCGTAATATGTCATCCCAGAACTCCCACTTTTGAGTTCATAACCATCGAATTGTTGAATAATTGAGTTCCAAAACAAAAGATCGGGTTCATTTCTATACGTTTTAATAAAATTATCAATTACGTTTTCCAATCTTTCAATCCAATTTACATATTCCTTTTCTCTTGGCAGTGCATAAGTTTTTAATTTGACTAGTTTTTCCATTAATTTTGTCCAATCTTTCTCTTCACCTAAAAAATGCACCTTTTGTATTCCACATCCACAACGTCCCATTCTATAATTGAAGTACTTTTCGCAACTATGCATCAATGAAACTTGACTTGCGATCTTTTCTAAAGGACCAGTTGTTGAGAAATTGCATTGGATCAGATCTGCTAGGTTTTTTATAGTGTTTTTCTCAATAAGTTGACTGAAATTATTCACTATTATATCCCATCTAATGAATTCTGCCTCATATTTTGGAATTTCGGATCGGTTTCATCATATAACACAACAAGATCTTTCTTGTTTTCGAATGTTACTATTTTATCTCTCAATTGTTCAGGGAATTTATTGACATATTGTGCAAAACAGCCGTTGATTTGTAACCAAATATCATCAGGAGATAATACGATTTCTCCATGAACAGAATAAGCTAAAAAGAACGCATCAAAAAAAGCATTAGAAGTTGGTCCACTACAACTGTTCTTGTCAATTATGTTGGGGAAAGTCACAAATGGTGAAAACTTATCAAAGGGATTGACTTTATTATACTGATTGAGCTTCATTTCTTTGTTTTGTGGTGGAGAATCTTGAATGAAAATGGTTTTGGCAGATTTGCCTCCAAAAATAAAAGTGCTTGCTTCTAAACCATAAGGAGAACAATTTTTGGATGATGTGAAAACAACATCTGCTTTGTTTTCTTCTTCATTTTCCACAAGCTTTGGATTGAGTGATTCCATTTTAACCTGTTGCTGAAGCTTATTCATTTTTTATTTTATTTTGATCGATTTATTTTTAATTCCTTCTATTTAAGTTATTTTTTTTCGAATGGGCTATAAATTCTGACTAATTTTTTATAATAGAAATTCTATATTACTGTGTGTATTAATTAATGAATTATTTTTTGGATTTTCCTTATTTATATTTTTTCAAATTTTCATTATTATTGCTAATTTTCAACAATCCAGCTGTTTCGAAAATTTTCTCCAAAATTATTTTTTTTATTTTATTTTAAAAAAAGTTAACTAGAATTTAAAATTCAATTGAATTTATTTGATCTTCACCCTTTTAATTTCCTTCTCAGCTTTTAAATCAGCTACCTTCTCACTTTTCCTAAAAAAAAAAACTTTTCTCATCATATTCACAAACTTGTAATACTTTTTATCAAACGCTTTATAAAAGAAAACCTCCAAAGTAAACAAGAAAAATAACGTCATAGACACTAAACTAACAGTAAACAAAGCTTTATTCATTTTTTCATTAGTTTGTTCGATAAAAAAGAACAAAAGAAAGTAATAATTCAAAGTAACAACAAAATATGCATAATTCTCATAACGATTCAATAAATCAGTTTTAAATGGATTGAAATAAAGATGCATGAGATGTGAAATATTCAGAATAAGTATAGCAATAACAATAGAATTCCCATCAGCATCAGCCAAGGAAACATAAGTAATAAAAATTAGTTTCCTTATGAAAATCAATAGTTCCCAATAGACATATTTCTTACGATATCCGAGAAAAACATAGTTATTTTCTATTGAATTTTTAAAGTCTTGAGCAACAATTTTCTTTTTGTAAAAACGATAAAAACTTCGAAAAAAACAAAATGGAAATATGAAGAAAAATAAGAAGATTAAAGGACAATTCAAGAAAATTGTCATTATTATATAGTTCGAAGTCCAGCATTCTTGTTCCATGTTGAATTTCACAAAGGATTTGCCTTCTATATTAATACAAACGAAATTGCGAAAACAGAGGACTAAAATTGATGGTTGAAAGAAGAAAACAAGAAAAATCAAGGCGTTTTTAGATTTTTTCACAAAAATAGCTTTATCCTTTAAATATACATTTTTATAACGAATTCTCCAAAAAATCATGAAAAAACCACATAAAATTCCTATTGCTATGATATAAATCAGCAAACTATTATGAAATTTCGATGGAAGTATAGCGAAATAACTGAAGAAACAGCCTGTTGATATCCATTTCTGCAGGTAATCGACTCCTAGCATCACAGTCTTATAGTAGTAGAACATATATTCAGGCATAGGAACGTTATGAATGGGCAAAAGGAATAAAGTCTGTAGAAAATTCAAAAGAATTTTCACAATAACTTTTCTTTGAAAAACCTCATGGCTTTTCTTTCCTGTGATTATGAAGACTTTCGTTGAATAAACCAATAAAAAAACTGCTAAAACCACAAAAATTACCAAAAACACAAGAAAAGTAACACCTTTCCCATAACATTCTTCACAAAAATCAAATAAATTTTTCTGTATATTTATAGTGAATTTATCGAAATTATCACAATCATCACATCTTTTTCCAGCATATTTCTCTTTACAAGCACTATCATACCCCCCTAAACATGATTTCGAATGAATTTCACATGGATAAATCAAATCTGAAAAGATGCCAGAACGCCAAAAACCTGGTTTTATCGATATATTCATCCCACCATTGCAATCAGCATTTGATGGACATAATTTGCAGCTTTTACTGAAAGGATCAAAATTATAGCGAGTCTTCACACATAAGATACATACATTTGTATCATTGTCGTAAATCTCACCAGGATTGCATTTCCTGAAGAAAATTGGGATTATTATCATGTAATTCAAAGAACTTGGATCACGAATTTCATTGGGAAGCTTATTAGAAATTATCACATAATACTTCGGAATGATCATATTTGAACGAAAGAGAAGAAATGCAAAAGAAGATGGGGTATTCGAAAGCACGATTCGATCAGCTTTATTATAAATTCTACCATCAGAACTGTTCTTCTGAAGCGTGAGATCCAGACTTATTGTGGTTTTATTGTTGAAATACACAGGATCTTTCAATAAAGAAAAAACACGAATTTTGTCTAAAAGCCAAGAATTACAAGAAAAATTGAATTTTGTTAAATTTTCTAAACATGATGAATTTTTTAATAAAGAAGCATTATATTCATTGGCGTTTTCAAAGGAAAGATTGAATTTCTTCATAAAAGAAAGGCCATCTTCGAAATCAGCTTCTCCTCTCGAATTTGCTTCTAAAATGCTTTGGTTCAAATTATCGACCAAATGCATTTCAACAAAGAAATTCAACGTTTCGCCACTCATTTGTTCATTTATGAAAAAACCTTCATTGAATTCATCAGAAAGACTATCATAAATAAGGCTTCCTATTGATGAAATTCCTGTAGTTTCATCAGTTTTCTGATAGATTTTGAACCAGATTCTCGCAGGAAGACTTGCGATATTATCACCGTATTTCGCAGAATTATTCACAAAAGTGTTATTAAGAAGAGTGGGCGATAATAAAGAAGACCATTTCAGAACTCCAGCTTCATTTATCGCATAATTATGAAGAAAACTGTTATTTACAAGAATAATATGTGAAGAATCTGAATTTTCAAAAGAAGTGTCGAAATTCAAATAAACACAACTTGCGAAATCCAAGGCGAAATTCTCACGAAAAATCGAGTTTTTTATCAAAAAATAAGACATTTCGTAGATTTTCAACACTGTTGCCAAAGTACTGTTATTTTCAAGGAAATTCGAGTTTATAACAAAGAAGTAGTCGTGAAATTCTTCAAATTCGAAAGTAAATTCAAAGGATTTCACTATATTCAATAAATTGGAGAAATCTGGAAGATTTTGTGAATAAACCGAATTTATGCTAATAACCGATTTTTCTTGTTCGTTTTTGAACAATAAATTGCGAAAACTGCTATAATTCACCATAAAAAACTCGCAATTCTCACAATAAATCGCATCCTGAAACAGTACAAAGCTCTTATCTTTATTTTCAAACCGGCAATCATACATGAAAATCTGGCTTTCTTTGAAATAAAATCCTCCTTTCGTGAAGTTTTCCACTAAAAGCTCTATAATCACTAATTCTGAAGAAGTTCCCAATATAATCGGTCCATATGAATTTTCCTTTTTACTATGAATATTATATAAAGAGACCTTTTGTAAAATTAGATTAGATTCCATTGAATAAATAAACCCTCCATCATAAGTGTTTTCTCTCGTCATATTATGAACTGTCATGTTGTAAATCTTCAAAGAAGGTGTTCGGAAGACATTTATCACACAACCCTCTCCATTAATGATACAATCAACGTTTTCCACACTATTATTCACAATAGAAATCGTCGATAAATGAAAGTGATATATTGTAGATTCTATTGATTCAAAACGATTATTCACAAGGAAAAGCTCAGCATGTTCACAATAAATCAAAGAAATACTAGATTTTGAGCTTTTTATCAAAGAATCATTGAAGAAACTCACAAGGCCATTTGTATTCGTCAAATAGATCAATGCTCCTAAATCACCATCAATACCCTTTATGTCAAGTTTTTCAAAGAAGAAATAACTTGATAAATCGAACATAAAAACCCCTCCTCTTTGGGCTTTTATAGCATCGAACCTGCAGTTCTTTAGCTCTAAAATTGAATTATGATTTACAAAGAACCCACCACCTAACGTGGCATTTGTCTTTACAAAAGAAGTATTCACAAACCTTGCGAAAACTTCTGATGATAAAAAAAAGTTCCCACCAAGCATTTGTGCGAAATTCTCTATATATACCGAATTTTCATCCATAACCAGACCCACAACCATTGAAAGAAACCCTCCATTACTTGCAGAATTCATAAAAGAAATGCATTTAGAGAAATAAAGACCAGAATTACCGAAACCCCATATATCACTCATTCCTCCTTGTGGATAAATACTCTCGAGATTATAAAGAAAATTCTTTAGAAAAATTGTCTCATTGAAATAAACCGCTATTGCATCACCTGAAAAAGCTGCATAAATGACTCCTCCTGATAAATCGCTCCAATTTTCCTCGAAAATACATTCGATTATGAAGAAGTTTATTGGTGGAGTGCTGTATAAACTGCCTAAATAGAAGCATCCACTGTATTGAAACCCACTATTGTTATAAAAATAAGTGTTGGTTATCAGAACGTCACTGGCTTGAAACGTGTCTCTACTGAGAAAAGCAGCTTGATAACTGGCACAATTGTTTATAATAATCAATTTATTCATTTTATATTGATTGAAATCTGAGGTCACATCCTCAAAAACCTTAAAACAACTGCCATCAACTCCTGTGTTATTGAAGAATTTGTTTTCTTCGAACTCTAGATAAACGGCTCCTGTGTAAAGAGTCCCATAGAAATTTGATTCATCTGTATAATAATTCCCAGCGAAATAGTTGTATTTTGAGATTATTGATGCTAATGAGAAGAAAATCGCTGAACTAATATCACTCGAGCCATTATCAATAAAAAGACAAAAATATAACTTAGCAGAAAGCCTTGTGCCTTGAAGAATAAGGGCTGAACTAGAAGCTGATTCAGTGAGATTTGAAAAAAAAATATTGCTTTGAAAGGTACAATTAGTAAGAAGAACATGGGATTCAACGTCTTTAAAGTTGAAGAACACAGTAGATTCACTTGAAGAATCGAAGAAACTGCCAGTATTTGAGATAAATGATGAGTTAGTTATGTTGAAAAAAACGATGTCTTGACTAAATGAATAAATGATTGAAAGTGCTGAGGCAAAGGATGTTGATTTACAGAAGGAAATCTCGAGGAAATTCAAGTTTGCATTTGTAATATCTGATGTGGCAAGACAGCTTTTTGAATTGGTTTCTTCTAAGAGATTATTATAAGTGCAAGAGAAATTATTGATCATGAGGTTCTTTGTTGATATGATATTCACAGCATATCCATAATAGTTATTATTTTTGATAAAAAAACTATCTATTGATAAACTACATAGATTGTCACTTTCTAAGTTTTTGAATTGAAATATACTGTCAGTGACAGTATTATTGTAAAATGTGATGTTATTCATGAGAAATGCAACAGATTTTAATATTGAAAATTTTAGTAAAATATTCGGATTTTCACTTGCATCATGAAAATTTTTAATGAAAATATTCGTAAATAAGCAATTTTCTAATAAAAATAAGTTGGAAACTTGGTCTTCAATCCAAATAAAAGCAGTAGATCCTATTTTTAAATTCTGTGATAAAAGACCAATCAGATATAAAGGTGAGTCGGTTACCCTTAAACCGATTAAACTATTTGAGGTTAAGTTATCAAAGAGCAAATTTTTGATAAATAGGTTTGAAATAACGGAAACCTTGAATACATAAAAAGTTTCATATGATGAATTTTGGTTCAAATCCAGAATTTTCACATTAGAAATTTCCACTTCAATTAAGTTTGATAGTTTTATAATCGTAAAAGGACTTGCATTTATAGGCAGATCTTTGAATGAAAATAGTACGTTTTGTAAAGAGAAATATTGCAATAGATAAGCATTTAAAAATATCACCTGAATCTCATTGTTTATAAAAAAGAAATCGCAGTTCAATTTAAAATTTTATCTGTTAATAAATAAAATATAATAAATAAAAATTTGACTTTGAATTGCACAAAACCTTCAAAATCAATAATAAAAATTGTTGGGGGGCTTGATAATGAAGAATTAATTGAAAAGCTGAGATTTGTGAAATTCATATTTTTTGAGATATTGAATTGAGAATCCTTCAAAAGAATTCTTGCTTTTTCGAAATTCATCACATCTCCAATTAATTCAAAACTATGGTTGAGATCTAAAATTTCATCATTTATTTGATATTCACAAGAAGAATTCGTTAAATAATATATTGGTTCTGATAATAAGAGATCCTGAGAGAAATTCTCGCAAGAAGACAAAAGTTTTGAGGCTGAAAATTCACTAAAAACTGATAAAAATACTATAATATTCGTAATTCTTGCTAAAAACATAGTTTTTTCTTAATTAAAAAAAAATAGATATTAAAAAATTTTTGGTTTTTGGGATAAAATCTCTTTATTTTATTCAAATCTTTTTGGCAATTGATGTTTTGGATCAGTTCTAATTGTAATTTTCCCATGAAATTGGCATGCTGAGCTGCTAAATCCATTTTTTAACAAAAAAACACAATCATTGCATGGTTTTAGCTTTCTTTTTAAAAAAAATAATGTAAAAGAAAAGAAAAAAATTTTTACTTGAAATATTTTTGATCAATTAAATCTTTTTCGAAAACTCTTTTGTTTTTGCTGAGTGAAGTTTTTTTATTTTTAGGTTTTTCAAGACATAAATGCTCGTATTTTTTCTTTGTGTGATAAAATTCATTATTTTCTTTCGAATTCCTTTTTTTTTTTTTTTCATTATTTCTTTCATTTTATAAAAATAAAAACTTTTGAGAGAATAAATCATGTTTCATTCGTTTTTTTACATCAGCAATTTTTTTCCTTAAAAATTATTATTATTCTTTCGGCTTTATCCAAAATATTTTTATTAAAAACTCTATATTTTTCTCACTGATTAGATTATCTAAACATTGATCACTGTTATATCTGTTTTTTATATAGATTTTATTGTCTAAAGGGTCATTTTTTTCATTTAATTGTTTAGGTTTTTCTTGAAAGCCATCAGTTTCTTTTTTATAATTTGTTTCAGTTTTTAAATATTCAGGATTTTGAATTATTTCCTTTGATTTGTGTTCTTCTATAAATAAATATAAAGGTTTAAGGATCATATTTAAAGAAACTTGGGAAAGAAGAAACTATGGTGTTATTGGTAAAAGGCAAATTCAAATTATGTTCAAAGAAACTCCTTTCCAACTTTCTGACTTTTAGATCTAAATCAGTGAGTTTTTTCTTTAATTTATGTTTTTGTTCCATTTTTTTAGTTTGTTTTAAATTATTTGTTAAAAATTTGAAAATTTGAAAAAATTGTATTTTTTTTTAATTTTTTGGAGTTTTTAGTCATTTTT
>JFJP01037723.1_pt1 | contig 27020 bp, 24 predicted proteins | sample 431651 | NCBI WGS metagenome assembly JFJP01 (sample SAMN02602958, study PRJNA72255) | Microbial mat metagenome, whole genome shotgun sequencing project. | biome: fresh water; feature: sink hole; material: water; isolation source: purple microbial (photo- and chemosynthetic) mats found in...
TCTTCTTCTATATTTGATGGTGTTCTTACTAATGTTATTATTTCCATTAATGATGACTTTCCACTTCCTGATGGTCCTTCTATTAATATTATTTCTTTATTTATATCTATTTCTTGTGTATAATTCTTAAATACTTCTCTTTTTCCTTTTCTATCGCTTAATTCTTTTATTTCTATTCTTTCTATTTTCTCTATTCTTTCTTCTCCTTCTGCTTTTGCTATTATTCCTTTATTTATTTTTGTTAAATAAGATATAAAATTTAATAATTCTCTCATCATTTCATTTAAATCAAAAGCCAATCTAAATATAGGATATGTGATACCAAGTATACACATTGCTTTTTTTGGATCACATAAAATTGATGCAATTGAAAAATCTATCGCAACGAATACAGATACAAAAAAAGTAATCCAAAGAAACATATTCTCAAAACTAATATCTGAATTAATTCTAATATTTTCAAATATACTACATTCTTTATTAAGAGTATCAATATTATTATTTCTAACCATAATATCACTTAACCCATCTAAATCTGATAACATTTGATAACTGTTTTGAGAAATATTTTGCACATTTATGCTTTTTTTTGCTATAATTTTAGTAATAAAATAACAAAAAATAATATATAAAACTGTTGAAACAGCTAATATAATACCAATAAGTTTTTCATTAAATAACATAATTATAATAGGAATTATCATACATAAAGTCATCATAAATACTTTAAATGCACTTTTTATAAAATTTGTTGCTGATATAGTTACAGAGTTAATAAGATAATTTATATCTGTATCTTTAGCTATATATGAAGATATACATATATTTTTGACTTCTTCTTTGATTGAATTTTCTGCTAGTTTAAAGAAGTTAATAATTAACAAATTTAAAGTTAAAATAAGCATATAGCTTAAAAAAACAAATACCCACATACACATTAGTTTTGCATCATTTGATATTTCTGAATAAAAAATATTAATAATCTTGAGTAAAAAAGTATCTATATTTCTACTCATAATTTGCATATTATAATATGTTAATATGCTCATAAATATACTAAGTATTACTGAAATATAAGCATATTTATTGATATAAAATTTAATTATTATATAAAAATCTATATTTTTTTTATATTTAATGAATCTATATATATAACTTTGATGACTTGATTCTTCTGTCATATATAATATTATTATTTTTTATTGTTCTGCTTTAAAGAATAATTTTATAGATCTTGATTTTGTTGGTATTTGTATATATTCATCTTTTCTTTGATCAAATGTATTTGCTCTATACTCTCATGGCATATAATTTGATTAGAAAAACGCATATCTTTTATTTTTTCTCCAATACATTTTAAATCTACTGAAAAATTTGTAATATCTGCTGGCATTTTTGTTGTTAATATATTATCTATATTTCTTATTGAAAAGTAATATACTCTCTCTTTATGATATATAAATAATTGTATATTTTTAGAATTTCTTAGTTTTTAAATAAGAATGTAATATCTTTTATTATATATATAGTATGATTATCTTTATCAGATATTTCATTATTTTGTTTATTTAGGATTATAAAAACACTAAATTTTTGTATTAATAATAGATAATTTGGCTTTGCAATAACCAGCATATATTTATTCCAATAAGATAAAAAAAATCAGAAGTAAATAAATTAATTCTCGGTACTTGTTTTATATGATGTTCATAATAAGCAAATAATATTGTACTAAATTCATAAAAATCTTTACTCTCAAATTTATTTGATAATATTTTAGTTATCAGGCTTCTTGTTGGTTTATTTCTTTTGTAAGAAACTATAGTTTTGAATAAATATGTTGTATGTGTAGCATATACTATCAAGCATATAATATATTATAATAATATCTAAAATAATTTATTATTAATTTATGTTTATATTTGCTATAGAAAACTCTGTATTATCTAATAAAAGTTATAGAGTAAGATTTGCTAAAAATCATCAACAAATTACCATGAAAAGTATACTAAAATATTATTTAGATATATCATTTTTCTCTTCTTTAATTTTATCTATGAGTGGAGGATATGTATCTTATTTGCTTACTGAAATAACAGCTGGTCATATTAATAATATTATAAGTAACTTATTAAATATGTTTATTTTATTAGAAGAAAATGATCTTTTAATATATAGTTGGTGTATTGCATTTTTTATTAATATGAGTATTTTATTAGCTAATGGTATTATTATTAATTATATTCGTAATTCTGAATTTGCGATGACAACAGAAATAAGAAATAAGATATGGAAATCTGAGTATGATGAAAAAAATGAAATGAGTTATTTAATTCCTAAGGTTAGTATTAATGCTACTACTTTTGTTAAAAGTGGATTGAGGGCAATAGGTACATTTGCTAATTTATTTGTACCAATAATACTTATGATGTTTACAAAAGAGACAAGAGGAGTAAGTATTATTTTATTATTTACAGTACCTATACAGTTTGTTGTTTGTTTAATGTTAAATTTTTATATTGGTAAAAAAAGTATGGAAACACATTATCAATCTTTAGAGCTTTATAACTATAGATCTGATATTGATAGTTTAGTAAGTACTGCTATTAGAAATAATAATACAACAGCATTACATAATCAGTATCAGCATATTCAAAATAAACTCAGTAGAATTAATATAAGATTTGAAAATATTTTTGTATTAATTGCTTCTATTGGGGCATTTTTTCTTTTGCTTAATATAATATTAGCATCGAAATTTGTAAGTGCAAATGAAGGTAGGGGTATACTTGGTATGTCTTTTCCTATTTTTATGTTAGGTTTTACTATTAGCGATACCATGCAATCTTTTATAATGTTTATATCTTATTTAACAAAAATAAATAAAGGAATAATAGCAAAAGCAGAAGGAGAAGAAAGAATAGAGAAAATAGAAAAAATAGAAATAAAAGAATTAAGCGATAGAAAAGGAAAAAGAGAAGTATTTAAGAATTATACACAAGAAATAGATCTAAATAAAGAAATAATATTAATAGAAGGACCATCAGGAAGTGGAAAATCATCATTAATGGAAATAATAACATTAGTAAGAACACCATCAAATATAGAAGAAGATGAATATATAAAAAGTGGATTATATATAAATGGAATAAGTGGAGATAATATAAAAAAAGAATCATATAATGATCTAATATTATATATAAAACAGAAACATCCTGTAATTAAATATATATCAATTAAAACATTATTTAAAATAATGTCTCCGGGTATATCTATACATGAAATACATGAATATCTAAAAATAGTAAGTTTAGATGATAGAATAAAAGATTTAAATATAACTCCAGAAGGATTTTCTGGAGGAGAAAATCAAAGATTGTTTATAGCTCTTAATTTATCTATATTAAGAGTTAAAAATGCACAAATTATATTTTTAGATGAAATTACTTCTTCTTTATCTGAAAACCAATCTGAAATGATATTAAATAATATTATTACTCTTGCTAAAGAGCATGGTTTTATTATTTTCTTTATTACTCATCAGGAATCTCTTAAATCTTCTTCTTTTTTTACTATTTCTTTATCTGATCCTTTTCAGGGTATTGGTGATTGATAGTATGAAAAGCAAACCAAAACTAGAAAGATAAGAGCTAAAAGCATTTCTACAACAGATGAATCTTCCATAAGTTTACAAAAAGATAATAATAGATCTAAAAAAATATCTGACAATATATTAAGTGTTGAGAAGAAAAAATCTATAAAAAGAAAAGATAATGAAAAATCTGGTGTTGATAAGTCTATATCTTTAGATAATAAGGAAAAAAAGAAATCTAAATCTTTAGATAATAAAAAAATAATAGAAAGCAAAAGGATATCTTTACCCGAAGATGATATAGACAATATAAACTTTAAATTTGCGAATATAGATTTACTCAAACTTACTGAAGATATAGATGATGAAATAATTGATATTTTACCACCTATAGATAATATAGAAGAAATACCAATTGAAAAGAAGTTATCAGATCTTTCAATAGATGATGAAATTGATCTTGAATATGAGGCTAATATGTTTTGTAGTGTTATAAAAGAAGAAGATATAGAATCTTTAGATGAAGATGATGAAGAGGATGAAGACGATTCTTCGGCAGATCCTGTAAGAACGTACTTTTCACAAATAAGTCAATATGAACTTTTATCTAAAGAGGCAGAGAGAGATTTAGCTATTGCAATAGAATTGCATAGATTTTTATTTACATTGAGTATTTGTTCAACACGAGTAGTTATTAATATGTTAAATTATTGGACTACAATGTTAGGATGTTTTCTTATTTCATTAAGACATTTAGTATGTTTAAAATTATTTAATGTTGATGAGGATAGTATCTCAAGTGATTCTGAAGAAATGAAAGGTAATTTATTAAATATGACTGAAAAGGTTATGCAAATTGTAAGTGATTTTACATTAAAAGTAGAGAATTTTATTCAAGAATATATTTTAGATGATAATTTTGATATAAGTCATTTTCTTTCTCTGGGTAAACCTATCAGCAAAAAACTACAAAAAAATAATAAGGAAATTAATATCAGAAATACTGTAAAAGATTTAGTAGATACATGGAAAGGTTTGCAATTACAACCAGAACGTATTAATGATATTACTAAAAGAATGAGAGAAGTACTTAATGAATATAAATCTATTAATGAAGAAATACATAAAATTCAAGTTAACAAGAAAAAACAAAATATAACACTATTAGATAAACGCAAAGCCCTAGAAAACGAAATGGGTGTGCCTATAGAAATATATGAAAAACTTGTACATGAAATGACAGAAAATAAAAGCGAAGAAAATCAATTAAAACAAAGAATGATAACGGCAAATCTTCGACTTGTGGTATCTGTTGCAAAAAGATATACAAATCGCGGACTTCATTTTTTAGATTTAATACAAGAGGGTAATTGTGGTTTAATGAAAGCTGTCGAAAAGTATGATTATATGAAAGGATTTAAATTTTCTACATATGCAATGTGGTGGTTATTACAAGCTATGACAAGAGCATTAGGAGATAATGCAAAACTTATAAGAGCCCCTATTCATATTACAGAAACTAAAAGTAAAATACAACAAATTACTAGATCTTTAGTAAATAAACTTGGTAGAGAGCCAACAACAGAAGAAATAGCCAAAGAAGCAAATCTAAGTGAACAAAAAGTGTTTTCTGTTCTTAGAAATTCGAAAGATATAAAAAGCTTAGATAAACAAATTAAAGGAGATACAGAAGCTACATTTGCAGAATACTTCTCTGATCAAAAGAGTATTACGCCAGAAAAACTATGCGAAAACTATGATTATCGTAGAGCAATTACACATGCATTTACTGAATTTAATCCAAAAGATGAAGCGATATTAAGACTTAAGCATCTTACTGATTTCTCAAAGATAGCAAATCCGTTTTTAAAATCACATGCTAATCCAATGGGATCAGAATCAACAATGATTACTCAACAAATACATCTTAATTTTTCCATGAGTTTAGATAAAGCTAAAAGTTCAATACTTAGTGCTTCAGTAAGAATGAGACATCCTGAACAAGCAAATCTATTAAAGCAACTTACAATATGAATTATATTATTTAAATCTCTCCTATACTAGTAAGTTATAATTACTCATTATAATACTAATAGGCTACAATAAAAAAAATATAGATTTGTCTTATAATAAGAAAAATTCTTGTATATTAAATAATAATTTATTGCTATTTTATATTATCATATATATATGATATTACAAATTTCTTGCACAGAACTATACTTACTTAAATCATACTCTCATTATAGAAGAGAAAAACCAAGAAAGACCGATGTTAAAGGTAACAAATTGCTTTCACTTTCATCAAAAAGAAATAAACAAAATAAAATAGCATTTAAAAAAAATAATAAAGATCTAAATACTTCTAAAAGTAAATGTTATAAATTATGTGATTCTTTCTTAATATTATTTGAAGATAATTTGTTTAATTGGCTGATTGGAGGCACAGAAAATACATATATATTATTTAAAGGATCATGGATGTTTATGTATTTTCAAAACGAAAAAGAAATAGATCATATAAATAATGAAGATTATGCAGTTGTTATACAAAAGAAAGAATTCGATAAATCATTTATAATATTTAAACTATATGACAATAATAAATATCAAGCAACTTATAATGCCGGTAAAGATGAACTGAAAATAACACAAGACGGTGGTGAAGAGGTTATACTAAAATATAATCTAGAAAATCCATCATTAATAGAAAAACTATCTCAATATAAAAGATTTGAAAATCGTAGCATAGTATTATATTATGGCAGAATAATTCAATATCGTAAAACAACTGATCTAAACAAATTAAATAACAGAGATATAAATCATATAACTTTCTCTCAAGCAAGTAAAAATATTAGTAGATTTTCAGATTTTTAAAATAAAATATAATTTTAAAATTTTTTGTAAAATATATCAATAAAATATTAGTAGATTTTCAGGTTTTTAAAATAAAACATAATTGTAAAATTTTTTGTAAAATATATCAATAAATTGTTATATATTATCATCTTGATCTTCATGAGAGATATTATCTAAATCAAAAGATAATTTATTAAGATCATCTTGATTTTTTATAGATTTAAAAAATTGTTCTTTTAAATCTTCAAGATTCATATCTTGTAAATCCATATTAAATAAATCTTCAAAGTTATCATACATTTCTGGATTAGTTAATATCATTAAAACAACATTTTTTGAAAAATGAATTAGTAATAATTCTCTAAATAATTTATAACTAATGATTTGATATTCTTGAAGAGGATCTTTTTGTTCATATGAACTAAGATGTATTGTGCTCTTAAGTGTATCAATTTCTATAATATGTTCATACCACAGAGCATCAAGTTCAGATAGTATACTAGAGTTTAATTCATCTTTTCTTTTTTCAATATTATGTTCAATGGTACTAAGTATATCTTCAGATTTATTACTTTCATCAGCTAAAAACACATCCATAATATCTTGTTTATATGGTCCCTGCATACACATATTAAAAGCATTTAATATTAGTTTTCGACATTCATCATGAGAAAATTGCATAATTTGATCTCTAAATTTATAAATAACTAATCTTTGATGATTTATAATTTGATCATATTTCAGTTGTTGTTTTCTGGTTTCAAAATAATGCATTTGAAATGTATGTTGAATTTGGTTTACAAGATCTTGTGCTTTTTTAGTAACATAATATTTTTGCTTCTCATAGGGAAAGTAATATTTAAGCATCATAACATTAATTTGATCTTGATATAAAGGTCTTAATAAATCATCTTCTAATGAATAAAATATCATAGATTCTCCTGGTTCACCTTGTCTACCAGCTCTACCAGCAAATTGTACTTCTGATTTTTTTGAGTCTTGTGCCTCTACAATAAGAACACATAATCCTCCCGCATGAAAAGCTATACTTCTATCTTCTGCAAGTTTTTTTTGCGCTTCTTCTAATTCTGCTTCGTGATCATATTCTTGATATAATCTACCTCCTATAATAATATCAGTACCTCTACCAGCCATGTTTGTTGAAACTGTAATTTGACCAGGTCTACCAGCTTGAGCAACAATATTTGCTTCATATTCTTCGTTTTTTGCGTTTAGAAGATTATGAGGTAGATCAAGTGTATGTAATCTATAAGAAAGCTCATGAGATGTTTTTACACTCGCTGAACAGATTAAAAGAGGTTGTTGTTTTCTATGTTTTTCTTGAACAATTTTAATTATATCATCTAACATGTCATTGTATTTGCAGTATAAATGTATGTCTTTATGATCCTTTCTAATAATAGGTTTATTTGTTTCTATTGGTATTACAGGTAAATTATAAGTTTCTAAAAATTCTTCAGAATCTATTTCTGCTGTACCTGTAAGTCCGCATAGTTTATTATATAAAAGAAAGAAACAAGGATATGTGGTCCATGCTTTTGTAACACTTCCTTCTTTGATATTGACTCTTTCTTTTGCCTCTAAAGCAGAATGTAATCCATGAGAGAATCTTCTACCTTTAGCTAGTCTACCAGTAAACTCGTCAATAATAATTACTTCATTTCCGATAACATCATAATCAATTTCACGAGTAAATACAAAATGAGCTTTTAATAGGTTTCTTAATACATGATATTTTTTTAAATTTTCTGCAGCAAATAATCGAGTTTCTATTATATTATTTTCCAATAATGCTGTCTCAAGTTTTATAAGTCCTGTATTCGTAAAAGTAGCATTTTTATTTTTATGATCTACTGTGTAATCTATATTTTCAGTTAATAATAACATTAAATCATTTAATAATACATATAATTCAAAATCTTCTTTTAAAACATCTGAAATAATTAAAGGTGTTCTTGCTTCATCTATAAGAATATTATCTGCTTCATCTACAATTGCGCAATATAATTCCATTGGTAATAGTTTTTCTTCAATAGAAGTGACCATATTATCTCTTAAATAATCAAAAGCAATCTGATTATTTGATCCATAGGTAATATCACAATTATATGCTTGTTTTTTGTCATGATAAGATGAACTATCTAAAACATATCCAACACTAAATTCAAAAAAGTTGGCAATAGGTTCAATTAACATAGCATCTCTTTTTGCAAGATAATCATTAACTGATACAACATGTACTCCTTTTTTAGCTCTAGCATTATATATGGCAGCAATACCTGCTACTAGTGTTTTTCCTTCACCTGTTTTCATTTCTGCAATAGCTCCACTATTTAATGCAATAGTTCCTAATATTTGTACATCATAAATACGTACTTTAGCAACTCTTTTTACTCCTTCTCGTAAAATAGCAAAACTATTTGCAATATCATCCGTTGTCATAAAAGTATTTTTTAATTCTTCGTCTGTAAAAGACATATATTTTTCTTCTAAATTTTTAATTTGATTAAGAGTATTTTGATGTTTTTTTTGAAAATGCTTTTTGCTATCAAATAATAGCTTAAAAATGATGTCCTTTGTGTTTAAAAAATATAATATAGATATTACTATTACAACAAATAATATCCAAAGTACATATTTCATATTTAAAAAAGTAAATAGCATAATTATATTATATATTTTTATATTTATATAATACTCAGATATTATTATATTTACTAATGAGAAAATTTTTCATATTATATGTTTCTTCTTGTTCTGCTTTATAAATTTCATCTTCTGTAAGCTGACTATTTAATATAGGACTTTCTGGAGAAATATTTAATAAATGTAAAGCATCATAGGTTAATAGATTAATACCAGTAAAATTACAAATTTGATTTTCAGTAAGTTTTGTATTAAGTTTTAACCAGTATGCTGTTGATTTAGGATTATAGCATTTTAGATCTGTGTTTTTTTTACGTGCCATAAAATATTATAACTTAATACTAATAAGAAAATTGTTATACGGGAGTAACGGGACTCGAACCCGCGACCTCATGCGTGACAGGCATGCGCTCTAACCACTGAGCTATACCCCCATAACTTACATTTTAATAATAACATAAAATATACTAAAAAAACAAAAAATAAAGAAAAAAGCAATACTTCTTTTTTAATATTATAATCATGGTTGAAAGTACGCAGCATAAAATATCAAGAGTAAGGGTACCAAGAGTTCATATTACATACGATGTAGAAACATTAGGCGCAATTATTATTAAAGAATTACCTTGTATTATTGGTATTATTGGTCACTACTCAGGAGAAAATACAAAAATTAAAGCATATGAAATGCGTAAATTTATTTCTTTTAATGCAGAAAGTTTTGCAGAATTATTCGAAGCTTTTGCTCCAGAGATTAATATTTTATATCAAATAGGTGATACTCAAGATAGTTTTCTATATATTTTTAAAAGTATTAATGATTTTGAACCAAATAATATTCTAAAAAATATACCAGCTTTAAATGAAATATATACAAAACAACAAAGAATATCAGAATTATTGCTAAATGTATCAAATTCATCGAAAAAAATGCAAGAGTTTATTAAATATTTAAAAGGAGAGGAAATATCTGAAAATCTAAAAGAACTATTTTCTTACGGTAAAGTATCTCCAGATGATAATATTATTCATGCGCTTACAAATCAAATATATGATTTAAATAAAATATTACATACTAATTTAGATTTAATTTTACATAATTCAAAATTTCAGCAATTAGAATCATCTTGGAGAGGATTATTATATCTATTAAAAAATACAGAAGTTGGTGAAAGTATAAAACTTAAAGTATTTAATGCAACTAAAAAAGAAGTTTTTTCTGATTTGGGTAATGCTTTAGAATTTGATCAAAGTAAGTTATTTTATAAATTATATGAAGAGGAATTTGGTACATATGGAGGTAATCCTTATACAGCGCTAGTATGTGACTATTTTATAGATAAATCTAACGATGATTTTGAATTTTTATCTTTATTATCTAAAGTAGTAAGTTGTGCTCATTTACCAACTATACTTGGAGTTAATTCTTCAATGTTTGGTATTGATTCCTTTGAAGACTTTTTTGAAATTAGAAGTGTGTCAAATATTTTTGATTCTCCTGAATATATTGCATTTAATTCTTTTAGAACAATGCCGGACTCTAAATATATTGGATTAGTAATGCCTAAGTTTAGTGGTAGACTACCATATCAGAATACACCAGGTATTTTCTATAATGAAACCTGTATCAAACATAATGATTATTTATGGATTAACTCTGTATATGCTTTTGCTGCACGTGTTACAGAGGCTTTTGCTAAATATGGATGGACTGCTGCAATTATAGGTACTCAAACAGGAGGTATGGTAGTAGATTTACCAACAGCTGTATATAAAACAGATGAAGGTGAGTTAATTATTAAATGTCCAACAGAAACATCCTTAACTGAAAGAAAAGAAAAGGAGTTAAGTGATAAAGGATTTATTGCATTAAATCATTGTAAAGATACAAATTATGCTGTATTTTTTGGATGTGCATCTGCTAATTTACCTCTTAAATATGATAAATTAGATGCAACAAATAATGCTAAAATATCTGCTCAGATTTCATATATGTTAATTGCATCTCGATTTGCACATTATCTTAAATGTATACTTAGAGACAAAGTAGGTACATTTACAACATTAAGCAGTATTACAGAATATCTTAATAGATGGATATCAAGATATGTATTACTAACAATAAGTGATGATGATGAAATTAAAGCTAAATATCCATTACAATCTGCATCAGTAATTGTGCAAGAAATCTCTACGGGTATATATCATGCTATAGTATATATTAAACCTCACTTTCAACTTGATTCTATTGAAGTATCTGTAAGATTAGTTGCTAAAATACCAGAGGTTAAATAATGCGTGAAAATAAATCAATAGCATGGATCAGAAATATTAATGGTAAGAATGTTTTTTTTCAAGTGCGTCATTTTAGTATAAATGAAGAAATTATAGTATATGGAGATGTAAATAAATCTGTAAAAACAAAAACTCCACCAACCTGTTTTATAAGTTTTATTTCATTCGATCAGCCTACAAATCAAGTAATTATAGAATCTTTTAATAAAAAAAGTAATATTACTGAATTTCATTTATATATATATCCTCAGTCGTTTTCACAAGAACAATTACAAGAAAATGATGAACCAGACGAAAAATATTTATTCTATAAAGTCGAACCTATAAATGTTAATGCTAATTTATTTAATATTGTTAGCGGTGAAACAGAAATAAATTTTTGCTTCTTTTCAGATAAAACAGAATCATTTAATTTATATGAAGATCAGAAACTTAAAGCAAGTACAGAAGATATACCAATAGTTGTCTAAGATGTATAAAATAGTAAAATATCTCCATCATTAACAATACTGGTTTTTGTATACATTATATGAGTATCGAGATTATTAAAAGGAGTGCATTTTGCTCGAATAAAGTTTTTAATAAAGTCGCTATGTATTGCTCCTGCTGCATATTGAGCTGTAGTATTTGCTGATATACGCCAAGCTCTAGCTTCTTTTGGTCCAACGGTAAAATACGTAATTAAGTTAAGTTTTTTATATACACAAGAAATAATTTTAGATAACTCTCTTAAATATTCAGTATTATCATCAAATAGACTTAAATTAGTTAAATGATCTATACAGATATCAATAAATATATAATTATGTTGTTCACAATATTTTCTAAGTTCATAACATTCTTTGGAATTACCATTACCAACAACAATAAAAGGCTTAAGACATAAAAAATGACAAGATTTAATAAACTCATCATCATTTGGTGTAAAGGTATTAATATTGTCTTTTACTTTTTCAAGTAATATTAACTTTTCGGTATCTTTTTTATATTTTTCTTTTAATCTTGCTAATTTAGAAAGATCATATTCCTGTAGTTCATACATAATAATTTCTAAATCTAAAATAGAGTCAATACGATTTTCTACATGTTGTACAGATCCTTTAAAACATCTAACAAAATGAATAATAAGATCTACTTCTGAAATATGAGCTAGAAACTGATTACCTAATCCAGCTCCACTTGATGCACCTTTAATTAATCCAGCTATATCAAAAAATTCTAAATCAGCATATATTATTTTTTGACTTTGAAATTTTTTTTGTAAAATATTAAGTCTTTCATCCATATAAGGTACTTTTGCTACATTAGGATCAATAGTACAAAATGGATAATCTTTAGCCATTGCTTTTTCAGATTGTGTTAATAAGTTAAAAAAAGTAGATTTTCCTACATTAGGCAAACCTACAATACCAGCTTTCATAATTTTATTTTATTTTATTTTAATTTTTTCTTGATGAGTTTTTCAATACTGTTTGTAATCTGTTAATTATAGCATTTCTATTTTCAGAAACTGTTTTTGGTCTACTTGAGTTAAAAATAGGAGTATTAGTTCTGGTATTAGTTTGATTACGATTCATTTGATAAGGAGAGTTATTATTATTTATTTGATTATTATTATTATTATTATTATTATTTTGTTTGAGTATATTTGTTCTTGTTAAATTAGATCTACTGTCTCTATAAACTATTCTAGCTACTACTATAAATTGTTTTGAGATATATGTTAAAAACATAACTTAATTATATATGTTAAAGATTATAAATATGTTAAAAATGTTATATCTGTTTATATAATATAAATATGGTTCGAACAAGATTTGCTCCATCTCCAACAGGAGATATGCATATTGCTAACTTAAGAGTTGCTATAATAAACTGGCTATTTACTAAACAAAATAAAGGTAATTTTTTATTACGTATTGAAGATACAGATATGCTTAGATCAAAAATAGAGTATGAAGAGAAAATACTAGAAATACTTCAGTGGATGAATATAGATTTTGATGATACATACATTAGACAAAGTGATAGAATATCATTATATCATAAGAAAATAAAAGAAATATCTGAGTATACCTATTATTGTACCTGTGATAGTTTGCCCGAAGGAGAACATGAATGTAGAAATTCTAATTATACAGAAGGTGTATTAAGATTTAAGACACCTCAAGAAGGATACACAAGCTATGATGATATGATTTTTGGTAAATTAACATATCCTAATAAAGAAATAGAAGACTTTGCATTATTAAGAAGTGATAAGACTCCAACTTATTTATATGCAGTAGTTATAGATGATATTGATATGCAAATTACACATGTAATTCGAGGAGAAGATCATAAAACAAATACTTTTAAGCAATTATTATTATATAATGCATTTAAATATAAACCTCCTATATTTGGTCACTTATCTATGATTAAAGGTGAAGATGGTCAAAAACTTTCAAAAAGAAATAGATCTGCATCTGTACAAAGTTATATTGATGATGGTTATTTACCAGAAGCTTTATTTAATAGTCTTATTCGATTAGGTTGGGGATATGGTAATGAAGAAATTATAGATAGAAATAAAGCTCTAGAAATTTTTGACATAAAAAAAATGAAATCATCTCCTTGTTCATTTGATGTTAAGAAATTAAATGCTTTATCAGCTCATTATTTGCGTAAAAATATACAATATATAACTTATAAAGTAATTGAAAAATATGATAATGGTGTTTTAGATATATGGAATAAACTAGGCCCTGAAATACTTAAAAGATCCTGTACTTTATCTGATGTATATAGTCATATAGAATATTTATATAAATATAAACCTGGTATATATAGTATTAATGCTCAGTATTTGTATGATAACCTTACAGAGATTTTAGAAAATAAAAATGATAAAGAAGCACTAAAAAACTTAAGAATAATACTAACTCACAGAGAAGAAGGATTAAGTATTTTTGATATTATAAATGCTCTTGGTATACAAGAGATTCAAAATAGAATAAGAGATTATATATAATATGCAAATTATACTTTACTTTTTACTTATTTTTTCTTATATGTATTTAAAAATATCTCGTGATGCTTTTTTTATAATGAAGCAAGATACTTATTTAATAAGCATGAAACTTATATCTCTACTAACAATATACTGCATTTCTAATATTTTTAATTTTAATTTAAAGAGTAATCGTATTGTTTTTTTTGGATTAAATATTATTATATGTATATTGATTTTATTACTACCTAATACATACTATTTACCAAACATCTTACATTATTTGCTTGTTGAAATGATTAGTATAATTATTAATATATGTTTTTGGTCTGTCGTAAAAAATAGAAATGTATTGTATGGATCTGCTATTGCTACAACTATAGTAAGTCTTTTACAGTATTTTAGATACTTTAACTACTATATACCTATATTATCTTTAATTTTATCTTGTATAATACTTGTTTTTCAACCTGTAGTTATTAAGGATGAAAAATCTAATTTATCTTTTAAGTATAATCATATTTATTTGTTAGCTTTTTTTGTTAATATGTTTACTGGAATTATTGATTTATTAGGTAAAGATGTAATTAAATCTTTCTCCAGCTCTTCAATAGAGTTTAATAGATATGTTGCTATTTTTTGGTTTTTTGAGAGTATATGTTCTTTGTTATTATTAACTTTTGCTCCTATTTTTAATGCAATTATTATATTGCCAATTTCTCAGTTTTTAGTATTTATTGAAAGTATTTTTACTGGATATATACTTGGTCATGCTCTTATTAATAAGGTTATTAAACATAATATTTTTAATGTTATAAAAAGAAATAAAGCTAAAAATATTTCTGATTTAAAATATATAAGTATTTTTGCTAAGTATGGTAAAATTTCTGGAGCTGTTGTTATTTTATTTGCAATGTTTTTATATCAATTGCTCTGTTTTTATAATATATGTTTTATTTCGAAAAAAATAATTATATATATATTTTTAATGTTAATTGCATTTATTAACTTATTTTTAGGTTATAAAATTAAATAAATTTATTGTAATTGTTTAATAATATCATCATAAATATAGTTATGTTTTACAAAATATGAAAATATAAATTCAATTTGATCAAAAGGTATACTTTTAAGAAATAATAGCCTGGCTATATATTCAATTCTATTTATAAAATTATTAATATCTCCAAATAAAGTTTTTTGATATTTCGCGCTTATTTTTAAAAATATTTTTTTTACAACTTTAATATATGAGTTCCAGGTATTATTTTCTGGTATATAATACACTGATCTACTTATAATTGCAGGATCTACTTCGTTTCCAACTAAAATTATAGGATAATTGTTAAAAGATTGAAGATTATTTAATAATCTAGTAAATGATAATGTATTACGGTTATATCCATTGATATTAAGTATAAATACTTTTTGAGTAGATGTTGTAGATATCCATCCAATTGTAGTATATAATGCATCTCTAAAATATTTTGTAATTGTTATCTTAATACCAGTAGGAATAAAGTCATCTATAGTACTAATATTAATACTCCTATACATATCTTCTAATCTTATGCTTTCTATATTATTAAGTATTGATTTGTTATTAAAGTTTATAAAAACAAAATCAAAGTTGCTTCCTTGAAGTTTTAATATATTTATAAGTTCATATACACTTTCTGTAGATGAACATAAAATTAAACCAAAATTATTATTTTTTTTAATTAAATATTTAGATAAATTTGCAATATATAAATTATTACTAATTAGGTCCAATCCATTACTATTTATACGAATATTTGGATTATATAATCTTATTATTGAGTCGAAGCTTTCATTTATTAAATCATACATAATGCGACTTGCTAATTGTTCTGCAATTTTTACATATGGAGCGGCAATAATTTGTGTTATTAATATATCTGTACCTGAAAATGTTGTGTGGTTATCTATCCTATTCATTAGATTTTCTACTTTAGGATCTTGAGTATTTATAGATATAATTTTTTGAAATCCTTCAAGAGTAGTATACAGCCTTTTAATACTTTCTCGATGATAAGGACCTGAAATAAGAGGACTATATCCTATACCAAATACTCTTAATAAACCAGTTGCTAAAAAATTTGATTGTTTTGGTTCATATTTTTGTATAGTATCACCTATTTTACTTGATACTTTTTGACACTTTCTAGCATAATTAGTTTCTAAAATATTCTGTATTTTATTATCAGGGTGATATTTCTCAGTTTTAAAAGTATCAATAATATTATTTATTTCTGATATTGATAACAATGGCATATGTTTTTTTATTTCTTTAGCTTGATAAAATCTATTAAATTCTTTTTTATGTGATACCTGAGATTTGCAAAAAAAGTTAAATAACTCTTTATTTATCTTGCTATTTAATTTATTAGATAATAATATTCTAAGTTTAATATTATCTGGTAAATTTGAAGTATTATGTTTATTTATTAAATCAGACCAACTAATAACATCTAAATAATATTTATTGCCTTGTAAGCATATAAATGTTACATATTCTTGAGCAATAGATACATTTTCATCAAAACATATAAAAGATTTAGTTGCCCATAAATAAGCTAAATCTCCAATACTTACATCATGTAATGCATTTAAAGACAATAATGTTACAAAACCTATAAAACTAGCAAATATATTAAAAAAAGTTAAGCATAATAATAATGCATATGACATATATTGAGCTTCTTGCCTCCATTTTTTCCATTTAAAAACAGCGTTATACAAATATGTATATATAATATTATCAGAGTTATTATTAGGAATTTTTGAAAAATCATTCAGTGGTTGAAAAATATTTTCAGCAGCAAAACAAAACATATAATTATTATATAATGTAAATCATAAATTTGATATTATTAATATATGTCTAAAATACTAAATCAAATTAATACTGATCAACTCGCACAATTTTCTAATATTATTATGCCTAAAGTAGGCAGTAGAGTAAAAGTATCTTATGTAACTATTGCAAATACTACTAAAATAAGAGAAGGATATGTAATAGGCATACAAAGAAGTGGTATTACAACAACTGTTAGAGTGTTATATCCACATCAAGATCCTGCATTACGTTTAGTTGAATTATTACAAATATACTCACCAAAAGTTAAAATTGAAATGTTAGCTACTACTAATCGTAAAATTAGAGCAAAACTAAACTATTTAATTGAGAAAACACCAAAAAATATAAAACAAGCATTATCTGTTAGATTAAAATAAATTATAAACACCAGAAAATACTAATAATAACACAAATAAAAAATTAACTAACCTATTATATGGATATATAATTTTATAACCAATTAAAAAATAGTATAAAAATACTTGATTGCTAAAGTTAATATTTAAAAACACGATTTTATTTAATAAATATATGCATTTTATTAGAATATCTACAGGATAATGTAATGGTGAAATAAATATCATTAATACAATCATTGGCAATAATATACTAAAAATAGGAATAACAAGCATATTTACAAAAATACTACTTACTGCAACATTTGGTATAAAATATAATAAATAAAATGGAACAGTATATGAACCGGAAGATAATGCAAAACTAGCTAGAAATGACATACCAAAACTCCAATCAAAAATAGCATTACAGGAAAATAATAATATACAAAATGCAATAATTAATAACAATTTTTGTTTTGCAATACGATTATGTATTAATAAATATGCACTTGACATCAAAAATGCTTTAATTGCAGAATATGGCGCAAAAATTAAATATAAGTATCCTAAACTTAAAATTATAATTATTATATTAACAATAGATCTAATTGGTAGTCTATAACTTAAATAGAAAGATAATGAACAACATTTTAGTAGTATTTTTTGAAATATTCTCATTAAAATCATAAAATGTAATCCTGAAATAGCTAATAAGTGATATGTACCAGCTTTACGAAATTGATCTGCTTCTAACATAGGTATACCTAAAATTACACTTTTACAAAAATCTGCATACTCACTTATACTTAATCTTTTTTCAATAAATGCTCTAATTTTATGTAATAAATTTACTGAAGTATTAGTTATTTTATGTATTTTTATCATTCTAAGATATGATCTATAGTTATAACAACTTAAAGTTACTGTTTGTCCTATACTTATTTTTTGAGGCTTACGAGTATATACAGATACAATATTAGATGAGATATATTTACTCTTAACTTCAGTAAGTATAATTTTATTATAAGATATACTAGACACAACTCCTGTAAGTACTATAAATATTACATTAAAATATCTCATGACTATATACCCCAAACCAAACCATATAAATATACCAAAAGTGTTAGTAGTAATAAAAGTCAGACAAAACAATATCGATAAATATGATCTATGATATAATAATCCGCAACAATAAAAACAAAAATACTTTGCAATTTCCTGATATTTTAACATTTATAATTATAAGAAAAAATAAAACTTATACATAAAGGAAGAAGTATATATAATTGAGATTGTAATCTATTTATACCTATGAAAAACAAGAAACTAAAGTATAATTTTATATAATTAATATTTGAAGATAGAATATATAAAATAAATAATAAATCTCCATTGCCAATAAATATTATATCTATATTTGAAATTATCATTGTAATAATAACTATTAGTGATAATATATATTTTTTACCTATAAGACTATATAATAAAAATAGTATACCAAATATGTAGTATAAAATACTACTAAAGTCTCCATGTATATTATCTTCTATTGCTATATATAAGAATAATATTAATAAAATTAGCCAAATAATATTTTTGATTCTCTTATTGCGCTTGCAATGCTATCAGATCCATGAAATGCATTTTCATCTATTGAGTCTCCATATTTTCTTCTTAAAGTATTTTCTGCGGCTTGTAATGGATTTGTATGACCTACTAATTCTCTAAAACTTGCTACGGCATTTTCTTTTTCTAAAAGTAATACTATGATTTCTGTACTTGTCATAAACTTTATAAGATCATTAAAAAAAAGCCTATCTTTATGCTCAGTATAAAACTCTTCAGCAATTTCTTTAGTCATTTGCATTGTTTTTTGTTTTACAATTCTAAAGCCATGTGATGTAATTTCGATAATTGCTTCTGAAAAGTTTTTTTTCATTAAGTTTGGTTTAATTAAGCATATTGTTTGTTCCATATTTTTAGTATATAAAATTATAAAATTTGTATGAGTTAAAACTTATATTTTTTATATGTTTTTTATTTATGTTATAATAGTTAAATGATTTACACTTGCTTATATGCATATTCTAGTTATATAGATCCATCTGATCAGTTATTTAATTTAATTCAAATCTCTAAAAATGTTAAATGGATACAAGATATATTTAATTTTGCAAGTCAAATTTCTTTAAATGATAATGAAATAAAAGATATGAATGATTATATAAATCATCATATTAAAAATACTTTAATGAAAAAAAGTAAAAATAATAATATATCTGAGACATTATGTACAGATATTATATATGAGTATTTTGAAGTTAAAGATGCTAAGTATATAGAAATATGTATACTAAAAAAAATAAAACCAAAAATTATAGCTAAAACAGATACTCAGGCTCACATATTAAATATTATCAATACATATCTTACTAATTTTCATTTTACAAATGATTGTAAGAAAATAGCTGCAATATGTTATTTAGAATTAATCAGAACTGATGCAATATCTCATCATATATATATACTTTCAAATATATATCCAATAAATATTGTTAATGAAAATATTAGAATTAAAATTACAGAAATACAATCTCAGGTGATTAGATATTTATTTCAAGCTAAACAATTCTATACACTATATAAAGTTATTCAAAATTTATATGCCAAAGAATCTGATGAAGAGTTTGGTAACATATGTTGTTTAATTGGACATGTATATACATTTCTTAATCAACAAAAAAAAGCAGAATATTTTTTTCTTAAAGCTCTAAATTCAAAAGAATGTTATAGTAAAGCTTCGTATTATCTTGGTTTATTAACAAAAAATAAGCAATATTTTGTTAAAGGATCTCAATATACGCAACAGGATGTATGGAGCCTATTATGTAAAATTAGTTGTAATAAAAAACCTTTAATTGTTTCTTATAAAGATCTGGTACATGGTCTTAAACCAGATAATTCAAATGATATATATTTTTTAAATAAAATTATTAAGTTAATTAAACAAGGTAATTCAGAAAAACAAATATTAGATTGCATATATTCACTTAAGAAGAATACTTGTATAAATATGTCAGAGTTATTAGGCCAAGTTATTCAATTATTATTTCAAAAGCATTATATTAGTTGTTCTTTTAGTCTTGGTATGAGAATTTATAGATTAACTGGTTATATTATTAAGGAATGTTTTCCAAGATATTTACCTGCAGTAAAACTTATAGAAAAAAGAAAAGTAAGTTATAAAGAAGTATATATTGCTCTATCTTTAATAGGTATTGAATCAAGATTTTATACTAGCAAAGAAAAATTAGATAATGGAGTTGCTGTTGGGCCAATGCAAATTAATAAATCTCAAATAGCTAAAATAAATAAAGCATTAAAAAAACAATGCGATCTTTATACAATTACTCATGATATAGAAACTAATATAGAATTTGGATTAAGTCATTATAAAGATTTATATAATCAATATTGCAATCGTAATTTAATACTTACTGTAGCTTATTATAATGGAGGTCACAAATATCGTACATATTTTCATAAATTTATGTATTTAGATTGGAATAATCCAGAAAATGTAATGTTACTTATTAATATGATTAAAAGTACTGAAGTAAGAGCGTATATCTATACATTTATTGAACATATGATTATTTTTTGGTATATTTACGAAAACATTCCACTTAGTAGTAGTTTTTTCTGTGAAGACTTTCTAAGTTAATATTTTATATATTTTTAGTTTTTATAATATATTATGTTTATTTTTTTATACGGCAATAAAGTTGCTTCTCTGTTTGTTTTTACTGCATTAAGTACAGTTATAATAGTATCTACATCATCAAAATCAGAGTCAAATGAAAAAACAAAATTATCTCCTATATCAGAAAATGATCAATTTAATATACCTAGAGGACCTGAGCCTGTTGTTGATCCTCAAGATAAAAGAATAGAAATTAATAAAAAACCTAAACCAAAAAGAAATAAAAGCACATTAGAACAAGAATTTAATAAAGAATGTATTGCTAAAAAAGAAACAGAAAGTTGGAATATACAAGAGCCTATATATCTAGATGATCAATCTCCAACAACTCTTATGGAATGGCCTAAGATAATGATTAAAAATCTTATAAATCAACAAGCTGAAGATAATAAAAGTTCATATCTATCATTTATTAATGAAAAAGATATTGAAAATATACGCCCTTTACCTTTTTTCTCAATTATATTTAATGCAATAGAAAAACTTAAAAAGAAGGATAATTTTAAATATAAAGAGGCAGAAAGAGCAATATTACAACTTGTTAACAAGTTTATAAAAATAAAAGATTTTCAAAACAATATTATATTAATATTATTTCATGCTAAGATATTATTTTTAATAATACAATATCAAAATACATCAGATATAAATATATTGTTTCAAATAGCTTATATAACTAAACTTACAATATCAGATATACTAGTATTAATAAAAATTATATTATATTCACAAGATTTGGAAAAAGATTTAGAAAGTTTTTTAGGTACAAAAAACAGTAATATGCAATATAATTCAATATTTTTTATTATACAAAAAGAAAGAGAAATAAATAATACATTTTTAACTCCTGCTAGTAGTATTGCTTTGTTTGATGAAAAAATTAGGTCTTTTCACGAAAAAGAGGTAAAACAAGTATTGTATTTTGAAGATCATCCTAATATTCAATTAGCTCCTCTAAATGCAATTAATATTGAGCAATTAAACTCAGAATCTATATTTAAATTTTCTGGTATAGATGCTTTAACTCAAAAGCCTATTACTTTACCTGTACGAGGATTATTATCAGTATTACAAGCACTTAATTATGGTCATCCTGTAGATTTAAGTAATTTAAGTATTGAGAAAAATGATAGCAAAGTATCTGATTATTTCTTAGAAATAAATAATGTAAAAATATCTATATCTACTAAAGATAAATCAGTAATAGGTATGAAATTTGAACAAGGAGATATAATTTTTGATGTTAAAAATTCAGATAGTTCTAAATTGCCATCTATTTTAGAATCTATGTACAAAACAGAGTAAATATTATAATATTAATTTATGTTTTTATTTATAATTCTTGTTGTTATATCGATGTTATTTTTTATATCAACTGGATCATTAATTCATCTAATATTACCGATATTACTACATACTAAATTATCAAAAAAGCATTACATTATCTACTTACTAGTACACTCCGTTATATTATTTGTAAATCCTTATTTATTTGGATTATTTTTTGCTGATTTAGTATTATTATATTTATATAATACATCCATTGAAAAGGGAACATTAAATAGAGACTTTATATATTTTCTTTATATAATTACTGGAATAAAGTTATATTTTTCTTTTCTAGTTACTTCACTTCAATTAATAAAGTATAAAGTATATTTACAAAGTATTTATATGCCAAAATCTTTTGTGCCAAGTAATGCTTTTAAAATGCTTAGCCTCTTATCAGAAAATACTAAAGCTATTAATTTGTATATTATAGCTCATCAAATGCAAAATATTGTATATTTAATGACAATTAGCCTTAATCCTCTTATTATACATGGTATTGAATTTATGAATAGATTATTATATCTAGATAAGTCTTTATTACTATCTAGTCATGAGTTAGAAAATAAATCTTTATATGTAATTATATTAATTTGTGCTTTATGTATAATCTCATTAAATTATTTTTATATTAATGTTTATTTTTTGTTCTTTTCTATTTTTATATTATTTTTTGCATTATCTCCATTTTATCATGTTGGTTTGTTTTGTATATATAATATATTAATTCATAATGATATAATTATATTAAGATTATTATTTGTTATTATATCTTTAATAAGTATAAATACTACAGTACCTGGTAATATATTTGTATTTTTATTTTATTCTATCATTGGTCTTATAGATTATGCAAAATCAAATAGACAGAAAATACTATAATAAAATATGAGTAAAAGTATTCAACAAAGTATTTTAGATTTTTTTGTTAAACATATTAGATGGATTATAGTAGTTTTTTTTCTTATTTGTATATTAATTAGCATAAATATGTATTATGATATAAAAACAACAAATATAAATAAAATATTTACAGACAATATTGTGAATATTACAAAAAGTATAGATAAAAAAGATTATCACCAAGCAAATAAAATATTATCAAATATAGATATAATACAACTTAGTCAAAATCAAAAATATATATATTATTTATTAAGTTTAAGAGTAAAAAGTCAGCTAAAAAAAGATATCTTATCTTTAAAAAAAGAAATTAAAGAACTTAAATATATTTGTCAGTATCGCGAATTTGATCAATTTTCATTAGCTGGTGAGTTGTTACTTGATTATGCAATAGTATTTCATTTTTTGGATCAAGAATATGATGAATGTATCAGTAAAATTAAAATGAAAGGTATGCAATTTGTTGGACATTCTATAAGTTATAAATATGTATCAGAGGCTCTTATGAGAACTAATAAAGCTGAAGCGAGAAAATTTTTATTTAATATTGTAGTTACTCAACAAAATCTTAATCAAATTGATAGAACTATATTAGAAAGTTTATTACTTCAATCATAAATGTCTTATAATATAAATTATGAGAAACGTTTCATCAATAAAATCAGCAAAAAATAGAGATAAAAATTGTATCGTAGTTAGAAGATCTGGAAGATTATATGTAATTAATAAAAAAAATCCAAAATTTAAAGCAAGACAAAAATAATTAATTTTATATAATTTTAATGTGTTGTATTTTTCAAGAAGTGTTATTAAAGGTAGAAACTATATACAAAGTCTACTGAATAAAAAAATAATAATCAGAAAATCTAAATCATTAGAATTATGTATAGAAAATTTTATAGATGTAGAACTGATAGAGCATTTATATGGCATTTCAGGTAATAAATTTATTACAAAAACCAATAAAGCTGAATTTAATTGTTTTAAGTATAAGAATACTATATTTATATCTAGACCTAAAATAAAAATTAATAGAAATATTAAACCTGAAGATCCTCTAAATATAGAAACAAATGATTTTTCTAATTATGATAATTTTAATTTTTTATTAAATAGTCATTTTGGTAATTTTAGTATTCAAAATCTAAATACTTTGAAAGATATCCATTATATTACTACAAATAAAATATTAAATTTTCATATAATAAATAATAGATTAATAATTAATCAACAAAAACTCTATATAAGAGATATAAAAATAAAAATACTTGATAATCAATATATAAATATAGATAGTGTGCCATTTGTTAAATATACATGGTTAAATAAAATTATTAGTAGAATTTATGATTTACCTTGTTATTATACAAATAATGGTAATGATATAGCTTTTATTATGGCATCTGTGCGAAGTAATGGATATTTGTCTGCAAAATTTATAGGTAAATATATTAAATACTTTGATGATTATACTTGTGAATTAATATACTATATACATTTAGGTAATAAACTTAGCTGTAATGATATTATTATTTATAGCACTTGCTTATCAGATGAGCAAAAAAAACAAAATATAGCTATATTAAAATTATCAGATATAAGTAAACTTCGAAATACTAATGATATTAATCAGATATTAAATCTTAAAGAAGCAATACAATGTACTAAAATAAGTTTCTCTAAAAATAATGATGAAACATTTAATTTGGAAATAACAATTGCGGAACAAACAAATCAAATAATTAAAAGTATTTTATTTAGAGGATGGAGTATTAAATTACCAAAACTATTTAGATGTGCAAGACATAATAATATTATAATTGGATCAAACTATAGTCCTGAAAATATACAGGATTTTATTACGACTTTAAATGAGTTTTCAGGTACTCAAACTACACCTAAATATGAAAATCAGATTTTAATAATTGATGCAGGTGCAAATCCGTCTGTATTTTCATGGATACCAGGAGGTGGTAAGTTTTCATCAAGTACCGGATTTGATCTTCGTATATTTAAATTAGCATGGTATAATTTAAGAAATGAATTTTTATACTTTGAGACAAATCCAACTATAAATATTTCTTCAAAAAATCCAGGTTATATTAAATTAAGTCCAGGAGCCTCACTAGTTTATCTTAATAAATATAATCATAAATACTCACTTAATATAAATTTACCTATTAATACAACAGAAATACCATCTTTAAATATAACTAAAATGATCTCTCCTACAACATCACTTGAATATCAAATTAATAAACCTAATTTTGTAAGTCATACAAATATTAAAATGGAATTTCATGGAGAGGGTCAATATATTAATAGAGTACTTAAAAGATTTAATATTAATACAGAAAGCGATTCTAAATCACATGTATTAACATGTGGTAATGATATTTATTTAAAATTTTACAAGTTTACAAATAGTATGTTAAGTATAAATATATCTCCTCAGATAATTAGTAATTATATTGATATTGGAGGTAAATTATTATTTAATCTTTATTATTTTAAAAAAGTACAAGATAATATAATAAATTTTAGTATTATAAATGGATATGCAGCAGGTAAAGTATTACAAAGTTATCATGAAAAATCAGATATACGGTTTATACTATATGATGAGGAAAGTATAAGTAATTTTGTTATTTTATTTCGATTATTAGCATTAAAAGAGATTATTAGCACTCAATCAATTATAGGTATGAACTTTGCCTCCTTACAGTGTGGAGGATTTTGTAATTTTGGACTTACATCTTATTTAGATATAATAGATTTAGATTGGTATAAAAGTCATAGAATATTACAATTATGCTTTTCCTTTGGTTTAATAACTACTATTTGTATTATGTATATGTTATATATATTCTTTGCTTTTGGATTAAGATTTAAAAATAACAAGTTAGAGTTATATTATGAATTTGGTGTAATTAATAATAACAACCCATTTATTATAAAATTAGGAACTCCTATAAATCCCAACAATGTTATTTCAGATATCTAAATAATATTTACATTAACAATAAGTGATTTTTCATATTCTTCTACTATCGATTTAATTGTTATTTTTGATAAAGGTACTATTAATATACCTTTAAGTGTAGTTTGTTTAATTTTCATTTCAATATATTGTTGAATTTGCTTTTTAATATCATTTGTATTTTTACTTAAATGAATAATATGCAGAAATTTATTTGTATTTTTTTCAAATTCTTCAAAACTTGCATGATTTTTACATATATAATCTGAAGAAACAAAGTTAGCTGAATCAACTTTTCTACATATAAACAGATTATTATCTGTATCTATTGTGCTTACAATTGAAAGATCTATACTACCTTTATTATCATTTATTGGAGGGATATATTTATTAGTAATTGATGATTTAACAAATT
>JFJP01038890.1_pt1 | contig 27012 bp, 25 predicted proteins | sample 431651 | NCBI WGS metagenome assembly JFJP01 (sample SAMN02602958, study PRJNA72255) | Microbial mat metagenome, whole genome shotgun sequencing project. | biome: fresh water; feature: sink hole; material: water; isolation source: purple microbial (photo- and chemosynthetic) mats found in...
GCCAGCGCCGTGCCGTTCCTCGCCATCGTCGTCCGCGACGCGGTGCGCCATCCCCTGGCCTACCTGCTGCCGATTGGCGATCCCGCTGAAATACGGACGCGAACACCACATCCGTGAGTGGAAAGTGGGGTCGGCTCACGAAACGGACAATATGGCTCACGAAACGGACAATATTGTACGATAAGAGGCAACGCATTATCACGCAATGACTAACAACGAAGATTTCTCGCCCAATTGCCATACCATGGTGTTAGTTAGTAGCTACACCTACAACTCCAACTGTGTCATGTCGACTCGACATTCGCCACGGGAGTCGCTGTGGGCGGCGTCCCAAGGTCCAATGTATGCCGGGCCCGCTCCAGGAGACGCCAGTGCTGCACGCGGACGTAGGCACGGCGGGTGGTGTCGATCGACTGGTGGTTGAGCAGGGCCTGCCCGGCCTCCAGGCCGAACGCATCGGTGACAATGGTGGCTGCCGCCCGTCGGATGGCATGTGGTCCCCACAGGCGCGGCTGCAGGAGCCGGCCATCGGCGCCACGGGCGGCGAGTCCGGCACGTTCGGCGGCTCGCGTGACGATCCGGCGCATGCTCCAGGCCGTCAGCCGCAAGCCGGGCTGTGCGTGCAGCGAGATCCAGAGTGGGCCTCCAGAAAGTCCGATGGCAGCGCGCTCGGCGAGGTACTCGCGCAAGCATGCCACGGTTCCCGCCGCCAACATGGCGGTGGCATCGGCCGCGATATGGCCCTTGGGTTGATGGCGGATCGTCGGGGGATCGCTGTCGAGATCGAGATGCTCGACATCAGCGCGCACCAGTGAGATGAGGCGCAGACCCGTGCCGAACATGACCCGGATGAGCGCGAGGTCGCGCAATCGGGTGACGCCCGCCCGGTCGGTTTCTGCCGGTGATCGAGCGCGATCGGCCTCGGAAATCTGATCGACCGCAGCGAGCACCGCCTCGATCTGGCTCCGCGTGAAACAGGGGAGCGGATCATCCCGGTGCACGACCAGGCTCCGAGCGCTGCGGGCGATGGCCGGATAGAGACCCTGATTTTCCGTCCAGCGGTAGCAACTGCGCAATGCATGCAGGTGACGATTCCGAGTTGCGGGAGCGCGGTGCGTGCCGGCGGCAGCGAGGAACTCCGTCACATGGCGCGGCTCCGGCCGGGAAATGGAACCCCGGGCAAGCCATGCCACCCAGGCACGGACCGAACTGCGATAGCTAGTTACTGTCGCCGCAGACCGTTGTCCGGCGACCACGTCTTGCTCGAGGCTGGCCAACCACAGGGTCAGCAGATCGGCGTGGCTGGGGGCGGCCTGGAGTGCTCCGGCCGGGTCGACGATGGGCGCTGGCAGGTCCATGTGCGGGCTGTCGAGAGGCTGAAGGGCCGGGTTGGCCAATCAAGAGTGATGAGCGATAATTGTTCTTCTCGCACTATACTATTTCATTTAAATACCAGTATGTACCGATACTAAACAACCCATGTTGACTTACGACGCCGTCGTCGCCGCCATCGGCCAGATCCGTGAACGCGGCCAACGACCCAGCTTGAGCCTCATTTTGCGGGAGACCGGTGGCTCCAAGACCGACATCAGCCGCCTCTTCAAGCGCTGGCGCGACGAACAAGCCGCCACCGCCGCCGCGCCACCACCGCCCGAGATCGCAGCCCTGGCAGCACTCTCACCCGATCTGGCGACCCGCATCCGCCAAGCATACGAGAAACAGTCGTGCGCAGCCATCATGAAGGCCCAGGAGGACCTCGCGCTTGCCCAGCAGCACGTTGAGGACCTGCATCGCTCATTGGGTGACGCCGAGGCCGCCCAGGCGCAACTGCGAATCGAGTTCGAAGACCGCGCCCAGATGGAGCGACGCCTGGTCGACGCCATCGCCCAGGGAGTTGCCGCCATGGCTCGCCTGCAGAGTCCCCTGCTTGACGCCATCGCGGCCCTCCATTGCATCGTGCGCGACATGGCCGAGCACCAGAACGGCCTCAAGGCCTCGATCGATGCCGTTCAAACCCGGTGCGGCTATCTTGTTGGCGAGATGGATCACGCCCAGGGCGCCATTGCCGGCCTCCATGTGGAGGTGCAGGAGCGCGCCACGGCGCTGATAACCATGGTGCGTTCGGCACTCGATCAGCAGATGACGGCAACCCGTGACCTGATCGCCGCCGACCGCGCAACGCTGCGGCGCGACCTGCAGGTGCGGCACCTCGCGTCCGTGCGTGAACTGCGCATCGCGCTGGCCCGGCCGGTGACGGACCGCCCATTCCTGGGGTCGACGTGATATTCAGGTCACGTTCGGCGGGCCTGAATATCATGTCGACCCCAGGAATGGGCGCTGTCGGAGTTGCCAGCGGGGGCAGCGATCAGCGAGCGCGACCTACTACCGGTCATGGCGATGCTGGATTGGAACCGGCAGCGGCGGGCCTGGGACCGCCTCGCGGGCGAATCAAGGAAATCCACAGTCGCTGAGGGTTAGCGGCTTGTAGGACAGTTGATGCGCCATAGACCGCGCTGCCAGCTAAAGGGTCTTCCATGCGCTCATCATCGGTGGCGATTATCGTTGTTGTCCTGGGGTTGGTATGCGCTGCAGCGGCCTTTGGGCTATGGCGGTCCCATGGATCCGGTCCAGCACCGGACAGACCTGAGACGGCTTCATCAACGTCAGTGCCTGTGGCTCCGCCGTCGGCGGCCGTGCTCGCCAGTGCTACAGCCAAACCAACGCCAGCAACGACGACCGCCCTTCCGCAGCCAAACGCACCGCCGCCCCGAACGCTCCGGACCCCGCCGGAATTCCCCGACTTTGAAACATGGCCATCGGAGCGCCAACTCAACGCCATCACCGACATCCAGCGAAATCCGCATCTGTCGCCGGCCATGCGTGATTTCCTTGTCGATCTCGCTTCGGACCCGAGCCGCCGAGCCGTGATGCGCAATAACGCTGCAAATGCCTTGGGCGTGCAGGATCCGCCGGTGTCCGGTTGGCTGGGAAAACTCGCAGATCAAGCGCTCGATCCAGCGGAAACGCCGATCTGGCGGGATTATGCGCTGCAGCATCTGGCGGACCAGTTGGTGCCTCGCGGCGAGGTTGGGCCGCCCCGTGGCGATTTCATCGGTAGCCCGGACAGCGGCTTAGATCGGCAGCGCTACATCGCTGTACTCGCCTCGGTGGCCGCCAGCAACAAGACGATAGCAGGAACAGCGCTCTTGCACCTGGATCGGTTGAGCCGGGAACGCGGTGTCTCCATCGACAGGGTGGAGTTTCGTGCCCTCATTCTCAGAGTTCTTCAGGGGAACGATGTCGATGTGGGTGCCAAGGTGACGGCATTCGGAATTCTCGGCATGCGTGGCGACGTCACAGACGCTGCAATCGCACGGCAATACCTCAAGGATGGCGATGCGGATGTGCGCCGATCCGCGGTGGCAGCCCTTGGCCTTCTCGGCACGGATGCGGACATCGCGGCAATCGAAGCGGTCGAGGTCGGTGGCGACCCTTCTGTTGAGATGGCGAAGAAGGCCGCCTGCAAGCGCCTAAGCGAACGTCGTGCCAGCCAGACCGAGTGAAAGCGGTTCCGGGTGTTCGATTGGCAACCAAAAGTGATTCAATCGTTGCATTTCGGTCCCTCGCAAGCCCTACGGAGTGTAAAAGGGAGACTTGCTGTTCCCGAACTGACTCATACACCCAGCCCGCCTGAACTACCCTGGGAGCCCAGCATGACGTGTCCCCGCATCGTTGCCCTTGCCCTCTGCGCAGCCTCCGGTTTCGCCGCAGAAGGCATCGGACTGGCCGCCACCTACTACGACAATGTAGATTTCACCGGTTATTCCGTCAGTCGCGTTGATCCTAAGATCTCGTTCGGAACGACCGAGTGGCCGGGTGCAGTACCCGCCGCCGGCATCGCTGCGGATTGGTGGTCCGCGATCTGGGTTGGCTCAATCGAGATCCCCGCGACGGACACCTACACCTTCTCGACCTGGAGTGACGACGGCATCGTCCTCCTGATCGACGGCAAGCCGGTCCTGGAGAACTGGACGGGGCACGCCCGCACCTTGGATCGTGGCTCGATCGCCCTGACCGCCGGACGGCATTCGATTCAGGTGCGCTACTATAATAGCCACGGTGGGGCGTGCCTCGACCTGCTCTGGGCGAGTTCGACCATCGCTGAGGAGATCATCCCGCAGCGAGCACTATACGCGGAGGTTCCGCCTCCAGTCATTGGCAGTGGCACCGGACTCGCCGCAACCTACTTCGATGAAGATGGATTCGGCGGATTCTCGGCCACTAAAATCGACAAGACCCTGGACTTCACCTGGGATGGCGCCCGTTCCCCAGCGCGCTCGATCGCGCCGGATGCGTGGTCGGCGAAGTGGGTGGGCGAGGTCCAGGCGCAATATACCGACACGTACACCATCTCGGCCCTGACCAACCATCCGTTCTCGCTGGCGATCAACGGATTGAAGGTCATCGACGACCCCGCGGACGGAGTTGAGCGCACCGCCGTAGGCAAGGTGTTCCTCAAGGCCGGTCAGCGCTATGAACTCCTGGCGACGTACCGATCCACGACCTCGCCATCGCGCTTGGCCGTGTCGTGGTCGTGCCCGCTGACGACCACCATGGTCATCCCTTCAACTCAGTTCTACCCAACCAGTGAGAGGCAAGCCGCCAAGTTGGCTGTGCTCTCCCCGTTGACGACTTACACGAGCCCAGCCTGGATTGAAGGCTCGGTGGGACACTGGACCACTTCTGTAAGAGCATCCGTTAATGGCGTTGCCGTGCCGGTGGTTGCCGAAAGCGCATCACAGTGGTATCTCAACACCCTTTCAAGTGATAAGTCCCCAGGCATTCCACTATCGGGCACACTGAATCTGCTGTCGGTCAATGCCGTGAATGGCAAGACCAAGCAGAGCCTGCTGCGTCCCATTCTGTGGAAGACGCTCAACGTCGCGAGTCTTCCGTATGGCATGGATAGCCTTGATGTGCGTCCCGGGGACACCATCCGGTTGACCGCTACTGGCAAGGGCAAGGCTGTTGCAGTTGATGTGGACAATGTCGATGGAGCGGCCTTTACGCCGGAGTTCACCGGTCGTCCCGGTCAGGTGTTTGCCGCCTCCTTCCCCAAGCCCGGCATCTACAAGGTGGTCGCCCGTATTGATGGGAAGCTAGCGGGCTCGATCACAATACGGGTCCCGTCGGTTGATCTGCGTGGGCCGATCGCCTGTCACATCAACTATCGGCGCATCAAAGACATCGGACTCGTCGAGAACGGCGCCAGTGTTGAATTGACGGCGAATGATGCCGGTCTCATGGATGTAGAGCCCGGTATGATCCAGAGTGATGGCGTGAGGCGGTTGGCCTTGCGGCCCTTGAATGGTGGAGCGCTGGCGCTGAGAGCGCGCCTTGGAAATGGTGGACCTATCGTCACTCAGTGCCCGGTTGACGAGTTTACGATTCGGACGACCGCCGAGAAATACATATCCTTGGTTGGCACGTTGCCCAACGGCAAGCAAATCTTGGAGGCGCAACTCATCATGAGTCCACTTGTCAAGAATCTCGACGTAAAACTCTCAATGTACACAGGAGGCGTTACATTTGAAGATTCATCTTTGGTGAAGATGATCTCCACAAACGAATTTGCAGGACAGAATGGAGATGGAAACTGCGTGTACCGCATGATTCGTAATCCAGGTGCGGCCGCCTGTCATAACATTGACGTCTTTCAGTCCTCCGTCCAGATCTCTGATCGCTGATAGGGAGCCATTGCCATGTGTTCTCCTAGGCCCTTCAAGATCACTGGACTCTGCCTCCTGAGCGTCGGACTCCTGAGCGCTGCTCAGAATCCTGAAGTGATAGGTGTTGCATTGAAAGTGGAGAATGATCTGACCGACTGCATGGAAAAACGTCAATTGACGTTTACGGCCAGTGCGTCGGTGACCTGGCACGACGGCGGTCCCTACCGCATTCACTACAAGCTGAATGTCAAAGGCCCGACTGGCGGGTATAATCAGTTTGACGAAGATTGGACGATGGAGCAGCAGTGCGCATTTGATCCATATCTCGTACCGTTGGTTCCGCGAACGGGGGCCAAGGACTATGCCCTCCAGGCATATGCGACTGCTGTGGATGAGGGGGGTTACTATACCGAAATGACATCAAATACATTGAGCATTGATGCCAGGCGGTTGTGGATTGAAGAATTCAAGGACGCGGGCACTGGCAAGGATTGGAAGGTGTGTGTTGGTCGGCCGATTACCTACAAGGGTTACGCGAGCACGGATGTTGGCGCGCACTCCTGGTATTGGGCCATGAAGGACCACGATTCGGAGGTGTGGGAGGTGACCACGGTGAACACTAAGTTGGGAAGCGATATGAGCATCCCGTATTGGAATCTCGGCGCAGTTTCACCAACGAAGCACAATTCCGATTTCGGTGACGTTCATGGCACAGTGTACACGCAGTGCGAGGATTCAGAGGAGAATACGTACAAGCTGTATTCAACGGAAATGGAAGGGAATCCCCAAAAGGCCAAAGTGTACTTTGATGCCTATCTGAATATCAATGGTGAGGAACCGACCACGAGCAGACCGCCGTGCTGGTATGTCTTCTGGAAAGACGGTGCCGTTGTGGATGGCATGGACTCCTACGGGTACGTTCAGCACGAAGGATGGTTCGGTGTTTCTACGGCCACATCTAAGAAGTTTGGACCCCAAGCTTCCAAGGACAGTGGAGATCAAATGATTCTGCATTTGCTGAATGGAACAACGAAACCCGTCGGCGCATCGCACTACCTGTACCTTAGGTGCGTGGCGATCACCATTTTACACGAAAACTATCATAACTACCTCCTGTCGCATTATGGCGAAAGCACCGATGGACAGGGTGATTCCGATCAAATCCCAGACGCAGAAGAAGCGAATCCGACTGATCGGCCTTATTTTCCGCCATCACTGCCCAACAACGCCAATACGTTTGGCATTCCCACCTATAGCGGTGGCGGTTATGAAGATCAGGAAGCACGTGCTCGTCAGGTGGAGACAGGCGACACCCTGCCTGGAATTCATCCTGAACGGGATTGGGCCGCTTACGTCCTGAATCCACAGTGGTGACAAACGTGCTGACGCGACGGTTTCTGGCGATCGTCGCCCTCCTCGCGGTTATGGCGGTTCTGACATGCCGCGAGGTGGATTGGAAAACAACGCCGACGTCCGAGGCGGTTGAAGAGAATAACGTGGATGCCGTCGCCAATCGGATCAATGAATGCATTAAGGGGCAAAGGGAAGACGTGGCACGAGGGTGGGACTCGGAATCAACCATCAGCGCGAAGCGAAATGTGCAGATTGCGGTATGCCTGCATAAAGCCATGGCATGGAGGGATCCCATCGCCGCAGCGCGACTTGCTGACGCAATTCAGGATGTGGCAAGTGACTACGTGGAAACTCTCGCGCAGTCCAAAGTCATCTTTGATCCGAAGCTTCCGGTTTCATCAAGCCCATGGCTTTCTGCTGTTTTTATCTGCATTTTCCAATCACGGGCGACTCGCATAGAAAAGTCTCTGGGTGTCATGCGTTCCTGCATTGCTGCTGGGGCAGGTAACTACGCGCTGCTCAATGCGTATGATTACATGCCAGATGACAAACTATATGCATACATCCGTAATTTTGAATTCACCAAACGTGATGAGCGCTATCAGCTAGAGAATATTACAGAAGTTGCCAGGGTTTCCAAGATGACGGTTGACGACATCGCCAAGCTCTATGACGACAAAGCGACATCGTTCACCCATGAAAAGATCAAGACCATTGAATTCAACGGCGTCGTTCACATGTTTGTACGAAACCTCCGAAAGGCCGGTGTCGACGAGCTGACGCTTGTTCAGAAACTCGCGAATGACTATAGGGCTGATGCGCCTGTGACCGCACGATATGCGCGCATGGCCATCCTTGCATACATATTGAATGCCGAATCCGTCCAAGACGGAAAGCATGAGGAATTGAGGGAAATTCGCAATAAAATTGCGGACATCGTAAAAGCAGATAAAGAATTGAATGTTGGATTTCTAGGGGATATGATCAAGTGAGGTGGCTTGCTGTCATTGTGGTGTTGGTCATAGTGGCTGTCACGGCTGTTGCGCATTGGCCACGCGAACGAGCACAACCGTCAACGGTGTTGCCGCCGCAGTCTACGCCAGCGCCAGCACCAGCCGTCCCTTCGCACAACGATCATAAGCCACAGGCGAAGAAGCCGGACGTCTTTATACCGCCGCCATGGCCCAACGGCGAGTCGCCGAAATCCCCAACTGCTAGAAAGCCGATGGTGGAGGACAGCGACTCCGGGGAGGGGGTTGTTCGCGTGGAAGAGTCTGGACCAGATATCACGGGTACGTCGCCAGAAGTGCTCTTGACGAGTATTCAAACAGCTTCATCAACTGATAAAACAGCGAAGCGTGCTGCCTGGGAACTCGGAAATCGTGCCATAAACAAAGGCTGGGTTCCAACCAAGGATCAAGCGGCAATCCTCCTGCACATCGTTGAAACTTTGGTGGATGACAGCAAATTGGGTAACAGTGATTTCTACTCCAATTCTCGCGATCAACTCTATCGGCTGTGGTCTTTGGCCCACCCTGGACTGATCCAGGCATTGGACCCTCAGCGCAAGCATCGCGATCTGATTGTCAAAACGTTGGCGGCAACGCGGACCAAGGCGTTGGTTGAGGAATTATTAGGCCAGTATCGCAACGAATCCGATGCACAGCGTAAGAGCCTTCTGGCCTTCACGCTCAGTTGCATGAAGGAGCAGAGACGAACTGGGATACCACGCCGACATGTCATGAGTCCTGACGACAGCGCCGCATTATATCTTACGATAAACCCCATCATCAATTCCAAGCAGTAGAGAGGATTCGCTATGCGATTTATACCCCTGACCATCGTGGCCATACTGACGCACATCCCGTTGGATGCCGCGCAGAATCCCGACCTGAAGACCGTCACCATTGATGGTTCGTTCTCCGTTACGAGTATGGGTAAGACGTTTGTCGGCGACGTGATGGTCTATGATCCGACGATCCAAGACACACGACCGGGATATGAATTCTCGGTCAGTTCGCATTACGGCGTGCTGATCAACTGCCATTCAACGCCTGCAGGTGGCATCCTCTCCTATACGCGCTCGGTAAACGTGAACACCAACATCACGCATTCCGTACTCACGACTCTTCAGGATGGTGGGCACGACAACGAAGGTGGCATTCTCTGGGTTAATTTGCAGATATTTGCCTATCAGCTCAATCGTTTCCCTGTCACAAGCACACCTAAAATAACCCTCCAGCCGCCTCTGCCAGGCTGGCAAAACGTAAATAACGTGGATACGTCTCGCACAGGGAGCATTACACTATGACGGGCTGGTCTATCTGTCGGAGCTTGGCTATACTCTTCGGACTGAGTGCCTTGGTATTCGCTCAGGACTTCAAGATTTCAATTTTCCAGGTGTATTTTGCGCCTGGCGAAGGCTTTGAGAACACCAACTTCATTTACACGGAGACGTCAGCTATCATTGATCTGGTAGCCAAGAAGAAGGCAACGCTGGTCTTCATTGGCGAAGCCACCATCAAAGAGGACGCCAAGCGCGCTGATCTCACCCATCGTCTGCTTATCCCAGACTTGAAGAACCCCACGCTGCAGGGGCTCAAGTGGGGGGCCAGCGCTGACTTTGATCATATCACAGTGATTCCGCCAAAGGGGCCAATCCCCGTGCCACGGTGGGAAGTGCAATTCACCTTGTCGGCATCGCTCTTCCCGAAGCAAACCGACATGCTTTATCTGAGTGAGGGTGCCGTTGCAGTGAAGGAAGCCGACGTCGTCAAATTCACAACGGTGTCTGGCGGCACCATCAACGCGATATCCAAACGCAATCCGATTCAATTTGTGCTTCCTGTTGACAAATCGCTCGTTTACATGCGCATGGAGGTTGTGGAATAGCCGACGGTGGATGACCATGCGTATTGTCCGCCTATTGCTGTTCTCGTTCGATTGCTGGGCATCTGAGTCAGTTATCGAGGTCCAGGACGCTATCGCAGTCAGTCCCATCTTCCATCTTCTACAGTTGGTGAGACTACAAATGAGGACACCTGTCCGCCTTCCGGACGGTTTTCCTATCTCGGGCGGGTGGATTATCAGTTCTTCGACAAGCCCTTCAACAGGGCATCGAACGAGGCATTGGTGACGGCGTACTCATCGAAGAGTCGGTGATACTCCTCGACGAGGCGCTGACTGAGCTTGGTGGCGTGGGCGGTCTCCTGGACGGTGAGTCCCTTGGTCTTGCAGGTGAATACCTGCCGGAAGTTGGTGATGTAGCGCACATTCCTGGGATCGACGGAGACCGTCAAAGCAACGTGACTAGAGCCGCCTGATCCCGGTTGGTATAATCGCGGTTGGAGACCCCGATGTCTAACCCCACCCATCCGCGGAAACGCACGCTCCGCCAGGGCCGCGCCCTAATTCGATCCTGGCGGCAGAGCGGCCTATCTGCCGCCGCCTTTGCTCGCCAGACCGGCGTCCATCCGAATCGGATTACGTTCTGGAAGCGCCGCTTGGCGCTGGTCGACCAGTCGTCGACTCTCGCCCAGCCCACGGCCTTCATCCAGATCCCCGACGCTGGCCCCGGCGCGGCGGTGCCCGAAACAGCGATCTCGGCACAGACGATCGAGGCTGTGCTTCCCAATGGCATTCGCCTGACCATCCACCCCGGCACGGCCATGCCCCACCTGGTCGCCGTGGTCGGCGCTCTGTCCCGCCTGGGGGCAGCATGCTGAACTTCAACGGAAACCGCCGCATCTTCCTGGCCCGGTCACCGATCGACATGCGCAAGGGTGTAGGAACTCTCGCCACCATCGTTGAGCACAGCCTGGGCATGGATCCATACGCTGGCGATATCTTCGTCTTCCTCGGAAAGCACGCCAACAGAGTCCGGGTCCTTGTATGGGATCGATCAGGATTTTGGCTAGCGAGCAAAAGATTAGAACGTGGCACTTTTGCCGTGCCGCCGGACACCGTGGCGCCCGACCGCAGCGGCACGGCCACGCTGTCAGCGGCGGAAATCCAGATGCTCTTGGACGAGCACTACCACCGGCCGCCATCGACACCTCCATCTCAGTTGGCTGGAGGTGCAGCAACATGAATGGCTCTCCAAAAGCAGACGAACCCTATTGTGGTCCGTACGGACACCAATACGGTATGCCTATGCCCGACGAGGCTCCGCATGAGTGCGCCGAACTGGTTGCTGCTCGGGCGGTCATCGCCGCGCAGACGGTCCAGATCCGCGCCCTGGATGAGCAGATCGTGGCCCTCACCCGTCAGCACGAAGAGGACGAGGCGCAGAAGGCGTCTCTGCGCCGGCGGGTCAGCCAACTTGCTCGGCAGGTGTACGGCACCACCGATGAGTCCCATCACGCCGACCGGGAACATGTGGACGACCTGAAGAAGCCGGGCACCGGTCATCCAGTCACATCGGATGAACCAGGAGATGAACCAGACGCAGCATCGGCCTCGGACCATAGAACTACGCCTGGTACTGCGGGCGGTTCAGCGAGTGCTGGGCCGCCGTCGCCGCCGGTGAAACCCAAGAAGCTACGGAAGCCCGGCAAGAAGCCGGGCGGGCGGACCAAGTTGCCGGTATGGATGACCCAGCGCGAAATCACGTTGGATTTACCCGAGTCAGCGCGCCTGGGACCGGATGGTCGGCCCATGGAGGTCATCGACGAGCGGCGTTCCAAGCGACTCGATTTCGTCGAGCCGCACTTCGAGCAAGTCACCGTCATCCAACTCATCTATGGGATCCCGTTCCAGAACGAGACCCGGGTCGCGGCGGAGCCGCTGCCCAGCATCGTCAGCAAGGGGCTGCCAAGCATCTGCCGCTCTATCGGCAGGAGACCTGCATCGAACGCCTGGGCTTGCCGCTGAGCCGGTCCACGCTCATGAACTGGTGTGTCCACGCGGCCAAGGCCATGGCGCCGATCCAGAAGGCCATTGGCCTCAGCATCCTCGAACAACCGGTCATCGGCCTCGACGACACCTACCTCCCGGTGCTCGAACCCGGACTGAAGCGGTGCCATCAGGGTCGGCTGTGGGGCTACCAGGCCGGCGAGGAGTTCTTCTGCGAATACAAGGCGACCCGCGAGGGGAAGTGGCCGGCTGCATTTCTAGCCGAATACCACGGTACCCTGCTGGGCGATGCGTACAGTGGCCACAAGGGGCTTTTCGCGGATGGCGATCGCACGCCGGCTGGATGCATCAGCCACGCCCGCAGGAAATTCGTCGAGGCCGACCGCTTGGGCGAGACCATCGCCAAGAAGGCGCTCGATCACTTCACTGCACTGTACGAGGTCGAGTGGTCCGTCGCCGGCCGGCCTCCCGATGAGGTGCTTGCCGCCCGCAAGGCCGTGTCGGCCGGCGTCATGGATAAGTTGGAGACGCTGTTGCTGGGCTGGGTTGCCGTCGAGCGGCCGAGCAGCGCCACCTGGATCGCGGCCAATTACACGATCAAGATCTACCACCAACTGCGCGAATTTACGCGAGATGGGCGCGTCCCGATCGATAACAACGCGGTCGAACGGTGTTGGAAGACCGTAGGGCGAGGACGGAAGAATTGGCTTTTTGCTGGATCTGCGCGGGGCGGCGACTGGGCCGCCACGCACATCACCATTTGCCAGAGTTGTCGGCTCGTCGGCATGGATCCATATGTCTACATGCAAGACGTCTTTGCGGAGCTGAACAAAGGCCGGACAGACTATGCAAGTCTTCGGCCTACGGCGTGGGCAGCGCAACACCAGGTCGTGGCCGAGCCTGCCTGATCGGCTGTGGTCAACGTATGTGGTTGATAGAACTTTGCGATGGTCTTTGTAAGGGCTGGCTTGGCCTTGTCGATCCTCCCGTGCACCGTAGGACCGCAAGCACCCCTGGAGATCTGGCATGTGGAAGCTGGGCTTGATCATCGTCATCGTTGTTCTTGGCGTCGTGGGCGCTGTCGCCTTCCTCGGCTGGGCAAGGCCGACTTCGTCTGTGCAAGGGCCGGCCCTCAGCGGCGACCCGAAAGCGAAGGCACCGAAGCCTGCTGTTAAACCACTATTGACGCCTGAGCCCGAGAAGGCAGCCATCGCGCAACCGGCGTCACCGCAACCCCAGCCTAAGACCCTGCGAGTTCCACCGGAGTTCGCCGACTTCGAGAACTGGCCCCCGGAACGGCAACTCAATGCCGTCACTGACATCCAGCGGAACGCCCACGTTTCACCCGCAATGCGGGACTTCCTGGTCGATCTTGCTTCAGACCCGAGTCGCCGCGCCGTGCTGCGAAACAACGCCGCAAACGCCCTTGGCATCCAGGACCCACCAGTTCCTGGCTGGCTAGGCGCGCTCGCTGATCAAGCCCTCGACCCGGCAGAGACGCCAACCTGGCGGGATTATGCGCTTCAGCACCTGGCTGATCAACTTGTCCCACGCGGCGCAGCCACATCATCCAGCGGGGACTTCATCGGTAGCTCGGACAGTGGCTTGGATCGGCAGCGCTACATCACGGTGCTCACCTCGGTAGCCACCAGCAAGCTGACAGTGGCCGGCACCGCGCTCCTGCATCTCGATCGGCTGAGTCGGGAGCACAACGTCTCCATCGACCGTGTTCAGCTTCATGCCCTTATCCTTCAGGTGCTTCAAGGTGGAGATGTCGATGTGGGGGCAAAGGTGACGGCGTTTGGCATTCTCGGCATGCGTGGCGACCCGGCTGATGCCGCGATCCCACGCCAGTACCTGCAGTATGGCGATGCCGACGTGCGTCGATCCGCTGTTGCAGCTCTCGGCCTTCTCGGCACGGATGAGGACATTCCGGCTATTGAGGCAGTCGAGGTCGCTGGAGACCCTTCCGTGGAGATGGCCAAGAAGGCGGCAATCAAGCGCCTAAGCGAACGTCGTATCAGCCTAACCAAGTGAAAAGTGTTCCAATCGTTTCATTTCGGTCCCTCGCAAGGCCTGCAAGCCCTACGGGGTGCAAAATGGGCCCTTGCTGTCACCGAGCTAGCTCCTACACACGGCCCGCCTGAACTACCCTGGGAGCCCAGCATGACGTGTCCCCGCCTCGTTGCCCTTGCTTTCTGTGCTGCCTCCGGCTTCGCCGCAGACGGCACCGGACTGGCTGCCACCTACTACGATAACCAAGATTTCACGGGTTTTTCCGTTAGTCGCGTCGACCCCAATATCTCGTTCGGGACGGTCGAGTGGCCGGGTGCAGTGCCCGCCGCCGGCATCGCTGCGGATTGGTGGTCGGCGATCTGGGTCGGCTCGATTGAGATCCCCGCGACGGACACATACACCTTTTCCACCTGGAGCGATGACGGCGTCGTCCTTTTGATCGATGGCAAGCCGATCCTGGAGAACTGGACGGGGCATGGCCGCACCTTGGATCGCGGCTCGATAGCCCTGACCGCCGGGCGGCACTCGATCCAGGTGCGCTATTACAATAGCCACGGGGGAGCATGCCTCGACCTGCTCTGGGCGAGTTCTTCCATCGCCGAGGAGATCATCCCGCAGCGTGCGCTGTATGCCGAGGTTCCGCCTCCAGTCGTCGGCAGCGGCATCGGACTTGCCGCAACCTATTTTGATGAGGATGCCTTCGGCAGCTTCTCAGCGACCAAACTCGACAAGACCCTGAACTTCACCTGGGATGGCGCTCACTCCCCTGCACGCTCCATCGCACCCGATGCGTGGTCGGTGAAGTGGGTGGGCGAGATCCAGGCGCAATATACCGACACGTACACCATCTCTGCATTGACCAATCATCCGTTCACGTTGGCGATCAACGGGGTGAGCATCATCGATGACCACGCGGATGGGGTAGAGCGCACCGCTGCCGGCAAGGTCTTTCTCAAGGCCGGTCAGCGCTATGAACTCCTGGCGACTTACCGCGCCACGACCTCGCCATCGCGCTTGGCCGTGTCGTGGTCGTGCCCGCTGACAGCTGCCGTCGTCATTCCGTCGACCCAGTTCTACCCCACCAGCGAGAGGCAAGCGGCCAAGCTGGCTCTGCTCTCGCCGATGACGACCTACACGAGCCCGGCCTGGATTGAAGGTTCGGTTGGCCACTGGACCACGGTCGTAAGGGCATCCGTTAATGGCGTTGCCGTGCCGGTGGTTTCCGAAAGCGCGTCAAAATGGTATCTCAACACCCTCGCGAATGATAAGTCCCCGGGCATTCCACTCTCGGGCACGCTGAATCTGCTGTCGGTCAATGCCGTGAACGGCAAGACCAAGCAGAGTATGCTGCGTCCAATTCTATGGAAGACGCTCAACGTCGCGAATCTCCCCTATGGCATGGACAGCCTGGATGTACGGCCGGGGGACACCATCCGGTTGACCGCTACCGGCAAGGGCAGGGCTGTCGCCGTTGATGTGGAGAACGTCGAAGGGGCGGCCTTTACGCCAAAGTTCACCGGACGTCCTGGCCAGGTGTTTGCCGCCTCCTTCCCTAAGCCCGGCATCTACAAGATAGTCGCCCGTATTGATGGACGGCCGGCGGGCTCGATCACGATCCGAGTTCCTTCGGTTGATCTGCGTGGGCCGATCGCCTGCCACATCAACTATCGGCGTATCAAGGACATCGGACTCGTTGAGAACGGCGCCAGTGTTGAATTGACGGCGAATGATGCCGGCCTCATGGACGTAGAACCCGGTGTGATTCAGGGCGACGGCGTGAGGCGGTTGGCCTTGCGGCCCTTAAATGGCGGAGCGCTGGCGTTGAGGGCGCGCCTGGGAAACGGTGGACCTATCGTCACTCAGTGCCCGATTGATGAGTTTACGCTCAGGACGACGGCCGAAAAATATATCGCTTTAGTGGGAGCGCTCCCAAATGGGAAGCAAATTCTTGAGGCAAAACTTATCATGAGCCCGCTTGTCCCAAATCTCGACGTCAAACTGTCAATGTATACGGGAGGAATCACTTTTGAAGACTCGTCCTTAGAAAAGTGGGTGAATACAAACGAGTTCACGATGGGCCTTGATGAAGGGGATTATGTGTACCGCATAATTCGTAGTCCTGGGTCTGCTGCCTGCCATTCGATCGATGCATTCCAGGCCACCGTCCAAATTTCCGATCGCTGACCCCCATGGAAACTTCAATCATGAATCACGTTCGGAATACCGTCTTACTAGATCGCTGTGCGTCGCAGGGAAGCGTTTCTGTAAGCCGTTGGAGATATGCCGTGCGCTTTGGGCCGCTTCTTGTCCTGATACTCCTTTGTCAACTCGCCTATGGCGCGACGAATCCCGACATCTCGGTGGCTGTGGATCTTGGTGGATCAGACTCTGTTCTTGTAGGTAAATCAGGCACCGTAACGGCAACCCTTCAATGGCCGCCAGGTGATTATTCCAAACCCGCAGGAAATTATGCATGGACGGTCACTGATGGCATCAAGATAACAGCGGGGCAAGGGACTGCTTCGATTACTATACAAGGTGTAATCTCAGAACTTGCCAAGGCGACTGTTCAGTGGACGGCCAGTGGGTTCGACTCTCCTACGGGAAACAAGGACATCAAAGTCATTGGGATTGGCTTGCTAGCGTGGGGCCGCATCTCGTCATTTACTGGGGATATGTATGACGACTCTGGCAACACTTGGATTCCACCCAGTGGCAAGGCCGTGCTTGCAGCCACGGCATCCGATCTTGATAAGGTTGCTGGCGACTACCTTAATGACACATTCGATGCCTATTCAGCGTTTAACTGGTCCGCCGCCCATGGCACTGCAACTCGCGCTGAACAGACCACATGCAACTATGTGGCTCCTGGAGAGGCGATCGAAGACACAATTACACTTAAAATCAAGGATGATGGAAAATACTTCCCCGATTTTTCTGCGCCAACATATAGCGATTCGCGGCTTGTATACATCTATGAACTGACTGGCTTGGCTGTCTCTGGAGCTACAACTGAGCAGCGATTCACGGGGGCAAACTTCGTCACCGTGACCCTGCTGGAAAAGTCTCCCGGAGTTAGGCCGCAAATTAAATACGAGGCAATAGATCAGGATGGCGCGGTCGCTTTTTCCTCGGTTTCCACCTCCAATTCGCAACTCGTAAAAATCCCTAAGCCCGGTAAATATACGTTTCAAGTCACCAACGTGCCACACTCGAGTGAAACATTTAAAAAGGCAGATTACACTTTCTACACTTTAACTTTTTCGGACACGAGCAAGAAGTTTGTCTGGGAAAAAGACAAACTCCTCGAGGGAATTGAAAAAGTAAAAGATAAGGGGGAGGCCGTTGACAAGGCGTTGGAAACGTTCGTCAAATTGACCACGCTTGCTGGCGATGGCCATGATTTCGCCTCCGACTATGAAGAGGTGATTGCCAAGTCGACTGCCGCTGCAGCAAAGGCAACCGAGGACATTGCAACCATAAGTTCTGAGATTGAGGGCATCAAGGCGGCGCAAACGGCGCTGAACAACAAGATTCTCCTCAGTCAAGAAATTATCAAATCCATTAATCTGCTAATTCAAACTGAGACGGATCCAGCTAAGCTGCCTGGTCTTATCAATGATCTCTCGAAGGCCACATTTATCTACAACGAGGAAGTCGGCCAAGCTCAATCACTAACACAGAGTCTGCTGACGGCGACGAAAAACTTGGATTTTTCCACAGCAGTCAAGACGGTGTCGACCACCCTGAAGGACACGGCAATAAGTTTGCGAACATCTACTGGATCCCTCTCTGGAGCCGGCACGGCGCTAAAGGGAATCTTGGCTGCGGGAGTGCTTCCTGGAGTCATCGACGTGATTGGTGTGGCTGGAAATGTGAGTTCTCTTATTGAGTCAGGTTCCAAGTATGATGCTCTGATAGAATCGTGGACGAACGCGGAGGCCATCCAGCAGGAATACAATGATTTGCTGAACGCGCTGAGGGCCGGTCGCAAGGACCCCATATTGAAGGACAACTTTACGGTAAAGAGCGATCCGCCGGGAATTAAGTTTAAATTCACGGGCGCTGCATCTTGGCGCACGTATGATCCGGGATATGCCGACAGCAGTTGGTCTCATCTGGTTTCTTTGGATGGAGATGTTGCGAAATGGGACGCAGAGCAAACGACGGACTCATCAGGCTCCGTAACCTTCGAAATCGGCGCTCAGGGCAACTTGGGTTATGAAAGCATCGGGTTGGACAAAGATATTAGCACCATGCGGATTGAGACCGGTAATTGGTCCGAGCAAGAAGCGATAGACCAGGTGAAGCCGGTTATCGATGCCGAGAAGGCTCCCAATGCAACTCGTCTGCAGATATTCAACGACATGCTATCGTATTTTGACATCCTGCTGACGGCCGTCGGGCTCTTTGTTGTCTGGACTGGTCTTGGGGCTGTGGTTATTGGACTAATTAAGCTTGGCGTTAGCCTTGTCGACATCGGCTTAGACTTCTGCGAGGACTGGATTGTTAGCAGCGATCTGGAAAAACTGCTACGCAAGCTATTCCCATGACGAGACCGCTATTCACTCGACTCAATGTCATCGTGCTTCTTATTTGCTCGTCCATTTGCGCTGGCATCACGACTTATGTTTATGAGTACGAACGCAGGCAGACTCCAGAACCGTGGTCGAGCTATCAAGAAATGGTTCGCGGTGAGCAAAAACGGGTAAAGTCAAACCGTCGAGCTATGAAGTCTCAGTTAGATAAGCACCTCGGCTCTCTCCGCGCCGCTGGATTTGCCGGCCTTGGCACAGAAGCAACATCTGCAAGTCTGCCCATCCCAAAGGATACACCATGAAGCGGTCTCTTTTCCCCCATTTTGCCCTACTGGCCATGCTTGTTGTCCCGATCTCGGGTTGGGCGCTCAGCGATGAGGGCAAGGCGTTTGCTGACGAACAAATCAGCGAGTTATCGAAGACACCACGGATAGGATCTGCATTTGTTCAGCGGATAGCCAGCAAGAGCGATGAGTGCCTACTTTATGCGCTTCCTAAGCTGGTTGCGGCCAATTCGGTGGCCAATGAGGCAGGCAGTGAGTCGTACACATTAATTCTTTTGACCCGCGTAGCACAAATAAAGGAGCCCGCCATTTCCCAGGAAATGATCACCGCCCTGGAGAAAATTGCGGATCCGAAGAACGCAGATCACAACGCTTGTCTGACTCGGATTCGCTTGTTGATAAAGCCCAAGTAGTTCCAATGGCGCGAATTAGTCATTCCGTTGGCCACGTCGAAGCAAACAGCAGATTTCGCATTTCGTTGTTTCTCATGAGCGCTGGGCCATCGGAATGAATAAGATTGTAACTGTTGTTGTAATATGGCTGATAGGCTTAGCCTCACTTGGACTGGGTGTTTGGGGCCTAGCTACAGCTCAGCGTCGTTCCTTAAGGGCCATAATTGCTGGCATTGTAATTATTTTCGTGGCTTCGTGGTACGCTAGATACTACAATCGACTTCGTGAAGAGGCCACTCATTGGTTTGACCGATCGTTGGTTCGTTGGTTTGTATTGTGGACAGTCGTTCCTGCGTTATCTTCACTGATTTATTTGACGCTATGGCATCAGTGGCGAGAACAGGCTTACACCGCATATTCTACCGCCTCAAAAGCGGAGCAGGGCGCGCTGTATGCAAAGTACATGGCTATTAATGGAGAGATGCTTTGGACCAATATATTTCTTTTTGTCGTGCCAATATTCGTGATGGGGGTATTCATTCGGTTGACTATATTGGTTCTTAGTACGCATGTCTCGGAGCGCATGCGACGTTAACGAATTCGCCGCTCGTATTTCGCATCAACTCATTGGAGGAGTAGCTAGACTCTGGGTTCGACACCCCTTCGCCGCAGGCCGCGTACGTACGGATGCTTTGACGATCTCGATCGACGTGATATTCAGACCACGTTCGCGGCGGGTTGGAAAACGGACAACCTAGTGCCCAAAGCTCGACATGCCCGGTTGGTGTGGTCGTTCATGCCATGGATGTAGTATTGCTTGGTTCCGTCCGGCATGACCTGGTGCTGCGACTGGACGTTCTTGTGGATTCTCGGATATGTCTTGCCGTTGGGGCAATAGAGTACTTGTTGGCAGATTTGACCCGGGAAAGGGCGGCCCGATGCCAACCGATTTGGTCTATGATGATCCATACGCAGGGTCTGTCCACTGTCCACTGGGGGTCGCTGAATTTGCGACAATAACCACCCGTTTCCACATTCATCATTCATCAGCGGCAAGACTTGCGCCTCGTCGGCATCTCTGATCCCAGTCACTGGCACGGAATGATACCCCTTGTCGCCAAGACGTCTTCCGGAGAGAAGCGCCATAGCAGGTACGCCGCCACCGCCAAACCTGCGTTCCTGGCTACGGGGCTGACCGTCCCTATCCATTGTTCCAACCCGCCGAAGCAGCCGCATCCGGCCCCGTCGGGCGGCCAAGCCAACAGGAGCGCTCCGAAACACGCAAACATGACCATCGCCGCGCCCGCCGAGGTTTTTTGCCGGACCCCGAGCATCAACATCCAGCCTATGGCGAACTCCGCGGCGACGGACAGGCCCAAAAATCCCTGCGGCCAACGGCTGGCGACGGGGATGTTGGAGAGCCAACGGATGGCGTCGTCCGGAGCGAATATCTTCGAGGCCCCCGCGACGTGCAGCAGGAAGCCGACGGTGACGGCAGCGAAGGGGATCAAGGCGCGCTTCACGGGGTCACTCGGTCGGCAACCTGGAGGCAGTCCAAAGCGCATAGCCGCCGTCGAGCACCTCGACGGTCCGGGCGCCGGCCTTCTTCAAGGCCGCTTTCGTCGATAGGGGCACTCCGCATTGCCTGCTCGCGCAGCAAATCACGACGGACCTGCCCGCCACGTCGATGTCGCCGCTGAACGGCAGGGCTCCGCGTATGTGGCTGGCCCTATAGGCGTCTTCGGGCCTGACGTCCACGACCAAGACTCGCCCGGCATAATACGAAGGCAGCATCTCTCCCAACTCGACGAACGGGAATTCGGCCTTTTCAGCCCGCGCCCCCAACGCGTACCCCGTATGCGCAGCGACTAAGAGGAAGACGGCGCAATACCGGAAGATCTCCGCCGGTCGGGGTAGCGTCAATCAGGACTCGCAGGGAGGGAGCGCCTGGTAAGCCCGCAAAATCTTCAACTGCACATCCGTGCGTGCCAGGGCGTCGCGGCACGCCCTCGAACCGGCTTGGGTCGCGCAGATGCGAACAGAATTAGCATAGGCATTTATATAGTTTCTCTCGTACCTTGCCAGGACGTCCGGGCGCCGGCAGGGCGTATTCGCGCGCGGTCCACACGCCGAGACGCAGAAGGCTGCGACAACGACCGCGAGGACCACGGCGGATGCATAAAGGGGCGAACGGTTTCTGAGGTTCATCTTTGGGCCCCTTCGGGCGGCTTGCCTGTCTGGGTTTATTCTTTAACCATCCGGAAAAATTCGTCAAACGTGGCGGGCCTCGCCAATTCGTACCCCGCGGGGATCTCGAAAAACGAAGGGTCGAGGGGCACCGTCTCCGACTTGATCTTGTCCGACGCGACCACGACCCCGTTATCGGCTATGTATTCCGTCGCGACCACTGCGCTGCACCGGTCGTCGACCACGATCTTGTGGACCTTGGGAATGAAGGGGCCGACGTCCTCCACTCCGGCGAGCGTCTTGAGGTCTTCGGCCTGCTTCCTGTAACTCTCGCGGACATCGTCGGGTACGGCCTGGGACAAGGCCCAGCAGGGCTTTCCTTCGACCTTGGACGCAGCCACCCCGAGGCTCTTCCACGAAGCGAACGCGTACAACTTGACCTCGGGGCCAGTGGACGCCGCGTCCAGGTCGCCTTTCGGCGTGGGGGTGAGTACCGCACGCTTGGACTTCGGTAAAACCTGCCACATGCCCGTCGCCGTTATCAGGGTGATAGAATCCGCCCCCTTGGCGCCGGCGCTCGCTTGGGAACGGCGCTGGTGCACGCCCTTGTCGTTCAACACGTCCCATGTCTCAAGCGTGGTCGCCGAGTCGGTCCAAATGGCCGTCGAGACGACGGTCTCATGCAGCACCTCGCCCCTTACGAGAGCCCTGTCGTAGACGGCCAGGACGGCGTCGGGGGTAGGCGGGACGGAAGATTGAACCTCGCCGCCGTACATGGCCGCGGCCAGGAGCAACGCGCCTATCAGGGCGGACCCGGCGGACGGGGGAATAGCTAAGCCCATGGTGCCGGTCCCTTGTGCCGGCACATTATCGGCGCCGCCGGAAGCGTTCAAGCGGCGCGGCCGACCGGAAAGGCGGGGCCGCCGCCCTTGGCCGCTTGGAATCCACGCGGCGGTCCGATGCTGCCGCGCGTGCGCCATACCACGCGGAGAACGGCGCGGCCCGTTACCACCAGGAGGATGTTTCGGCGGCCGGGGCGCTACGCCCGTCAGTCGTCGCCGCTCCCCGTCGTCCTGACTGTAGCCGGCGCTGCCTTTGCGGGGTTGCTGTTTGGGGTATGGTTCGCTAACGCCACGGCCGAACGAGGGGCGGCAACGGCTTCCGACCGACCTCCTGCGACGCAAGAAGGCGAGTCGCCGGCCCGCCGGCCGGAACCGGCCACCGCCGCAGTTTCGCGCCCGCCGAGCACGCCGGCGCGGCAGGAGGCCGCGAACGTGAGGTCGCGAACGCCGGACCCCCGCGCGGCTCCGGTAATGGTGGTGCCGGATTCCCCGGCCGAGGTTTCTCCTCTGGCCTATGCGGTCGTGAGGCCGGCCGGGGCCGAATTGCGGGTCTGGCCGGCGGAGGGAAAATGGAGAACGGCGGCCGAACCGGCCGGGAGAAGGGCGAGGTTCGGGTCGAAAAGCGGCGTTGTGACCGTCCCGTCCAAGGCCGCGTTCGCCGAGAACGGCGGCATCGAATTCGCTTACCGGATTCCGGTCGGGGACGACGGGGCGCCGTCCCTGTCCGCCGGCAGGATGGTTTTTTACGGGCCCTGGATCGGCCAGGGCCTCGACTGCATCTCGACCATACCCTGGTTGAAGGACCTCTGCGATATTGAGGGCGTCACCGTGTTCACGGTCCGCATCCCGGGGCCTTACGACACGCAGGACAAGGCCAAGTTCTACCCGTACCGCGAGTCCGGGTGGTTCGAGGCCATCTTCGACGCCCAACGCCGAATCGCGCAGGCTGTTGGCAGCGGCGTGGCTCCGATCGTGGCGACCGGCGACTCGGCTGGAGGGAGCCTTGCGCAACAACTCGCGGCGGCGGAACCCAGGCGCGTCTCGGCATCCGCGTTCGGCGGCGGCGGGATGTTCTCGGCGCAGCGCGCGCTGACCCCACACCTGGTGCTCAGCACGCTCGGCGACGCGAACAACGGCACCTGCCGATCACTCGTGACCAGCATGGCCGGCGGCGGGGCGGCGGCCCTCTTCGAGATCGCTGACCGGGAAGGCGGGGCCCGGTCGCAAGCGCACTACGAACACACCACCGGCCCGTTGGGCAGGGCGCTTCTCGGGGCGTACGCGGGGGCAGCGGCGAAAGAGCCGGACCCAGGAAAGTGGAGATACCGCATCGACGCCGGAACCGGCGGCGGTCCGTTCCAGACCGGTGGGGTGCCGAATCCAACCTGGAGGGACGCGCTCCGTTGGAAACTCTCGCGGCACCCACTCGTGCCGGGTTGCGAATGTCCGGGGGCGGGAACGGTGCCGCTGCCGTCAGAACGCGCCGTCGACCTCATTCGCCGCATGCCCGCCCTGTTCCAGTGCGACTATCCCGGTGCCGCCGGCGCCAAGGTTCGCCTGATCGTCGGGGGGCCGCGGTTCCTCGGGCGGGGCGAATTGTCCGGCGTCGTTATCTACCTGCACCCTTACAGACCCGGCTCCGAAGGGACCGTGGCAGAGAACTGCATGCGCCTGGCGCAGTCCGGGATCGTCGCTGTGGCGCCGTTTGATCCCGCAGGACCGGATGCGACCGATCCGTCCTGGTGGCTCAGCCTCGCGGACGAACTCAAATTAAGGCTCGGCCTCGATCCGGGAATGCTCCGCGTCTACGAGACGTGGGAAACCCCAGTCCCGGACCCCGGTCTCGCAAAATTGCGCCGCGTCTTCGTCGACGTCGGCGCCCGGGCTCCGGCGGGGGACCTGGCCGGGGGGACCTGGATCGCCGCGGCCAACGCGCTGCTGCCCGACTCGGGGCGGGAATGGGAGGGCGCGATGCGGATAACCGTCTCGGAACTCGGTGGCGGCGGACCTTGGAAGTCGTTGCCGTGACGGAGCGTTGGCAGGGCGCGTTCGCGACGGCGAACCACGCGGGAGCCGCTTGCGCGATCGTCCTCGTCGCGGCCGTAGCGGCGCTGGCAGCGAGGCCGACCGCGACCAGGGCGCGCTTCCCCGATGGCTTGCTGCTGTGGATCGCGGCGGCGGCGTCAGCCGTAGGGCTGGCTGCCTCCCAATCCCGCTCGGCGACGTTCGGCGTTTTGGTGGCATGGCTGCTGGCCGGCCTTCCCGGCGGCAAGCGGGCGAAGGCTGCGGCCGTCACGGCCACCGTGCTTGCCGGAGCCTGGCTGATCTGGACTCGCGGTGTGTCAGTCGTCCCGGGAAACCACGACGTTTCTACCGTCCACCACCTGCGCCTCTGGACGGACGCCTGCACATTCGTGTTCTCAAACCCCCTGGGCGGATGCGGTTGGGGCCGCTTCGGCCAATTTTGGCAGGACTGGCTCGAACCGCTCGGGTGGCAGTTCGGGTTCACAAGCGCCCTCAGTTCCCCGCTCACGCTGCTGGCCGAATTGGGGATCCCCGCCGGCTTCCTCCTGCTGGCGGCGTCGATAGCCCCCGCAGCCGCCCCGGCGGACACGTCGCCGTTGAGGTCAGCGCGGTCCGCATGGGTCGCGGCCTTGGTGGCCGGCGCTTCTTGCACGCTCCAGCGGGATCCGTTAGTCGTCGGGCTGCTAGCCGCGATCGCCGCCTGGTGGGCGTGGGCGTGGCTGGTGCGGAACAGCGAGACCGGCGGCGACGGGCTCGGACGGGCGCTGGCCGTCGCGGGCGCGGCCGCCGGGGCGTTCTGCCTTGCCGCCGTGGCCGTCGGATGGGTCGTCGGCGGTTACCGCATAGTCATCCATCCGAACCCGGACGCTAGCGCGGCGCTCATCCCCCGCCGCCCGATCGGGATGGCGATCGTCGTGCGCGGCTTCGGATCCGGCCCGCTGCGCGGCAACACTGTGCTCTCGGACATGGCCGACGCCGGATGGGCCGTCGTGGTGATGGACCAACTCCCGGGCCCGGACAAGCTGGCGGCGGCAATCGAATCGGCCAAGCAGATGGGCGCCGTCCGCGTGTTGGCTTCCGGAGCGGGCGCACAGGTCATCCGGCCGGGCATCGGAGTCCCCGTCATTTACGTCGACCCTTGGTTCGGGGCCTCGGACGCCGCGCCGCCTGAGACGGCGGCCGTGCTCCGGTCGTCCGACTATGCCGACGAAACGGAGTTTCGCCGCGCCATACTGAAGACCGCCGTGCAATAAGCCGACCGGTTCGTCGTTACCGCCAGTTCGAAGTTCGAAGAGCTTGCGTCTGTGGGCGCACTGGCTCGCCTTTATGCGGCGGATGCTTTTGCGATCATCCTCCAGCCACCCTTCAAACTAGCTTCTAAACTTCGGGTGGGCGCTAAAGTAGTCATGCGCTACCACCCTCCGTCTACCTCTTGTGCCCGGCCTCCTAAATCCGCGTCCGTGTCCCCTGAAGTCAAGGTGAAGCTGCGAACTGGCTTTGAATCACGGGGTCCGCTTCGGCTTCTTCTTGAAATGAATAGCGCTGCATGCACTTCCGCCGCCGCAAGACGCCGTCCATGCCCCCGGGGTGGCTGCGGCGGGCAGTGCATGCAGCGAGGGGTTGAGCAGAGCCAATAATCACGACCGGTATTCGAAATACGCATGGCGCCACTTGACAAACACGTTATAATCTATTGGTCGTTTGGCCGGTTTGTCAAGAACTATAGACAACCCGTATGGGGAAGACGGGTGAGCACTGAATTACTCACTGTGCCCGCGCATACTGACGCGCAACGCCTCGATCCCGCACATGGCGCCCGCAATACAGACGTCCGATCGCCGGCGAAGCCGGCTATGTTCAATCGGACTACACTACACAGAGCCACCTAGTCGAACTTGCGGCAGGCGAAGCACCAACCGTGTGCGGGCTTGGGGATTCGCCGGCACGATGACAGTCAGCGGGCCTCCCATGGTGATAATTCACGCTGTTCGGTGAGCAATAATACAGAGACGCTAATTGCAGTTAACGAGCATTGACAAAGAGGGGGCCAGCGGCAGGATGCCGGCCATGGCCATCAAGCGCAAACTCGCCAGGACCAGCAAGATCCTCGGTTTGCCGATCACGAAGCTGGCGGCCGGCGAGGTCCGCGATCGCAGCGGACGACCGCTGGTCGCCATCGAGGACCAGGAGCACCTGGCGGCCGTGCTCGAACGCCTGGCCAGCCGCGTGGCCGCCGGGACGGCCCGGACCTACCGGCCCTTCATCACCGCCTGGTGGTCGCTCTGCGAACGCCGGGAGGCCGAGCTGGGCGACGATGCGCTCCTGCGGGGCTGGCTCTTGGCCATGACCCGCGGCGCCCATGCCTGGTCGGCGTCCTCAGCCCGCGTCGCGTTGGCCGCCGTGACCGCCCTGCGCGGTTTACTCGATCTACCGGCACCGCTCGCCAACCATGCCTTCAGCACCTGGTTCGATGGCGAGCTCCTCGTCCCACTGTCGGCGCCACCGGCCCGCAAAGGGCCAGTGCTGCGCAGGCATCTACAACAGGCTCTGCAGCATCTGGATCAGGCCGCAATGGCTGCAGATGTCGGTGAGCGCCTGGCTGCACTGCGCGATCGAGCCATGTTCCTGCTGGGATTCTCAGCTGCCTTACGCCGGAGCGAACTCGTGGCGGTGACGGTTGATGATCTGCGTCAATCGGCCGCCGGCAGCTGGGTCCTCCATATCCGCCGCAGCAAGACCGATCAGCGTCAGGCTGGTCAGCTGGTCCCCCTCTACACGGCTGGCGATGCACG
>JFJP01001815.1_pt1 | contig 27008 bp, 20 predicted proteins | sample 431651 | NCBI WGS metagenome assembly JFJP01 (sample SAMN02602958, study PRJNA72255) | Microbial mat metagenome, whole genome shotgun sequencing project. | biome: fresh water; feature: sink hole; material: water; isolation source: purple microbial (photo- and chemosynthetic) mats found in...
TCTGCGTTTTCTTCTGCCGCCAAGTTTTTTAATTTGCGAATGCTAGCCAAAGCCAAATCTGCGCGATCTTCCCAACAGATGCCGGGCGGAATTTCTTTTTGGATGTTTTCAGTTAAATCTGCAGCATCGCCACACAGCACAATAGGTGCTCCCTTGGAGAGTTCAACCCAGAGTGACATGTGGCCAGCCGTATGCCCAGGCGAGGAGATGGCTCGCACGCCGGGCACCAAATCGTATTCACCCTGCATCACTTTCCACGGGTAGTCCCCTGCGATGTCAGAAGAGAAATACGCAGGGTCCAAAGTATTTTGGGCCGCATCTAATTCATCTTTTTGTACATGCACTTCTTTGCCGCACACATCACACAAGCCACCGGCATGATCGAAATGTAGATGGCTTAAAAATACTAAATCGACATCGGCCGGGGTGAGACCGAGCTTTGCCAGATGATTGGGCAGACGTTGCGACTCCTGCATCTCAGGCGCTCCAAAAAAGTTTTCTTCATCGTAGTAATCTGCGCGTAAAAAAGGATCGGCGATTTTTGAATAGTCACAACCCACGTCATACAAAATGCGCCCGTTAGGAGTTTCAATCAAATAGGCGAGGATTGGCGCTTGAATAATCTTTCCCTGACCGCGGTTGCGTGTCGAGAGCGATTTATCGTAACGATGGACTGCCGTCAGTAGCGGCCAAAGTTTGAGTGCCTGAGTCATGCCAAGTGCCTGTTTAATGATTTAGTTCTAAATTAATTGAGCAGAATCCATGCCAGACAATCGCTAACTAGGTTAACTCAATTAAAACAATAGGTTGTCAGGTGGGCAAGGATGGACGCTCGCACCGAGTTCGTGCGAAATAATTATGTCGCACAGACTTGGTGAAACTTGATGGCAACAAAGCATGCCTTTATTTAGTGCTGATTAGGCACCCAAACTGTGCGGGATGTCTTCGATCGTGGTGCACACCATATTTGAACAACTCCATTAAGTCTTGCAACAAAAGGCGCCCCGCTGATTTGGTGGAGGCTGGCATTGTTATTGCTGTTAGCTCAATGAATATTTCGAATATTCGAATCCGCAATCTTTTTCTAATTGGAGATCACCATGAATGCAACGAAGCGAAATAAAACAATGAAGCACTGGTTTGCAGGGGCACTGCTGACAGTGGCAACAGCTTGCTCACTGCCTGCTTTTGCGCAGCCATTGAAAGTAGGTTACAGCGATTGGCCAGGTTGGGTAGCGTGGCAAGTAGCGATTGATAAAGGTTGGTTCAAAGAAGCTGGTGTGGATGTGAAATTTGAGTGGTTTGATTACTCCGCTTCAATGGAGGCTTTCGCTGCGGGAAAATTGGACGCGGTGAATATGACCAACGGCGATGCGCTCGTGACAGGTTCTGGTGGCGGCAAGAGTGTGATGATTATGTTGAACGATTACTCTAATGGTAACGACATGATTATCGGCAAGCCAGGCATCAAATCAATCAAAGACTTGAAGGGTAAAAAAGTTGCAGTCGAACTGGGTTTTGTTGAACACCTGCTTTTGCTGAACGGTTTGAAAAAAGCCGGCATGAAAGAGTCTGATGTTGTTTTGGTAAATGCTAAAACCAACGAAATGACGCAAATGTTAGGCGCTGCAGATATCGCCGCAGTGGGTGCGTGGCAACCAACAGCAGGTCAAGTGATGACTGCGGTACCAGGTGCGAAGCCGATCTACACTTCAGCCGATGAGCCGGGTCTGATCTACGACGCATTGGCGGTGAACCCTGCAAACTTAAAAGCGCATCGTGCTGAATGGATGAAAGTGGTGAAGGTTTGGGATCGTGTAGCCAAATACATCAATGATCCTAAGACTCAGCCAGATGCGTTGAAGATTATGTCTGCGCGCGTGGGTTTAACACCTGAAGCTTATCTGCCAATGCTTAAAGGCACCAAGCTATTGACCATAAGTGAAGGCAAGAAGTTTTACACCAAAGCCGCTGGTTTCAAATCGTTGTATGGCTCAACCAAAATTGCGGATGAGTTCAACGTAGCGAATGCTGTGTACAAAGCACCTGAAAATGTAGGTAGCTACATCGATGCTTCATTGATGGACGCTAAGTAAAGGGAGTTGATTGTGAGCAACGCAACGGGAATGAGTAAATTGGTATTAATGCGCAAGCAAACACTGCTTGTGATCGGCTCATTCTTGTTGCCGTTGTTGATTTGGAGTGCAGTAAGTTATCTGCCTTTTGTCTGGCATCCCAAAGTGATGATCGAAAACGCCGGTGGCGTGGACTATTTCAATGTGGGAATGTTGGTTGATAAAAGTGTTTTTAAAGATGAAGTCAGCAGCATGCAGGAACAACATCTTGAGCTACCGCAGGGCATTCCGGCTAATCCGATTTATTTGCCTGCGCCGCATGAAGTTGCGAAAGCGTTTTACACCGCTTTTACCACCGAGCCGTTGCAAAAAGACATGCCGTGGTTGCATGAAAGTTTATGGCACAGCATCACTATTATTTTCTGGGGCTTTTTGCTCTCGTCTTTGATCGGCGTGCCACTGGGCATTCTGTCAGGCACTTATCCGACACTGGCGCGCTTGAGCGAGCCGTTCATTGAATTTTTCCGTTATCTGCCAGCGCCTGCATTCGGCGCACTCGCGGTGGCGATCATGGGCATTTATGACGCACCGAAAATTGCCATCATTGTGATTGGCACACTGTTTCAACAGGTGCTGATTATTTCCAACACTACTCGCAAGCTAGACCCGACCATCATCGAAGCCGCGCTCACTTTGGGTACTAGCCGTTTGCGTTTGTTAACACGCGTGGTGGTGCCGGGCATCATGCCGGATCTGTATCGGGATCAACGTATTTTGCTGGGCTGGGCATGGACCTATCTGATCGTGGCGGAGTTGATTGGCACCAGTTCCGGTATTACTTGGTTTATCACACAACAGGCCCGCTATCAGCATTTCGACAATGTATTTGCCGCCATCATGATGATCGGCATCATCGGTTTTACGACCGACATCGTGTTGGCGAAGCTGGGGAAACGACTGTTCCCGTGGGATAGAAGTCAGGGCAAAGAATAACAACGGGAACGATCATGACGACAAATAACAAAGACTACTTGCAGCAATCTGACGCCGTGCGAGCGCGTTTCGACACCATCAAGCAACGCGAGGTGATTTTAGAAACGCGCCACTTGGGCAAAAGCTATTCCTCTAATCAGGGCGAAGTAGAGGCGTTGCGCGACATCAATTTCAAAGTCCATCGCCGAGAATTTGTTTGCGTGGTGGGCCAGTCGGGTTGTGGTAAATCAACGCTGGTGCGTACGCTGGCCGGTTTGGAAAAACACAATGCCGGTGAAGTGCTGGTAGACGGTAAGCCAGTCGATGGGCCGGGGCAAGATCGCGGCATGGTGTTCCAAGGTTACTCGTTATTCCCGTGGCTCACCGTGAAGAAGAATGTGATGTTTGGCCCCGAGATGAATGGCTTCGGCCACGATGAGGCCGAGCGCGATGCGCTGCAATGGTTGGATCTGGTAGGTCTCACCAAATTTGCCGATGCTTACCCGCATCAACTCTCTGGCGGTATGCGTCAGCGGGTGGCGATTGCACGCGCCTTGGTTAATCAGCCGCGCATTTTGTTGATGGACGAACCCTTCGGCGCCTTGGATGCGCAAACGCGCATCAAGATGCAAACCCATTTGCTGGATATCTGGCGCAATGTGGACATCACTATTGTGTTTATCACCCATGATTTAGATGAGGCGATTTTTTTAGCCGACCGTATCTTGGTGTTGAAAGCGCATCCGGGTGAGGTGCAAGAGGTGATCGAAGTGCCTGTGCCGCGGCCGCGATCGCCAGGACAATTTACCGGCCCCGAGTTTCGCGCCACCAAACAGCGTTTGGAAGAACTCATCCATCCGCCGGTCGAGTATGAAGAAGACGAAGAAGAAAAAGCAGTGAAACCACACCTGATTCGTTTCACTCACGTTACCGACAATGTGGAGTAAACATGCGCTGGTCTGATCTCACTTGGGCAGAAGTTCCTGCGACCTTAGCTGCGGTAAGTCATGCAGCAATCTTGCCGATTGGCGCGACCGAGCAACATGGCCCGCATTTAGGTTGCGGTGTGGATTTCGTTATTGCCGAAGAACTCTGTCTTGCCGTCTCGGAAATAACCAAGGTGCCGGTGTTGCCAACCATGCCTTATGGTTGCTCACTGGGACATAGTCAGCGCTGGCCCGGTACGCTCTCTTTACAACCGATTACCTTGATTGAGCTGATCAAGCAAATCGGTGATTGGGCTTATCACAGCGGCGTGCGTCGTTTGTTTATCGTGAATGCTCATGTGACTAATGCTGCACCTTTGCGCTGTGCTTTGGAGATGCTGCGCGCCGAGCACGACGACATGATGGTGGCTGTGATTCACAGCGCCACGCTGAGTGAGCGCGTGCGCGAATTTCATTTCGCCGATGCCGGTGATTGGCACGCTAACGATGCCGAGACCTCGCTGATGATGGCGATTGCACCAAGTTTGGTGCGGCCTGAACAGTGTGCCAGCGCGGATGATCCTGATCGCACTCAGGGTTGCGTATTTCCACATCCGGTTAATCGCACCAGTTTGAATGGTGTGACGGGTAGTCCGAGTTTAGCCACTGTCGAAAAAGGCCAGCAAGGTTTTGATTGGATGGTGCAAGACTTGAGTGAAAAAATATTAAAAGGCCTCACCGAACAAGCCCCATTGGAACATAGCTATCACTCGCATTTTTCTGAAATATAACTTGAAGGAATGAGCATGAGCAGCAATGAAAAAGTTTCTAAACTACAAAAAGAACTCGCTGATAAAGGCGTCAAATATTGCATCGGCGCATACGTGGATATTCACGGTATTCCTAAAGCCAAAGTAGTGCCAATTGATCATTTAGGTCATATGGCAAAGGGTTCGGAGCGTTATACCGGATATGCCTTAGATGGGTTGGGCCAAGCACCGAATGATGACGAGATCACTTCAGTGCCAGATTTGGATCGCGTGATTCAGTTGCCGTGGGAGCCGAAAATTGCGTGGATGCCAGCGGACAACCATTTTCAGGGCAAGCCTTATCCACTGAATACGCGCGTGGCTTTGCAAAACCAATTGGCCGAGGCGGGTAAGTTGGGTTACGGCATGAACCTCGGCATTGAATGCGAAATCTTTTTGTTGAAGCAAGACGCAGCCGGCAAACTCTCGGTACCGGATGCTGAAGATAAACTCGATAAGTCTTGCTACGACGTGCGTGGTTTTACAAATAGCTTCGGTTGGCTAGACAAGATGGCGACAGCGATTAACGGTTTGGGTTGGGATTTATATTCCTTTGACCACGAAGACGCCAACGGTCAATTTGAATTCGACTTTAATTATGCCGATGCAGTGACTACCTGTGACCGCCTGATTTTCTTCCGCTACATGGCCAAGCATTACGCCAAAGAAGAAGGCTTGCTCGCCACCATGATGCCGAAACCGTTTGCCGATAAAACAGGCAACGGTGCACACTTCAATATGTCGCTCTACGATTTAGACAGCGGCAAAAATTTGTTTGCCTGCGACCCCAAAGATGATCCGCGTGGCATCGGCTTAACTCCATTAGGTTACATGTTTATCGGCGGCATTCTCAAACATGGTCGCGCGCTGTGTGCGGTGTTTGCGCCAACAGTGAATAGCTACAAACGATTGGTACGTCGGGGTGCGATGAATTATTTCTCATGGGCGCCGGTGTTCAACTCTTACGGTTCAAACAATCGCACTAACTCAGTACGCGTGCCGGCAGGTGGTGGCCGTTGTGAATCACGCAATGCAGATGGTGCGGTGAATCCTTATTTGGCAGCGGCACTGGTATTGGCTGCCGGGCTAGAAGGCATTCGTGAAGGGATTGATCCGGGCAGCCCGAACGAAGACAACTTGTACGGCATCAGTGAAGAAGAGCGTCGCCAGCGTGGTATCGAATTTTTGCCACAGACCTTACAAGAAGCAGTGGCTGCTTTTGCCGAAGACCCTCTGGTGGAAAAAGCCTTGGGTAAAGAATTGCGTGATGAGTTTATTAAATACAAAACGGAAGAGTGGGAAACCTATCATCTTGCAGTGAGCCAGTGGGAAGTGGAGCGGTACAGTTATATGTTCTAACTTGCCGTGGCAGGAAGCTCGATCCAGAAAGTTGAACCAAGGCCTATCTGGCTTTCTACACCGATCTTGCCGTCCATCGCTTCGACAATGCGGCGAGTGATGGTTAAGCCAATACCTGTACCTTCGATATTGCCGGACTCTGCACCTAGGCGATTGAAAGGTTGGAATAATTCTGGCAGTCGGTCTGCAGCAATGCCTGTGCCACTATCAATGATTAGGATGCGGATCTTGCCGGCGGTTACTGGCTTTACCTCGATATGTAGTTTGCCGCCTTCGTTGTTGTACTTGATGCCATTGCTTAGTAAATTAATCATCACCTGTTTTAAACGTCGGCGATCAGCGACCACAATTACATCTTTTTGACCGATATGACTGACGGTGATATTGCGTTTTTCGGCCTGCAGGGTAACTATTTTTAAGCAGTCGCTGATTATTTCACACAGCACTACATTACTTAACACCAGATCAATTTGACCAGATTCGATCTTGGCCAAATCAAGCACTTCGTCGATGAGTTCGAGCAAGTGATAACCCGCAGCGAGCATGTCTGTCAGGTTTTCTTTGTGAATAGCGGGAAAGTTTTCGTCCATCTGCATTAATTGGCTATAACCCAAAATTGCGTTCATGGGTGTGCGCAATTCATGGCTCATGCTAGAGAGAAAAGCAGATTTAGCGCGGTTCGCACCATTTGCTTCATCGCGAGCTTTAATGAGCGCGAGCTCGGCAAGTTTACTTTGAGTAATGTCCTGCACCATGCCAGTTGAGCTGAGGGGCTTGCCGTCAGCATCAAAGGTTGAGTTGCACTTTTCGTTCACCCACTTAATGCGGCCATCACTCATACGCAAGCGATGCACAACTTCATAGGGCTCGCGTGTAATGAGAGAGTTTGCATACGCACTATTCACCAGATCTCGATCATCGGGATGGATGGCTTGGAGAAAGCTTTCATACGTGGCAGCAAACTTGCTGGGATCAATTTCAAATATGGCAAAAATTTCGTCAGACCACGTCAACGCACCGTTCATCAAATCTAAATGCCAGTTACCAATGCGGGCGATATGTTGCGCTTCTGTGAGTTGTTGTGTTGTGGTTAACAAGGCGAGCTCAGCTTTTTTTCGTGCGGTAATGTCGTAAAACACTACCAAAGCTGCTGAGTTAAGCGAGTCCTCATAGCTGGCAGAAGAGACAAGAAAGGTGCGAGTCGTGCCATCTTTGCAGCGGACTTGAATGTCCATTGGCTCAAAAGGCCTGTTTTCTTTCTTTGCATCGACTAAGCGCTGAGTCCAAAGCTCGGCGGTTTGCTGTCGATAGACTGGGTCTGGATAGGCGAGCGGCCACCACGCTTCAATACTAGGAATCTCATCTAGCGTATAGCCAATCGACTTATGAAATGCGTGGTTGAGATAGGTAATCTTGCCTTGGGCATCGTTGAGTGCGAAAGGGATCGGTGATGCTTCCAGAATATTGAAAGTGCGTTGATTGCTGGCGTCGAGTGCTTGATCGCGTTGTGACAAACTTTGAATGAGATGATTAAAACTCTTAATCATGGTGCCAATTTCATCTTCGCGTACCACCGGAATAAGCTGAGCCCCAAATTTTTTGCTAGCCATGGTGGACATAGTTGCAACGGCATCCTCCATCGGAGAGAGTTCGCGTCGTACAACCCACCAAGTGACCCCTCCAGCAAGAAGCGTCAGTGCCAAGGTGGCATATAGCATTTGTAGATGAATGTTATCGATGGGAGCGAATGCTTCGGAAGTGGGAAGTGTTATGCCTAAAGAAAAATCAGTGCCTGAAATTTTTTTACCTGAACCTAATACCTCTACTCCAAACGGGTTCATATAAACGGCGCTACCTTCGTGGCCATCGAGAAAGCGGTCTAGGGTGGGAAAAGCGCCAAGAGGGGGAAAAGGTTGCAGAACGCGGCGCTTGTCGGTGGCCGCAAGAACCGTGCGATGTTTTCTATCGACTAAATAATAGCCGCCACTGTTGCCATAGTGACTATTGGTAAATGTGCCAAGAAAGTTAGGTTTGCTTAAATCAACAGTACCAGACAATGCGCCGATTACGCGATTGTTTTTGTCAAAAATAGGTGTAGTAACGGCAAAGAGTGGCGTGTGAGATATCTTGCCGATCAGCCCTTTGCTGATATTGGTTTTTCCAGATTTGAGTGCAATGACAACATGCTCTCGGTCTGCATAATCAACGCCATAACGTTGCTCAGAAAGTGGTGCAGAGGCAATACACTTACCGTCTAGGCCGAGCACCATCGCACCACCACTATATTGTTGCAACAATATCTGTTGCGCCTCTAAATATTGCTGAGCCCGCTCGGGGTGTTTTAGCATGTCTGGGGAAATGTAAGCGGCAACTGTTTTAAGCCCGGTGATTCTTTCAGATATTTCATGCCCAACATCTTGAGCGACGAATGCGGCGGATGAAAACTGTTGCTCTCCCAAGAGCTGTTTGAGGTCTTCACGCAAAATTGCATTGGCATAAAACAATAACGACCATAGCCCGATCAAAAAAATAGCTAAGGTGAACAAGGTAATTCGAATCTTTAGCGAGTGTTTCAAATATCCAAATTTGTTCATCATCATGGGCGGTCACGCGGGTTAATGCTTAAGAGAATAATGACACATCTCAACTGTTCAAGGAGAAAAAGACTTGGTAGTAAATGGACAATTTGAGAGTTGATGACAGGGTTCAGTCGCTCTCCGTGTAATATAAGCGCAGGCAATTTAAGGGTGTTTTGTAAATGAAGAAATTAAACAATTGGCGTAAGGCGTTGTCGGTAACGCTTGTGCTAGCGAGCTTGGCAGTTTGGTCAGATTTTTCTTGTGCCGAACAGGAAACAAAGAAGGCTGAGCCTAATGTGGGTGGAGGTTTTACTACCTTAGCAGCGGCGCAAGCTGAGATTGCTGAATTGAATGAGCGCATCGCAAAAGTAGGGCCTGCTGAAGCTGTCCCCTTGATTGCTCGTCTGGATGCGCTGGAGCGACATGAATTTATTTTAGATTCAGAAAGCTTAGAAACAGAATTGGGTGATTACGATGCAGTGAAAAAAGAATTCTCGGTTAGATTCCGTAGTCGTACTCCAGTTATCCGCATTGCGAAAAAAGGCGGTATTCCGCTTGCGCCAACTGAAGCAAAAATTTTTCAGCAACAGTGGCAAGCTGGATTGATCAAGCCACAAGCCAAAGTAACAATTTACGATGATGCGCCTGTGTTGGTTTTGTTGAATACCGCTGACAACACGCAGATGTTTTTTTCTAAAGGCTTGTTCATGACAGCCAAGGCGAGAGAGAGCAAGTTAGAGCGCACCTTTAGGCCACCGATGGTAGCGATTCCGGCGGGCAGTTTTGACATGGGTTCTGCGGAATATGGGCCGATACACAGTGTGATATTTAAACGTGCTTTTGAGATCAGCATGACCGAGGTGACGCAGGAGCAATGGCGGACTTTAATGGGTAAAGATCCGGTGCGCTTAAATGGTTGCGATACGTGCCCGATAGAAAAAGTGAGTTGGGAGGATGTGCAACAATATCTGCAAAAATTGAATGCGAAGACGAGCAAACTGTATCGTCTGCCAAGCGAGGCCGAATGGGAGTTCTCCTGCCGTGCCGGAGGACAACATAAATTCTGTGGCGGGGACGAGGCAGGTAAAGTGGCATGGTTCGCCGGCAATGGAAGTCATGCGGCTCACCCAGTGGCAACGTTGCAAGCCAATGCTTTCGGGCTATTTGATATGAGTGGTAATGTGTGGGAATGGGTAGAGGACGACTATCAGCCCTCATATGACAAGGCCCCTGTTGATGGCAGTGCGCGCCAAGGTGGTGGGGCAATGCGCGTGGTGCGTGGAGGTTCGCGCAGCATGGGCGAATTAGGCGTGACTTATGCGGTGCGTGATGGTTTTGAGCCTACGTTCCGTTTTCCTGGAATTGGCTTTAGGATAGCGCGCACCTTGCCGGAGTAAGTGAGGTGTACCACTGAGCGAAATGCGTTTGCTCAGTGCGCCCCATCCAAGCATTGATTTCCCATAAGTCGGCAACGGGCTGCTGTGTGAAGGGTTGGGTGTGCAAATAGCCATCAGGCCCAAATTCCGGCGTCATGCTCGTTGTTTTAACAGATAGATTGATCTGAGAATTCCATATTGCTTCCCAATAGCGCTGATGGGATGCGAGATCTGCCGCATATTCAGGCGCGGCAGGATGCGGCACCTGAGGCCCTTGTGCGTAGCCCACGCGTGCATGAATGTGTTGGGCATGCTTCGCCACTTCAGACACTGCATCCCAATCATTATCAAGTTGTCGCTCGAGTACTACCACCCAATGACTGAAATCACAGGTTAGCTTGAGTTCCGGAATACGTTCAAGAATAGACAGCGTGATCCAAGGATTAAACAGTGAGCGACTGCGGTGTGTTTCAAAACTGCATGGTACGTTCATGCGCGCGGCGCTTTCTCTTGATTCGCTGATAAAGCGAACGCTCTGCTCAATGTTCCACGCATCACATCCGCCGATGATAGTGACTTTTTGCGGTGCGAGCATTTTTCCTAACTGTAGTTGTCGTTCGACATCAGCGATGTGTTCATCCACCGTGGCATGGCGTCGCGGCACGTAGTCACCGGCGGTGACGATTTCTTGAATATATTGCAACTGATGAGTATCTAAAGCTACCGATAACTCTTCGCGTCGCTCGGACGGAATATCTGCATTGCCTTCTAAGCCAGTAAAGCCTGCGGTGCGCGCTTGTGACGCCGCTTTGTTAAAAGCACCTAGGTGTCCCCATAGGGTTTTGAAGAGTTGTAGTTTCACTAAATAGATTTCTGATGCAGATAGGCACGCCAGCCACCAAACGCACTGATATCTTTTGCTTCATTTACTGCGTATTGTTCACACACGAAGCCTTGCACTTTGTCTCCGTTGGCTAGAGTTATGGTGCCGATGCCAAGCGGTGCAGGAATGCCCGCCACGAAAGAGCCAAATTCACGCGCGGCCATTTCCCACACTTCAACTTCGATGGCGTAACCCTGTTCACCGTTTGCCACGCGTACCATGCCGGGCCGATAGGGTGGGCCACCGGGTAAAGCATAGAGTTTGTAATCAGCTGAACTAGTTGTGCGAAGGACAAGATGCGCACCGCGTTCGGTGAGTTGATGATTAAGCGGCAAGCCCTCAAGGTGCGCGCCGCATACCGCAACGTGAATACGTCCTGGTAGGTTGGCCTTGAGTCCGACGGGGCGGCCTTCAGTTCGATCTACGCCTGTATCCTCGCTTTGCATAAAGCGCTCGGCCAGATGTAGCAGGGGGATGTCTTGATGTGCAGGTGCAACCAGTGTGATGCCAAAAGGCAGGCCATCATCTTGAAAGCCAGCCGGTACTGCAATCGCAGCGCAGTCGAGAAGATTCATAAAGTTTGTGTAGTAACCGAGATTTGCATTTAAGCGGATCGGATCAGCTAACATTTCGTCGATGCGATAAATCGTACCGGCGGTAGGTGTTACTAAACAATCCATTTGCCGCCAAATTGCAGCGGCCTGTTTGCGTAACTCTTCTAGTTGGTAAATGCCGATAAACGTATCGGCAGCGGAAAACTTTTTTGCGCCAGCGATGATCTCGCGCACTACGGGATGAATAGCCGCAGATTTGGTATCGAAAAATTGACGAATCGCGGCGTAGCGTTCTGCTACCCAAGGTCTCTCGTACAACAGTCTCGCAGCTTGTAAAAAGGGTGAGAAATCAATCTCAACCTGTACGCCACCTTTCTCACGTAGAGCGGCACAGCTCTTTTGAAATAACGCAGCTGCATTTTCATTGCCGAAAAATTGCAATTGATCCGCACGCGGAACGCCAAAGCGAAAGTTAGTTGCATGGCCAAAATCAAAGCCATAGGGAAGTGTGGCGCGCGAATAAGCATCTTGTTCATCGACAGCGGTGGCAATGCCCAAGACCGTGCTGGCATCCGCTGTGTTGAGCGCAAAGATCGACACGCAATCGAGAGAGCGACAAGCTGGGACCACGCCGCGAGTGGATAGTCTTCCTCGTGTAGGTTTGACGCCAACCAAATTGTTGAATGCGGCGGGTATGCGACCTGAGCCAGCTGTATCAGTACCTAAACTAAAACTGACCTGCGCGAGTGCTACGGCAATCGCCGAACCAGAGCTGGAGCCGCCGGAAATATAGTCGGAGTTAAACGCGTTACGACAACTGCCATAGGGTGAACGCGTGCCATTTAAGCCGGTTGCGAATTGATCGAGGTTGGTTTTACCGATAGGGATAGCGCCGGCATCAATTAATCGTTGCACGATCGTGGCATGCCGGTTTGGCGTGAATGCATATTCTGCACAGCCGGCGGTAGTTGGCACACCTGCTAAATCAATGTTGTCTTTTATGGCAAAAGGAATGCCGTACAGTGGCAACGAAGCCGGGTCTTTGCCTTCCAGAGCGTTGAGGTAACGACCAATTTCTTCTAGGCTCAGCCGGTAAATCCAAGCGTGATGGGTATCTTCAGCGATGCGTGCAATGATGTCTTTAATGACCTCGAGTGGCTGCGAAGTGCCATCGAGATAGCGTTGGCGCAGAGTGTTAATCGCAAGATCGTGGTTCATTTATTCCACACTCTTAATGACTAATAAATCTTGCCCTGCTGCGACCTGGCCACCGATGCGGCAATTCAATTGCACAATCTCGCCATCGCAGGGAGCGACTACGGCAATTTCCATCTTCATCGACTCAATCACCACCAGCGTATCGCCAGCCTTCACTTTGCTGCCGATCGACGCAGGCACGGCCCACACATTACCTGCGACATGCGCGGCAACGGCACGGCTTCCGGGGGGCAAATCTAATTCGCTGTCGGTGCCTGCTTCCGCTACGGTGCTGTCGGAAGCGTATTCGGCTTGGCCATTGGCACGCCACATTTCACGTTCTGCTGCAAAGGCGGCACGCTGGGTGTCACGGAATGCACTGATCTCAGCATCATGGCGTTGTAGGTAGGCGTTGTATTCCTTCAAGCTAAAAATTTGCTCTTCGACTTTGAGTTGGAAGCGACCCGCAATGAAATCTTCGCGCATCTTGAGTAGCTCGTTTTCAGACACCGGATAAAAGCGAATTTGATCGAAGAAGCGCAACAGCCAAGGTTTGCCATCTTTGAAATCACGGGTCTGCTTGTAGCGGTTCCACATCTGTATTGTTCGCCCCACAAACTGATAACCACCAGGACCTTCCATGCCGTACACACACATGTAGGCACCGCCGATGCCCACCGCATTTTCTGGGGTCCAAGTGCGCGCTGGGTTGTATTTGGTGGTGACTAAACGGTGACGCGGATCAAGTGGTGTGGCGACCGGCGCGCCGAGATAGACGTCACCCAGACCCATCACCAGATAGCTCGCATTGAACACGATATTTTTTACGTGCTCAATATCGGCGATGCCATTGATGCGGCGTATAAACTCGATGTTGCTTGGGCACCACGGTGCATCTTTGCGTACCGACTGCATGTATTTTTCGATCGCTAACTTGGTGGAGGGGTCGTCCCACGATAGCGGTAGATGCACGATACGGGTGGGGACCTCCATCTCATCAATCGACGGTAGTTGTTTTTCGGCAGTGATTAATATCTGTAGTAACTGCTTGCGTGACAACATGCGGCTATCAAAATGAACTTGTAGCGAGCGAATGCCGGGGGTGAGGTCAAGCACGCCGTGCAATTTGCCGGTGTCGATTTGCTGTTGTACCCATTGCATTAGTGCATGCACTCGGAATCGCAAATTGATGTCGAGCACCAGTGGGCCGTATTCTATTAGCAGATTTCGATCGCCCGATTGACGATAGACCACCTGCACTTGTGAAGCGCTTTCTGCAACAGTGTGAATGATCGGGCTACCCATGCTGTTTGCGGCGGGAAACTCGCCGATTTTTTTAGGCAGTTTTAAATGCGTAAGCGTAGCGCTTTGTAGCTGCTCCAAATAATTGGCTTGCTCCAAGGTGATGGCGCGGAAGTTGATAGTGTCGCCGGGTTTGAGTTGGCCCATCTTCCATAATTCAGCGTAAGCAATCGTCACTGGGCACACGAAGCCGCCCAAGCTTGGACCGTCGGGGCCAAGGATCACCGGCATGTCCCCAGTAAAGTCCACCGCGCCAATGGCGTAGGCGTTGTCATGAATGTTAGAAGGGTGCAAGCCTGCCTCGCCACCATCTTGGCGCGCCCACTCAGGCTTGGGGCCGATTAAGCGTACGCCGGTGCGACTAGAGTTGTAGTGCACTTCCCACTCGGTAGCGAAGAAAGTATTGATATCGCTCTCAGTGAAGAAATCTGGCGCGCCATGCGGGCCATACAGCACGCCGATTTCCCAGTGATGACTATAGCTAGGGATTAAATTGGTGGGCAAAGCTTTGGGTTTAGCAGAAGATGTTGCTGTACCGAGATGCAACACATCGCCAGTACGCAAGGTACGGCCACCGTGGCCGCCAAACTGGCCTAGGGTGAACGTTGCTTTACTGCCTAAGTAGTTAGGAACATTGAAACCGCCAGTTACCGCGAGGTAGCTACGGCAACCCGCGCCTTGTACAGCACCCAAGCACAACACACTGCCAGCTTTAACGAGGTGGCTCTGCCAAAATTTTAGTGGCTTACCATCAAGTTCGGCTGACATGGAAGCGCCGGTGAGTGCGATTTCCGTATCGCGATTAAATTTAAGGGTGGGGCCGGAGACTGTGAGTTCCAGTGCGGCGGCATCGCTAGCGTTATTCAGTAGGCGATTCGCAAGTTGGAAGGCGAGCGCATCCATCGGGCCGGAAGGTGGCACCCCAATATTCCAGTAGCCCAAGCGGCCGGGGAAATCTTGAATGGTGCTTTGTACACCTGGCTCAATCACGTCAAGAGTGTTTGGTTGGTAGTGGAAGCTATTCAAATAACGGGTGGTTTGTTTGCCATCAGCAAATACCTGGTCCGCAACAATCTGGCTCAAATAATCGAGGTTGGTTTCGATGCCATCCACACGCGAAGCAGTAAGTGCCGCGCTCATTTTGGTCAGCGCAGCTTCTCGATTCTCTGCTTTAACAATAATCTTGGCGATCATCGGGTCGTAGTAAGGTGGGATCTCGCTACCACGCTCAACCCAAGTTTCGATACGTGCAGCTTCGGCAAATTCAATGCCGGTGAGAATGCCGCTAGAAGGTTGGAAGTTCTTGTTGGGATCTTCGGCATACAGGCGAACTTGAATGGATGATCCAGACGGTTTGATATGAAAGGAGCTAAGCGCAGGTAGTTCTTGCGCGGCTTGTTGCACCATCCACTTCACGAGGTCGATACCTGTTACCTCTTCGGTAACACCGTGCTCCACTTGCAAACGGGTGTTCACTTCGAGGAAGTAAAACTCGCCGTTCAGTGCGTCAAACACAAACTCCACCGTGCCGGCCGACTGATAATTTACTGCTTTACCGAGGCGCACCGCAGTATCTAGCAGGTGCTGCCTTACCGCCTCGGTTAAGCCCGGGGCGGGTGTTTCTTCGATTACTTTTTGGTTGCGACGTTGCACTGAGCAATCACGTTCACCGAGTGCAATCACTTCACCTTTACCATCGCCGAATAATTGCACTTCGATGTGACGCGCATGCTCGACATATTTTTCCAGATAGATGCCGGCATCTTTGAAGTTGGCGCGTGCCAAGCGATCAACCGACTGATACGCTTCGGCCAATTCGTCAGCACTCCAGCACAAACGCATGCCGATACCGCCACCACCGGCGGTGCTCTTAATCATCACTGGATAGCCGATGCGTGAAGCCTCTGCGTGCGCGTGGCCGACATCGGTGAGTAGGCCGCTGCCGGGTAGCAGTGGTACGCCGTTTTGTTCGGCGATTTCACGGGCGGTGTGCTTTAAACCGAAGCGGCGCATTTGCTCGGGTGTTGGCCCAATAAACACCACTCCTGCATTGGCGCACTGCTCGGCAAAGCCTGCGTTCTCAGATAAAAAACCGTAGCCGGGATGGATGGCCTGTGCGCCAGTATCGCGCGCCACTTCGAGGATACGTTCGCCGAGCAGGTAACTTTCTGCTGCAGGAGCGGCGCCGATACACACTGCTTCATCGGCGAGCTGCACATGCAATGAACGGGCATCAGCTTCGGAATAAACGGCGACTGACTGAACGCCCATTTGTTTCAAGGTGCGGATGATGCGGCAAGCAATCACACCACGATTGGCGATTAAGACTTTATTAAACATGGTTCACCTCTAATCCCAGATCAATAGTTGTACGGGGGTGGGGTTGTAAGCGTTGCACGGATTGTTGAGTTGTGGACAGTTGGAAATCAGCACAAACACATCCATCTCTGCGCGCATTTCGACGTATTTGCCGGCACCAGAAATTCCGTCCGCAAAAGTTAGTTCGCCACTAGGAGTGACGGGCACGTTCATAAAAAAATTCACGTTAGCGGTGAGGTCGCGTTTATCCATCCCGCATTCACAGTGACCGAGTGCATGCAAAAAACTATCGCGGCAACTGTGCATAAATTTTTTGTCGATGGCGTAGCGCACGCTGTTGCTTTCGGCAGCACAGGCGCCGCCTAAGGTGTCGTGGCGGCCGCAGGTGTCAGCGACGATGGTCATCAGCACATTACCTTCGCTCGACATCAGCTCGGTGCCTGCGGTTAGATAAATGTTGCCCTGCGCGCGGATGGTATCGACTGCGCTGTAGCGCTCCTCAGGATCGCGAGCGCTATAAAAAAGCGTGTCAACAGCTTGGTTGCCCTCGAGATCGAGGATGCGAAAGGTTTGCCCCGCTTGCACTTCGTGTAGCCAAGATTCGCCTGCAGGCAATACAAAATCATAAATTGCGTGTTGGGGAGAGAGTTTGCTTTCAATAATTGCCATGATTTTCCCCTTAACGAAACAACAGCTCAGTGTTGTAAAAACCACGCACATTCTCTGGGCGGAAATTGCGACACAGGTCATTCTCGCTTGGTGCATCGCAACGCGCGGCTTGAAGCAATACCGGTTTGGGGCCGTACTGTGGATTGGGATCTAGTGGGTGCGGGCAGGCTGATATAACCACCAGCACATTCATTTCGAAGCGTAGTTCAACGTAATCGCCAGCTTTGCTGTGGGCGGTTTGGAAATGCAAGTTACCGACATCATCGGTGCTGACTTTGCTGAAAAAATTAATGTTAGGCACGATGTCGCGTTTACCTAAGCCCCATTTTCCTAGCTCGATGATCATGCTGTCGCGAGCGTTACGGTGCATGGCGTTACGGGCATTTTGATAATCTGCATTGCCATATTTTTTTTCAATCTGGGCAGCGGTACTCATGCCGCAGATCGTGTCGTGCCAGCCGCAAGAGTCTTCGGTGATGGAAGCCAATACGCGCCCCATATCGGAGTAACAAACAAAGCCTTTGGTGAGGTGCGCAGTATGTTGGGCCTTCAAGGTGTCAGGCATGTTGTAGCGCTCGAGCTTTTCATCCAAGTTGTAAAAAAGGGTAGATAAGTTTGCGCCCCCTTCAATATCGGTAAGGCGGAGAGCGGTGCCCCGTCTCATTTGAAACGACCAGTGCATGCCACCGGGGATGGTTTCTTCCCACAGTAGATTTTCTTTGAACATTTTTTGCTCCTCTTCAAGAAATAGCCCGCGAGGGCGCCAGTAAACTGACAACAACCTCCCGGGCTTTTGTCCCTCCGTGGAATCTCGAATGTTGAGATCAAGAACTCTCGGACCAGTCGCTAAGGTGTATACCATAGCCGGAACCCTAGTTCTTCTGTGTGTTTTAAAAGCAGAAAACGTGCCATCGGTAACATGATGTTTATAAAGGAAAGTAGAGGTCATGGCTAGAAGAGAGGGCGCACTGTCATCGTGCATGCGCACTGCAATTGGGCGGCAAAAATGCAAGTCGGGTTGCAAGCGCTTGATCCAGTATAATGTCAGCACTTATGGACGAAACCTCACTACCCAAGCTTCTGTTTTCCTCACTCGCACTTGATCCAAAAATCCTGCGCGCAATCGAAGAAACCGGTTACACCGAACCCACGCCAATTCAGGCACAAGCCATTCCGCACGTGATTGCGGGTAGAGATTTGATGGCGATGGCGCAGACCGGCACCGGCAAAACTGCCGCGTTTACCCTGCCAATGTTGCAGCGCTTATTGCCGCATGCCAGCTCTAGTGCGTCACCAGCAAGACACCCGATCCGCGCTTTAATTTTGGCGCCGACGCGAGAATTGGCCATTCAAGTGCACGAGAACGTAGTCACCTACTCCAAGCATGTGCCTCTTCGCACGACGGTGGTGTATGGCGGTACAGACATCAAAGCGCAAAAGCCGGCGCTGATGGGAGGGGTCGAAATTTTGGTGGCGACCCCAGGTCGTTTGCTCGATCATGTGGAAAGTAAAAATCTGCAACTTAACCAAGTGCAAGTGCTGATTCTGGATGAAGCGGATCGTATGTTGGACATGGGCTTCATGCCTGACCTTAAACGCATTCTCGCTTTGCTGCCAAAGCAGCGTCAGACGTTGTTATTTTCGGCAACCTTTTCAGAAGATATCAAAAAATTAGCGCAAGAATTTTTAGTTGATCCCGTTACCGTCGAAACGGCGCGTCGCAATGCGGCTGGTGAAAATATCAAGCAATCGGTATTGATGGTTGAGCAGCACGATAAATTTCATGCGATGGTTGAGTTGATTCGCTCACGTGATGTAAAGCAGGTTTTGATTTTTACCCGCACCAAGCTGAGCGCCGCCCATGTGGCGAAACAATTGGAACGTAGCGGCATTCCGTCTGATGCAATTCACGGCGACAAAACTCAGCAAGAGCGCATCAAGGCATTGGATGCATTTAAGGCAGGGACTATTTTGGCGTTAACTGCGACTGATGTTGCGGCTCGCGGGCTCGACATTGATCAATTGCCGTTAGTCATCAATTTTGAATTGCCGATGCACGCTGAAGACTATGTGCATCGCATTGGTCGTACTGGACGTGCCGGGGCATTGGGCGAGGCCATTTCTCTGATCGATAGCGATGAAGTGCGTCGCTTGGTTGAAATTGAAAAACTGCTGAATCGTAAATTTGAGCGTGTGCAAGCGCCAGCCTCCACGGCACAGAGCAATTATCACAAGCCTCTGAAGGCTGCACCGTCACGCAGTCCGACACATAGTAGTCATGCCCATCATGGCCATAAATCTGCCCCAGTAGATGATTGGTTCTCTAAACCGTATGAGCCTTCAGCGGCCACACCAAAAGCGGCCGAGGCAAGGCCTTCTGCGCCAGCACCAAATAAACCGCAACGACAAGTTGCTGCGTTGTTTAGAAGTAAATCTTAAGCGCTCATTCATACTCAAAGTTCGGTGCAGGCACCCTTCTGTGCCTTTGTCACATCCCTTCCCCCCAAATTGAATCAAGTTATAATCCGTCCACTCGGGGGGGGAAGTATGAGAATAAAATTAAATACGGTGTTGTTACTTGTGATTAGTTTTACGGGAATGGCACACGCTGCTGAGCAAACCTGCGCTGATCAAAACGATCCTACTTGTGCTGCTAAGCCCGTCGAAACGCCTCCTGAAAAAAGCGCCACACTTCGCGAATCAATTGATAGTGGTAAAGCCAAGATCGCTGAGGCCTTATTCGGTCTGGACGTAATGGCATTTGGTGATGCGCAAAGTTTCTACAATGATGCGGGTGATCCGGACTATCAATGGGGTACATTTGAAGTTGATGCTGCCATTGATACTTCTTATGATATACAAGGCGCGATTGCGGTAGTGCAAGACGCTTACACCACTACGATGACGGTTGGCTTTTTGGATTACAACACTTCGGGTGCACGCATTGCACCACGTGGTCGTTTGTCAGTTGAAAAAGGATTTCACGTACAAATCGGTCGCTTCGACATTCCGTTCGGTAATGATTGGCAGTTTTTTGCCAGCAAAGACAGTGTTTCCATTTCGCGTCCGCTGAGTACCGATCAAGTCATGGGTGGCGGTTATAACGATGAAGGCATTCGCGTGTTCGCGAACAATGGTAGCTTTAATTACAACAGCTATTTACTCCACGGATTACATGGTGGGCGCCTAGTCGGAGGGCGTGTCGGCATCACTCCGTTCAGTGACCCTTTCTCACTTAAAAGCACTAAAGAGCCGAAGAACTTTGAGTTTGGTCTTTCCTATCTGCACGATGGCGGAGCGGACTGGAGTAAAAATGAAACAGCATGGGCGGTAGATGCTGAGGTGCGTTTCGAGCCATGGGTTGCAAGATTGGAATATCTTGATCGAACTATTGATTTGTCGGTTGCGGATGGCGTAGATCGTTTGCGCGGTTGGCATTTAACACAAGAATATTCGCTGGAAGAAGTAGCGGCCTCACCAACGGTTTTGTTCCTGCGCTATGGTGAGGGCATTACCAATCCGGCAGAAATTATCAGCGCTGGCTCAGATCAAGGCGATGAGCGCGACGCGCGAGTGGATGTTGGTTTCAGTGCCAATTTGGGTAACAGCAATGTCTTTCAATGGAAATTTGAAGTGCAGCAATATCTCAATGCCACACCTAGCTCGCGTCAAACGCCCGGCTTTGGCCACAAGCCTTCTTGGTTCACTCAATTGGTGGTGATTTTATGATGTCCCGTCGCTGGTTGATCAGCTTGGCAGCTCTCTTGGTTATGGCGCTCCCAGTGCTCGTTTACTCTGTTGAAGTAGAAGATGCACACACGGTGGGGTGCTTGCCGAAGACCGCAGATAAATCTTCGGCAAGTGCTTGCGCGTCCTGCCACAAAGACGCACCCAAGCGTCTCGCTGCTAATCAACATCGGCCTTGCAGTCCATATTGCGCTACCTGCCATAAGAAAGAAGAGATGGAGCGCCATCATCCGGTAGGGACGGAGTTAGAGCACGATGCAGATGACGAAATGCCGCTGACCGCCCAAAAAGAAATCGCCTGTGTCACTTGCCACAACATGTCGCAACTGCGTTACGACAAAGTTCGTTGGAAGGCGACCAGCTTATTTGACCGCTTATTCCGTAACGAGAGGCAACATAAAACCTACTTCCTCTCGATGAAGAATGACAAAGGACAACTCTGCCTCACTTGCCACTAAGGAAATATGATGAAACCTACCAAGCCAACAAAAAAACGCCGCACCGTTCTGATCGATAACCGTTTTCAGCTTCGCATGGCAGGCGCTTTTATTGCACTGCAAATTTTACTCACGGCTTTGTTTGCGACTGGACTTTATTTGTTCATGGATAGCGAAATTCAAACTGGTTTTGCCTCGGCGCAGGCAAGCTATCACTCGTTCAATGAAATGCTGTTTCCAATCGTCTCAATTTTGTCGGCGTTTAGCGTCACGCTTTCAATTGTGTTGGTGACGATCTTTGTGGTCATCATCAGCCATAAAATTGCGGGCCCGATGTTTCGCTTTAATACTGTGCTGGAGTCACTGTCGAATCGGCGCTTTGAATCACAAACGCAAATACGACCAGATGACCAACTCGGCGAACTCGCAACCACATTAGACAAAGCACTTAATGTGGTTAAGGCGGATGTGCAGTTTTGCCAGACCACAATGCAGCGCTTACGCGAAGGGCAAGCACAGGGAAATGCGGCAGCGGTTGAAGCCGAGCTCGCTCAATTGGAAAGCGCGCTGAACGGCTGGCAGGGTAGTGGTCGTCGTCGAGCTTCTGATTAGTGAATTGAAGCAGTACAAAAAATAAAATAAAAAAGAATTAGGAGGAGTTATGGATGAGTTGCTTAGTGCAGCTACTTCTGGGCGAGTTTTGGTCGTTGATGACGATCGTTCAATGTGCGCGCTGCATCGCGCGTTTTTGAGCAAACAGTTTGTAGTCGATACCGCCAGTTCTGGCGCTGAAGCCTTAGAAAAATGTCAAATACAGCTCCCTGACCTAGTGCTGATGGACATAGAGATGCCGAACATGGACGGTATCGAGGCATGCCGTCGCTTACGCGAATTTGCCAACTTGCCGATTATTTTTGCCACAGGGCATGAGTCGATGGAAGAGCACATGCGCGCTTATGATGCGGGGGGCGATGACATTATTAGCAAGCCTGTGCGTAGCGAAATTTTATTGCGCAAAGTAGAGAATGCTATTCGCCAGCATCGGGAGAAAAAGGATTTAGTTGCCGAAAAGGCATCGTTGCATCAGATGGCGATGAGCTTTCTCTCCACCGTGAGTGAGAGTGGTGCCTTGCTGAATTTTATGCGTGCCAGCGTAGCCTGCCGTAATCATCACGCACTCGCTGAAAAATTATTAGAAACCACCGCTGATCTGGGTGTGCAATGCAGCGTAATGATTCGCCACGCGGGGGGGGCAACCATTCTTACCCCTACCGGTGAGCCTACTGAGCTTGAACGTTCGGTACTCGAAAAATCCTCTGCGATGGGACGAGTGTTTCAATTTAAAAGTCGCCTCGTAGTAAATTACGATCGCGTGTCATTAATGGTGGCTAAGTTGCCAGATGATGCCGAGCAAGCCGGTCGCATTCGTGACTACGTGGCGATTCTTGCCGAAACCACTGAAGGGATGTGCGATAACGTCGATATGCGAATCGAATCAATGGGTCGCGCCGAGCAGTTGCAGGTTGCGTTGGGTGGTGCGGTCAGCGCGGTTGAGCAATTGCAAAAAGAAAATGCACGCATGCTGCTCGATGTACGCATGTTGCTACAAGAGCTGATCGATAACGTTGAGAAGTCTTATTCTTTTTTAAATACTACCAACTCGCAAGAAAAAACCATCAGCAATGCCATGAATACTTCAGTGCAGCAAATTATTTCTGTGTTGATGGATAACAACCATCTCGACAAACAGTTTGTTAATGTTTTGGATGCGCTACGTGGCGGTAGCAGCCAAAACGATTTGGAGTTGTTTTAGCGAGTGCTTGTCATGTGTTTAAACTCTAAACACTCCGACGGAAGCTCGCACATCTGCCGCTTCGCGTTCTAGTTGGTTCGCTAATTCAAGCAGATTTTGCGCTGCACCCGAGTTTCCCTCGGACATCTGAGCAACGAGTTCAGTATTCTTTGCCAAATCTGTAGCGGCAATATTTTGTTCAGCGAGTGACAGCGACATTTCGTCAATCATGCTTACTACCTCTCCAAACCCTTGTTTAATACTTGCGATAGCAGTTTGGGCAAGCTCGGCATCAGCCACACCCTGCTGAGTAGATTGAACAACTTTACTCATGCCTTCCAGAGCATGGGCAACCGCATCGCTAATTTTGGTCGACATGGCAGTAATTTCATTGGTTGAGTTGGCGGTGCGCTCCGCCAGTTTGCGTACTTCATCAGCGACCACGGCAAAGCCCCTGCCTTGCTCGCCAGCACGGGCAGCCTCAATTGCAGCATTTAACGCCAGTAAATTAGTTTGATCGGCAATCTCACGAATAACTTTTACCACATCGGTGATACGCGAGGCATCTTCACCCAAGCGGGAAACTTCACTGGATGCATTTTTAATTTCATTTGCAGTCATCATCAAGCCGGAAACTGATTTATCTACGACTTGAGCGCCTAGGTTCGCGCTGCTCTGCGAGTCACCGGCTACACGTTTAGCATTGCTGCCTCGGTTATTGATTTCAGTAGTTGCCACACTTAATTCTTCGATGGCGGCAGCCATACTGCTCACTGAATCAGACTCTTGATCAACGTTAGTCGCAATTTTTCGGGCGGATCCAGCGAGATTATTTGCCATATCTCCAACCTTGTTCGCTTGTAATTTGATCTTGCTAATCATGTCGCTCAGGCTTGTCTGCATCTTGTAGGCATCAGCTAACAAGCTCCCAGCCACTGGGGTGCTTAGGGCACGTACTGAAAAATTACCGTCCGCCATAGTGTTGACTACGTGTGCCACCTCAGTTGGATCTCCTCCAAGTTGCCGCAAAACATTGCGTGTAATTCCAATTCCAATAAAGAGGCCGAGAGTGACGATGACAAGACCAAAGCCGAGCAAAAGCGCAATGGCCATTTTGCGGACAGCATCAAAGCTCTCGTCTGCTTCACGGCTTTCATTTTGGATAGAGGCCATAATTTTTTGCATAGACTCAGCTATAGATGCAACCTGCTTATCTAGCTTGTCATCAATTACAGTAATCTGCTCTTGATTGCTCTGTTTATTTTTCAACAACGGCAGCATCTCGTTTTCGTAAGTGCGCACAAAATCTTCGTAGGCTTGAATGGAGGCTTTTGCCAGTTCTCGTTCCTCATCGGTGTCAACAATTCGCGTAAGGGTTCCCAGTAGCTGAGCTGCATGCTCCTTCTCCGCCTGCCAATCCTTGGCGCTTTCAACTAAATTGTTATTGATGACACTGTCGGCAACAATTTGGTACATCACTGCACCAAGATAAGCAGAATTCGTCGCCAACACTGCATCTTCCGCACGTGAAAATCCCTCGTCTTGAAGTTTGCCGAGCTTGCTCATTTCAAGCCAAGAGACAGCAATTAATAACAGTAGGCCCAAGGTGAAGATGCTAACCAGTAAATACATTTTCTTAGCCATGTTGCCTCCTGCAAAAAGTAGCGATAATGATTAATAACTGAGTTTTTCAGTGCGATTTAAGGGCAAGTAAAAACAGTCAAACTTAATTTGGCAACGGTTACTCATGCTGCTTGAAAAAATATTGAATACGCTAAAGCGTCATGGATTCGCACGGAAAGGCGAATCATTAACGCTTCAGACTAGACACGGTAAATCTCAACTTTGTTGTGTAAATCAGTTGCCAGTGCATCTAGGCGATCAGCAGTGGCATCGGTTACATCCGCAGCAGCGCTACTCTCTTCCGACATTTGCGCGATTCTCTCAATTTGACGGGCAATATCTTGTATCGCGACATTGCTTTCTTTCGTTGAGTGAGCGATTTCCTTGAGGCGTGTGTTGATTTGTACACCGTTATTTTCAACTTTAACGAGGGAGCTTGCGGCTATCTCCGCTGTTTCAACACTGTGGGCGGCCATCTGATCTGCGCCATGCATGGCCTCTACTACGTGTTCGATTTCAGTTTGAATGGTGTCAATCAGTTTGCTGATTTCTTCAGTCGAGCCGGCGGTGCGTTCAGCCAGTTTGCGCACTTCATCGGCCACCACCGCAAAGCCACGTCCTTGTTCGCCTGCTCTTGCAGCTTCGATTGCGGCATTGAGTGCTAGCAGGTTAGTTTGATCCGCAATCTCCTTAATCGCAGTCACGATACCACTGATTTGGCCTGAGCTTTCGGAAAGACGAGAAACATTATTTGCTGACTCTTTAATGGCGCTGGCTGTAGCGGTCATGTCGGTTTTTTCTTGCTGCGTAATCTCAAAAGCGTCTTTTGCTTGTTGGCGGCCTTGCTCAGAAAGAGCCTCTGAGCTATTTGATTGATCTACGATCTCACCGATCGCCGCAGAAATTTCTTCACTTGCGGAAGCTACTACTGCGGCGGCATCAGATTGGCGTGAGGCCACTTCCTTGGCGCGCGCTGTCGCCTTGGATAGGTCATGCGAAATGCTCGCTACTTCATTTACTGACGAGCGGGTTTGACGAATGATGTCGCGCACTCGCACCATAAGATGATTAAACGCATTGCCGGTTACAGCTAATTCATCACGACCATTGACGGTGACTTGCAGGGTGAAATCTGATTTTTCTTCTACCTGGCTGATGGTGCTTTGTAGGTCTGCAAGCGGCTTGATAATTGAGATTGCAACAAGGCGCGAAGTGAATATTGCTAAAACGATCACAAAAATGAGTGTGCCCATCGCCAGTTTCTGGGCAAACTCAGTTTGCTGTTCAGACTTAACTAAGCTGACTTCCATTTCATTCATTTGGTGTTCAACGAACGGGGTCAGCGCGTTTTGTAGCGACTCACTGGCTTTGTCAAACTCCCCCATAAAGCGATTACCTTCAGCGGTGCCGCCGTCGATATAGCCCCGAGCCATTTTTACTCCGGTAGCATAGTAGCGATCGAAGTCGGTTTTGATTTCCGCAATTTGTTGGAGTTTCTCTTGATTATTTTTCTCGGTGTACATTTTAGTGAAGGCATCTAAATCGCTATAAAAACCATTGCGATTTTCTTCCGCTTTTTTGAAGCCGTCATCTAAGCCGTCTTGGCCGCGTGTTGCAGAAATATCAGTCAGCCATTGCTGAACCTGAATGACCTCTTTTTCCATATCTTTGGCAACAAGCGCAAAAGGCACGCTTTGGCTTTTTGCATCCGTGACGTGCCCCGCAATACTAGTCATGGCAACTTGCAACCAAATGCCGAACAAAACGAACAGCGCGATTGGCAGAGAAAACCCTAACGTTAGACGATGACTGACTTTTAAATTATTTAACATTGTCCGACCCCTTCATGAGCATGCCGGCTAAATATACGCCAGCTAGTAATGCTATCGGCGAAAAATTGAAAAGCTTTAGGCTCAGTCTGTAGCTTTAAGCGCTTGGATCCAAATCCATCGCTGCAGTGAAGCCTTCGTTGCCGGAGAGCGCCTTTATTTTATCCACCGCTGCGAGCAGAGCCTCTTTTTCGCCGCCGACAACACTAAAGCGATCGGCGTCAGGCATTGGGCAACCTGCTGACATTGGAATAATGCTGGCGTTACCTTCGCCACGCTTTGCGCCAAAATCAGCTACTAAAAAATACTTGCGATACATCTCCGCGCCATCATCGGCAAGACGAGTGAGTACTAGGGTGGCATTGATCATTATTTGTAACCTATAGAATTAATTGAGATGTTGTGTTTTCACTGGTATCGACAGTCGTGCGTTACATCATACTGATTTATCGGCGTAATTTACTGCCGAGTGGCATTGATAGGCCAATTTTTATACTGCCAATTGATTATTGCTTGATACTCACTTCATCGTATTATTGAATAAAAATGATAATAAGTAT
>JFJP01038265.1_pt1 | contig 27008 bp, 21 predicted proteins | sample 431651 | NCBI WGS metagenome assembly JFJP01 (sample SAMN02602958, study PRJNA72255) | Microbial mat metagenome, whole genome shotgun sequencing project. | biome: fresh water; feature: sink hole; material: water; isolation source: purple microbial (photo- and chemosynthetic) mats found in...
TTAAAAATCACAAAGACAACCGACTCATTCAGCACCTGGGGAAATGTTGTCTGACCTACGGTTGCCCAGCCGCGAGAAATTATTTTCTCGGCCGCTGGGAAGCACCTTTACCAACTTCTCCTACCTGCAATGCCCGCTGTTTGGGATGCATTTCCCTTCAACCCTCCGGCTGCTGTCCATCCACTCAAGACAGGATCACCTTTGTCCCCAGCGTCAAAGAACTTACGGAAATAGCCATCCCCCACCTGGAAACAGCCGAAAATCCCATTGTCAGCTTCGGCCAGGGGTGTGAAGGAGAGCCTCTCCTGCAAACCGAGGTCATCAGCCGATCGATACAGGCGATTCGCAGCCATACATCGAAGGGAACCATCAATCTCAACTCAAACGCCAGTCTGCCCTTAAGTGTCGCTCGTCTCGCTGAATCCGGTCTTGACAGCATACGCGTCAGTTTGAATTCAGCGCAGGAGGTATATTACAACGCTTATTACCGCCCGCAAAATTATTGCTTTTCCGATGTCATGCGCTCCATTGATGCCATGAAAGACAAGGATCGTTTTGTTTCCTTAAACTATTTTATACTCCCCGGTTTTACCGACTCGGAACAGGAATTCACCGCCCTCTGTCGCCTGCTTGCCACCCATCGTCCTGATTTTGTGCAACTCCGTAACCTGAACATCGACCCGGAATGGTATTTGAAGAGCCTTTCTTTTCCCAAAAGCACACAAACCCTGGGTATTCGCCACTGGCTGGACCGCCTTCAAGCTGAATTTCCTTTGCTGCGTTTCGGCTACTTTAATCCATCCATACCTGCCAATAGCTCTAATTTCCGTTGCTTTTTAAAAAAAACAGAATACTATAGCAAATAGTAAAGCTTATCATTAATAATAAAATCGGAGTAATGAATTATGGAACAGTTGCCCAATATGCGCTTAACGACGCAAAGGCAAATCATTCTTGAGGAGCTCGGCAAAGTAACCAGCCACCCCACCGCCAACGAAGTGTACGATATGGTGAGAAAACGTCTGCCCCGTATCGGCCTTGGAACCGTCTACAGGAACCTTGAGTTGATGGCGGACAGCGGTATCATTCTCAAACTTGAGGTCGGTGGTACGCAGAAACGTTTTGATGCGACGGTTGCGCCCCATTACCATATACGTTGCACCTCCTGCGGCAAGGTTGATGATATCGCCATGGAGGTGCAGGAACAGATCAATCAAGCTGCAGAAAAAGCGAGCAATTACATAATCCTCGGCCACCATGTCGAATTCTCCGGCATCTGCGAAGATTGTTCGAAAGGGAAAAAACAACCGGCATTGCACTGAAGCATTAAAGAAATTCTTACTGTTCAGCAAACAACAATGGGGTAAGAGCAGCTGACGCCGTTCTTACCCCATGATTATTTACGGCGTTCTTCAGTGGCTGCCGCCGAGCGCCTGTCTTCAAACAAAGACAATCTTGCAAAAACGTCTCTTGCCGACTTTGATGAGCTTTTCACCCTCCGGCACAAGCAGCATGTTCATATCGGTAGACTTGACTCCATCAATAGTAACGGCGCTTTGCTGGATCATCCTTCGCCCATCCGAAGTGGAACTGACCAAACCGGCATCAACCAGCAGTTGCGGTAAGGCAATCGGTTCACGGGCGGAGCATTTAAATTCGGCGAGATCATCCGGCACGCCCCCCTTTTGAAAAACCTTCTCAAAGTTTTCTTCCGCCGCCCGCGCCGCCTGCGCACTGTGAAACCGTGCCGTCAGTTCGCGGGCTAGACGCTGTTTAACCTCTTTCGGGTGCAGAATGCCCGCCTCAACTTTTTTCTGCAGATCGGCTATTTCACTGTTACTCAAATCACTGAGCAAGGCATAATAGCGAAACATCAAGGTATCCGAGATGGACAGTACCTTGCCGTAGATGTTATCGGCGGATTCATTGATACCGATATAATTACCAAGAGATTTGCTCATTTTATTAACGCCGTCCAAACCCTCAAGAAGCGGCATGGTCAGGACGATCTGCGGCTCCATCCCCCTCGATCGCTGCAGATCACGCCCCATAAGGACATTAAACAGCTGGTCGGTCCCGCCGAGTTCAACATCAGCCCGCATGGCTACGGAATCATAACCCTGGATAAGGGGATAAAGGAATTCGTGAATCGAGATGGGACGTCCGCTATCGAATCTGTTGCGGAAATCTTCTCGCTCCAGCATCCTGGCAACGGTCAATTCCGATGCCAATTTTATCATGTCGATGGACGTCAGCTTGCCCAGCCAGGTACTGTTGAACATGACCTGGGTCTTTTCCGGATCGAGGATTTTAAACACCTGCTGCTTGTACGTTTCGGCATTTTCAGCCACCTGCTCCACCGTCAAGGCCTTTCTCGTATCGGATTTGCCGGTCGGATCACCTATCATGCCGGTGAAATCGCCGATAAGAAAGCAGATATCATGCCCTAATTCTTGAAAATGTTTTAATTTTTGCAGCAATACCGTGTGACCGAGATGGAGATCGGGAGCGGTTGGATCAAAACCGGCCTTCACCTTCAAAGGAATTCCGCTTGCCTCGGATCGTTGCAATTTTTTGACGAGTTCTTCGCGGGCAATTAAATCGACTGCCCCCCGCTCTATCAATTCCAGCTGTTCTTTAATGGAAACCATAATGAAAACCGTCTTTAAAAATTATGAAAACTGCCACTATTTCGCATATTCAACAGCACGGGTTTCGCGAATGACGGTTACCCGAATCTGTCCAGGATAGGTTAATTTGCTTTCAATTGCCCGGGCGACATCCTGACTCAGCACCGTCGCCTCCTCGTCTTTCACCCTGCTCGAATCAACAATTATCCGCAGGTCTCGACCGGCCTGAATCGCATAGGATTTATCAACCCCCTTGAATTCGTTGGCAATGGCCTCGAGATCTTCAAGACGTTTGACATAACTTTGCAGCATCTCCTTCCTCGCCCCCGGTCGGGCACCGGAAAGTGCATCCGCCGACTGGACAAGGATATCGATAACCGATAGCGGCGGCTGTTCCTCGTGGTGCGAACCGATGGCATACACCACCTCTTCCGGCTCGCCGTATTTCTTCGCCAGGTCTCGACCGATAATGGCATGGGAACCTTCAACCTCGTGATCGACGGCCTTACCGATATCATGTAAGAGACCGGCCCTCTTAGCCATTTTCACATCGACGCCAAGTTCCGAGGCCATGATGCCGCAGAGAAAGGAAACCTCAAGGGAATGCTGAAGAACATTTTGTCCATAGCTGGTTCGATATTTCAACCTTCCCAGCAGATTGATCAATTCAACATGGACGCCATGCGCCCCGACATCGAAGGTAGCCTGCTCACCGGCCTCCCGCATGGTAATCTCCAAATCCTTCGTGACCTTGTCGACTACCTCCTCTATGCGGCCGGGATGTATCCTGCCGTCATTAATGAGCTGCAGGAGAGCCTGTCGAGCCACTTCCCGCCGCACAGGATTAAAGCCGGAAAGAATGACCGCTTCCGGCGTATCGTCAATAATGATATCAATGCCGGTTGCCGCCTCGATGGCGCGGATATTCCTGCCCTCTCGACCGATAATCCGACCCTTCATTTCATCGTTGGGCAGCGGCACCATGGATACGGTTCGATCGGCGACGTAATCACCGGCGTACCTGGAGATGGCAAGAGCAAGAATGTTTTTCCCCTTTCTATCCGCCTCCATCTTCATTTCATTTTCTATTTTTGCCAGTCGTTTAGCGGCGTCCATCCTGGCTTCACTTTCCAGTGAATCCATAAGAATCTTTTTCGCCTCTTCCTGGCTGATTCCCGCCAATTTCGCTAATTCGTAACGTTTGGTGCTGATCAGTTCATCGACTTCCTTATGTTTTTCCTGCCACTCGAGTTCCTGCTGGGCTACCCTCCGTTCACTATAAAGGAGTTCGTTCTGTTTACGGTCGAAACTATCCCACTCTCTTTTCAGACTGTCTCTTTTTCTTTTAAGCTGCCGTTGTTCGTCTTTCAGTTCCTCACGCTCCGCCCGCAGCTCTTCCTCAAGGGCCTGCTTAACCTGATAAGCGGCCTCCTTGCTTTGCAGGATCGCCTCTTTTTTCAACTGCTCGGCTTCGGTTATGGCATTTTCAATAATCTGCTTGCTTTGAATCTTGATGCTCTTTTCATTACTCTCAGTTACCCGTTTGCGTAAATAAAACCCTACGAATAAACCGAGGAAGACACCGCAAAAGGCAAATAAAAATGTATAGCTTATTGAACTCATGGGGGAAATCCTATCGTGATGAAGATCGACAGGATAAAGGAGGAAAAACAAGGAGAAACAACAACGAAAGGAAGGGACTTCGTATTTGAGAAAAACCCCAGAACACCATTCTGTGTTCTAAGTTGGTGCGCAAAGGCGATGTATGTCTTGCCGCAACACTTGCGGCAGTTATTAAAAAATAATCCTTTTACGCCCTTTGCTATCCTCAAAAGAAATGCATAAGCTGCCGCTCAAGAGACAACCAACCCTTGAGCAATGGCTTTGCTTAAGCAAGGACTGCACTTAAGGAGGTTTCTCCCCTCAGAATGATACCGACCGAGCAGTTAATCGTATAGATAACACAATACCAGTAAATATAAACCCCAGTATATCTTCCCCTTGGCAGGAGCTATTCCACTCATTACCACGGGAATACGTTGATCCAGAACCACCTTATTCGTCGATTCATCTGGAAGAGTATCAAAAAAAGCAATCCTGCTTCCCTGTATTCGTTCTTTGTTCCGACAGCACCTTTATGCTGAAGTCAATCTTCTATTATATGTTTAACCGGTGCAAAAAAGCTTTCTGCCCAAAGGCAGACAACCTCCGAACCGGAGAGTAAAACGTACGGACATTCAATTCCGTCGATAAAAAATCTTCCCCACACTGCCGTGTCACCAGGAAAGTTAAACCTAAATGAATAGGTGGGCTCTTCATACCTCTCGCAGGAAATTCGTTACACGATTTTCCATAAATCAGCAGCGGAGTCGCCCTTTTTATGGGAGTTGGCTCAACACACACTGAAGATCACCAACAGTGCAGGGAGAAGTCAAAATTACCGGAGGACCGGGTCAAACCTTTACAATATACCAAATTATAGCAGACTTTCCGCCAAACGAAAACAATTTAAACACCACTCCTCAATCGAGGAGCAGTTTAGCACGTATCTCCTCACTCAAACGCACCATTCTTTGTTCCGAATCCCATCGATAATCATCAAATTCCTGTTTCAGTTTAACGTACTGCGACGCAATGTTTAAACATGCCATAACGGCAACCCGACCGACGGGCAAGGTACCTGTTATCTGGGCTGATCCGGCCTCCACCAGCTGACGGACCAAGGAAAGAATTGCTTTCAATTCATCTTCGGAGGCAGCAGTATAGAACTTATATTCCTGCCCCAGCAGCTCGAATTTTACCAGCCTTTCCGTGTTTGACATAACTCCTTAACCCCGGTTGCAGTTCTCTGCAGCACACACCCTTCCCGCTCATCCTCCGACAGAAAAGCTTACCTTTGGGGATTACCGAGGGAGAAAAGATTGTGCTGCACCCTGCCTTCTTCCTCAACTCGCGGCTCGCTATGGCTCTGCCGAACCTCCGGAATCTCCTCATCCGCTTCGACGACGACAGCCTCAGCCGTCTCCGCTGCAGCCACAAACGATTCGGCAAGCCCTGATTCCCACTCCTCAATTTGCTCGACAATCTTGCTTACCCGCTGACTGATTTCGCTCCGTTCCATATCTTTTGAAGAAAGGGCAGTGCGCAGTTCTTCAATCTGTGCTTCACGCTCCCGTAATTCCTGCTGCAATTTCGCTTTTTCCGTCCGCAGTTCGGAAAACCGCGCCAAAAGCTTTTCGACAAACTGCTCAAGGCGACGAAGTTCATTGTCCTGACTCATATCATTTGCTCCTTAACTGTATTATTTTCCCTCTACAATTTCTCATGAGAATATTTTTATTTCAATAAAAACAACAAAATTCCTTAAGAACCCTTTCTATCCCGCCATGTTTTCGAATATACCATGCGCCTTGCGCACTGCAACCTCTATCAGATTCTCGAATAGCTCCAACCAAGCGGACGAGCATTTTCATAGGGCATAAAGCCATGAAAAATCCTGGGATCGTCGTCAAAAACCAAGGGTAAAAAATATTTATCGCCTTCCCACATGGGCAAGCGGAGGATGTCGGCGACATCGACCCAGACCAGATCGCCCTCCTCATTGGATTCCCGTGGAATGCCGGTAAAATGATCGATCCGATAAATGAATCCGAACCAGTTTTCTCCATTACGACCAAAACCGGTCCAGTTAATGGTTCCCCTGAGAACCGCGCGCCGGCAATGGATGTTTGCCTCTTCCAGTATCTCGCGTACCATGCATTGATAAATATCCTCGCCGGGCTGCATTTTCCCCCCCAGTCCGTTATATTTACCAAGGTGCTGATCGTCCGCCCGCTTGTTACGGTGCACAAGCAGGGTTTGTTTTTGATCCGGAGACAGGATATAACCCAACGTCGCAATTATCGGTGTATACATGACCTTTGCCAATTCTTCCGAGAGGATTTATATTCCTCTGCTCGCTCGCTTGTGATATAACTGATCAAATGACTTCCTTGGGACCCGTTTACCATAAACCTTCGCCTTTCTCGTCGACAACCGTGCTCTTATTCCGCCGCCGCAACCGACAAGCAATTTTATTTTTTTCTTTTGCCTGGTGCCTGCTCTTTTCCGCCATGCCCTGCTGTGCTGCGACTGCTGCAAACACAAACTTTCCTGAATACCCGACAATCAGCAAAAACATCAAATTCTGGGAAAAGATTTATGCAGTCTATTCTCTCCAACAGGCTGTTATACATGACTCGGAAGATTTATCAAGGATATACCAGGTCGTTAACCTCGTCGACCTCGACACCCCCGGGGCGCAACGACAGAATGGTGCCATACAAAAGCAGGCCTGCGAAAGATATAAAGCCCTCTTAAGAAAACTTGCCGAAACGCCGCCAGGTTCTCCGGAGGAACAGCGGGTGGCCGAACTTTTCCCCGGCAAAAACGGGAGAGCGGAAATGGCCGCCGCCGCAGAAAACGTCCGCAGCCAATCCGGGCAAAAGGAACGATTCCTCGCAGGTGTTATTAAATCCGGTGAATATCTTGGCGAGATCAAAAACATCCTTCAAAGCTACGGCCTGCCGCCGGAACTGGCACATCTCCCCCACGTTGAGTCCTCATTTAATTACAAGGCATATTCCCGCATAGGGGCCGCCGGCCTTTGGCAATTCACAAGAGATACCGGAAAACAATACCTGACGGTCAACAACGTCATTGATGAACGCCTCGACCCCATTGCCTCGACCCATGCCGCGGCAAAATATCTCGCCAAGAGTTACCAGCAGCTCAACAATTGGCCGCTGGCAATCACCTCCTACAATTACGGCTTGGCCGGCATGCTGAGGGCAGTTGATGAACATACCAGCTATGAAAGCATCTTTAACAACTACAAAAAGGGCCATTTCAAGTTTGCCTCGAAAAATTTTTATGCAGAATTCCTTGCGGCGCGAAATGTCGCACAATATCTGGAAAAGACCATAGACCGGCCGGCAGCAAAAGCTACTCACCGGTATCTCAACCTTACCGTACATGCCGATATTAGAGAACTGGCACGCTACTATAATATACCGGTCGAAACACTTGCCGACCTTAACCCGGCACTGCGTCCTCCGATCCTTAAAGGGGAAAAACGCATCCCGCCGGGCTATAAACTGCGGCTGCCGCTCCTTGACAAAACACCACAACTTGCGGCAAGGGCGCGACAACCCGTTCCCGCGCAAAACGAGCAAAGAGTCGGTCGCGGCTATCAAGTGCGGCAAGGTGATACCGCCGCCGGAATAGCTCGCCTGCATGGCATTTCCTTAAAGAGTCTGGTACAGGCGAACACCCTTGATCAAGCCGCCACCATCCGCCCGGGGCAAAAACTTGTCATTCCGGAAAATGCAGTCCCGGCAAACACTGAGCGTCAAGCCACCGGGAAAACGACTCGAATCAACATCCAGAAAAATGTGACGACCAAGGATACCCTTCCCCCGAAAGAAGGCAAAAAACCGTCATAAATCACCTCGGATATTTCTTCCGAACCACCAACAGAGAGAACCAACGATGGATATCAGTAAGACCATAGAAGAGTTGAAAAAGCGGTCGGATTTTACCAAGAATGTCGGTATGATCCTCATTCATAACGGTGTCGTTCGCGAGTGGTCGCGCCTGGATAAAGCCAAAGTCACCGCCGTCGAGGTTACCCCTGATTTTGCCAGGATTGAGGCGCTTCGCCGGGAATACCTGCAACGCACGGGTATCTATGAAATAATCGTCGAAGCCAAAGAGGGAACCCTTCATCCGGGTGACGACCTTCTTTTCATTATCGTCGCCGGAGACCTTCGTGAGAATATCAAACCGGTACTGGCGGAACTCCTCGATAGAATCAAGAGTGAAGCGGTGGGGAAAAAAGAACTCTTTGCTTGATAATTGTGTATGACTCATCCCCCACTATCCGAGGAGGATCATCATGTCCGGCGCCCATGAGTTTATAGAAAAATTCACCGATATTCATCCTCTGCCCCATATTGTTACGACAATCTCCCGGTTGATAGCCGATAGTTCGTCGACCATGAAGGATTTTGAAGAAGTGATAAAAATGGATCCGGTGCTGGTCACCCGACTCCTCCGCCTGGTCAACAGTCCTTTTTACGGACTGACACAGACGGTGCACTCCATCGGCAGGGCGGTTGCCTTTCTCGGCATGAAAAATCTTCACAACCTCATTGTTGCCGATGCCCTGAAAAGCATTTTTGTCGGCAAAGAAAGCAAAAGCGGATTTTCCAAGAAACGTCTATGGCTGCATAGCGCTGCGGTATCGATCAGCAGCAAGATGATTGCCGAACGTATCTTTGGAATCAACGGAGATGACGCCTTTTTATGCGGTATACTGCACGATTTCGGCCTCCTGGTGGAAGAACAGGTGGCAAAAGAGGCCTTTAATCGGATCTGTGCAGCCTGCCAGTCAACGGCAGACCTTCTCCGCCTGGAAAATGAGGCCTTTGCCACCGATCACTGCGAGATCGGGTATCTCATGACCCTCGACTGGAAAATGCCGACCACCGTCCAAGATGCCATCCGCGACCACCACTTGCTGAGCGGGCCGATTCCGCCGCAAAGCCTGACAGGAATTATCCAGATTTCCGAATATATTGCCGGAAGACTCAACCACACCACACTGCCGAATGTGAGCACACAGATCTGTCCGTCCTTGCTCGAACACCTGCACGAAAATATCGACGAGTACACCGTACTCATGGAGGATCTCCCCGAAGAAATGGCCAAAGCTCAGGCCATATACGGCTAGGAGGTATTGCCGTGACCGATTTCTTTGATAAGGTAGCCGCCCCTGATACAGAGACGCGACACCTCCTGGCTTACCTGAGAGAAAATATCCCCGATCTCATGGTTGCGGCACATACCGACGGCGGCGGGTGGCTGCCGGAAAACCCTTCCTCCATCTTCCATGAAGACAGTGCTGCAAAATTGCTGCAATCAGTCAACAGGCAAGATACAACGATGCTTCCGCTGTTTTCTCCCGACAATCTCTTCCTGGCACTGCGCCTCTCTTCTCTCCAGGCAACCTTGCTTTGCGCCGCAGATCACAAGGATTTTCAACCGACGGGTCTGGCCTGTGCCCTTCGCCTGGCGATTCGCAGCTTTTTCGAACGGAAGGAAGTGGAACAGCTCAACAAAAAAATTACCATTCAAAAAAACCAGTTCAATCGCAAGTGCCAGGTAATGGACGAGAAGCACCAGGAAATGCTTGAAGAAACACAGCGCAGTTACCGCATCATCCAGGAGCAGCAGAACAACTATTCGCGGACGCTGAAGTCGGAAATCGAAAAACAAACCCAGGAATTGCGTAAATCAAAAACCGAGGCCGAGGCGGCAAGTGTCGCCAAAAGCGAGTTTCTCGCTTCGATGAGTCACGAGATTCGCACGCCGATGAATGGCGTCATCGGCTTCACCGACATGCTCCTGGCGACGGACATGGATGAAGAACAAAGGGATTTTGCCCTGACCATCAAACGTTCCGGTGAGGCGCTGCTGGGGCTCATCAACGATATTCTCGATTTCTCCAAAGTCGAAGCCGGTCAGATGACCCTGGAATATATTGATTTTGATCCGGAAATTACCGCCCATGATGTTTGTGAACTGATTCGTCCGCGGGTGGCGGGAAAACCCATCGAGGTCCTCTGTCGCATCGACGATCTGCTGCCGGCCAACATCAAAGGCGATCCCGGCCGATTTCGCCAGGTTCTCGTCAACCTGCTCGGCAATGCCGCTAAATTCACGGAAAAGGGAGAATTGGAACTCAGCCTTGAGGTTTCTGCGGAAACCGAGGAAAGCATTACCCTGCTGGTGAAAATCCGCGATACCGGCATCGGCATCCCGAGGGATAAGTTTGCAACGATCTTCGAGGCTTTTAAACAGGCGGACGGCACCACCACGAGGAAGTACGGCGGCACCGGCCTCGGCCTGTCGATCTGCAAAAAAATTGCCGCCTTGATGCAGGGTGAGGTCTGGGTTGAATCGACCATGGGGATCGGCACCACCTTCTTCTTTACCGCGATGGTGAAAAAATCGTCTCTCAGTCAAGCGGACAAACCGGTCGACGAAAACCTGAAAGGCCTGAAGATCCTCATTGTCGACGACAATCGGGCCAACAATGAGATTCTCCGCACCATTCTGGAGAATGTCGGCATGGAGGTTACCACGCTTCTGGACGGCAGCGACGCCATCGACACACTCCAGCGCGCCGAACAGTCCGAACATCCTTACAATATTGCTATCCTTGATCTGCAGATGCCCTTTATCACCGGCTTCGAACTGGCGGCGCAAATTCGCACCTCGACCCTCACCAACCGTACCATCCCTCTCCTCGCCTATACCTCTTCCACTGAAAGGGTGGCGCAAAAATGCAAGGATGTCGGCTTCTCGGCCTTTCTCACCAAACCCGCCCGCCGCAACATTCTCCTTCGTACCCTCTCAAGAATACTTGGGGCGAAAGATACGGCAACCGATAATCCGGAGGAAAAGAAGCTTGTTACCCAATATTCGTTACGGGAAGAATTAAAGCAATCGATACGCATCCTGCTTGCCGAGGATAACCCGGTCAATCAAAAACTGGCCATGATCATGCTGTCCAAGGCCGGTTATAAAGTGACCGTGGTCGCCAACGGCAAACTGGCGGTGGAAACTTTTTGCAGAAGCCCGAAAAACTTCGACACCATCCTTATGGATATCCAGATGCCGGAAATGGACGGTTACGAAGCAACCCGGCAGATTCGCACCCAGGGCTTCGGGCAAATCCCTATTATCGCCATGACCGCCAATGCCATGAAAGGCGATAAAGAGCTCTGCCTGGCGGCGGGGATGAATGATTATATGAGCAAACCGATCAAGCGAGAAATTGTATTCCAGCTCCTGGAAAAATGGCTGAACCTCCGCAATTAAAACACACGCCTTGAGCATGATCCGAGCAGCAATACCGACGGCGAACTGGTTCTCCAAACTGAAAGCCTGGGCGGACAAAGAAGATTCCACTCGATCATGGGGCATAAAACTGTTGCATTGTCTGCTGCGGGTGGTCCTCATCACCTCGACGGAATTCATCGGCAACGGCCTTTCCCTCCGCGCAGCCGCCCTGACCTATACCGTTCTCCTGTCACTTGTCCCCATCCTGGCGATGAGTACCGCGATTCTGAAGGGATTCGGCGGCGACGATCAGCTGCGTCAAGCCGTATACGGCTATATGGATACTTTCACCGACGGCGGCGACAGATCGGCAAAACAATCAGGGCGGACCGCAGCCGAAAGCGATGCCTCTCTGCCGCAGAAGAGCGACACCCTCACCGACCATCTCCACTCAGCCGTCGACCGGCTTTTCGCTTATGTCGATAGAACCAACTTCGCCGCACTCGGCTCCATCGGCGTCATCGGCATTCTCCTTACCGTCTTTCTCGTCCTCAGTTATATCGAGGATGCCATGAACAGCATCTGGAAAGTCGCCAGCGGCAGATCGCTGCCGAGAAAAATCGCCGATTACCTGACCCTCCTCATTCTTTTCCCGATCTCCATAAATGTCGCATTTGGTGCCGGTGCGCTGCTGCAAAGTCCGCTGCTGATCGCCGAATTCAACCGCCTCCTGCCCTTCCCCTGGTTGCAGACCCTTCTTCTTAAGGCGATGCCGGTGGCGGTTATCACCCTCACCTTTTACATACTCTATCTCTTTTTCCCCAACACCAAGGTCAAGGCCCTGCCGGCTCTGCTGGGGGCTGCTCTTGCCGCCTGTCTCTGGACCCTGGCACAAACCATTTATATTTCCCTGCAGATCGGCGTAGCCAATTACAATGCCATTTATGGCTCGTTTGCCACTCTTCCACTCTTTCTCCTCTGGATTTATTTGGGTTGGCTGTTCATCCTCTGCGGCGGTCAGGTGGCGTATGCCTGCCAGAACCTCGCAAGCTATCGGCTGCAGTCGCCGGTTCCATCCCCTGCCATGATGCTCGGCGCCGCCTTTGATATCATCGACTGCATTGTCGCCGCCTTTGCCGAAGAAAAGAAGATAACCGCGGAAAATCTGGCAAACCACTTGCCATGCTATACGCCTGCCATCATCACCCTGGTCCTGGAACACTTGCGGCAAGCCGGATTCCTCCATATTTCACAAAGCGATAAGCGCCTGCTTCCGGTATCGACCGATGACGTCGCCAACTACCGGCGGATAGTCCTTGCTCTTCTCGGCGACGATACGGCCGACACCACCGGTGGCCTAAGGAGCAAAAATGTTATGGCAGCGGCCACTGATAAGGCCGGGACACCGCCTTGACGGACCGTTTTATCCAGCCGCAACGCAATAAATCCTCCTTTGGCAAAAGGCTCCATAAAAAAAATGATTGCCCATGGCTGCTTTATTAGGTAATTCCAACATGCGGCGAAACACTGTGCCCAAGAGCTCTTCCCTTTTCCCCGACCAACGGTGACACCCATGAAAATCATATTACCTGCACTCCTCATCCTCGGACTCTTACCGTCTCTTGCCAGCGGACAGCTGAAAATCGGCCTGCTGCCCATTGAGGATTCGGTGCCTTTTTATGTTGCCGAAGAGGAAAAACTTTACGATAAGGAAAACCTGCAGGTCGAACTGATTCCTTTCCAGAGTGCACTCGAACGTGACAGTGCCCTGGCGGCCGGGGCCATTGACGGTGCCATCGACGATCCCATCGGCGCAATCCTCTTTGACAAGGGTCAGGGCAGATTAAAAATAACCTCCATCTGCCTCGGAGAACAGCCTTCCGAGGGTGTCTTCGCCATCCTGGCTTCGCCGAAATCGAACCTTGCAACGGTAAATGACCTGAAAGGTGTTGAGATTGCCGTTTCCAATTCAACGATTATCGAATACGTCACCGACCGCATCCTTAGCCAACAAGGTTTTAAAGCCGAAGAAATACAAAAACTTGAGGTGGTAAAGATGCCCATCCGCATGCAAATGCTCCTCTCCGATGCGGTCAAGGCGGCGACCCTGCCGGAACCTTTAGCCTCGATTGCCGTCGGCAAAGGTGCCAGGGTGCTGGCGACCGACGCCACCGCCCCGGAAAGCCTGTCGCAGACCATCCTTGTCTTCCGCACCGAGGTCCTGGAAAAACAAAGAAATGAGGTCGCCGCCTTTTTTCGTGCCTATAAAGGGAGCGTTGAGGCCATCAACGGCCATCCGGAAAAATTTCGTCCCCTCTTTCTCGACAAGGGCCGCATCCCGAAAGAACTGGCGACAACCTACAAAATCCCGCAGTTCCCCCTGCCCGCGCCCTTCAGCCAAACTCTTTACCAGCCGATCATCGAATGGCTGGAGACCAAAAAGCTTGTCGGCAAACTTTCCTATGGGAACATGGTGGCCGTCGATTTCATGGATGGACAAAACTGAGGATGATCAGCGCGCGATCGGCATGTCTCAGTTTTATCCAAGGAGGAACCGATCGTCCGGTGCTCCGGGACGTCTCCTTTCAGGTTGAAGCGAAAAGCAGCTGCGCCATTATCGGCCCTTCCGGCTGCGGCAAGACATCGCTGCTCTTTCTCCTGGCGGGGCTGCTCAAACCGGACAGCGGCAGTATCACCATCGACGGCCGGCCTCGCAGCGGCACAATTCTGCAAAACTTCGGATTGTTCCCCTGGAAAACCGTAGCGGAAAATATCGGTCTGGGTCTTGTTCTGCAAGGTGCGCCGCAAAAACACATACAGCAAAAGATCGCCCAACTCCTCCTGGAAATGGGGCTGACCGGCTTTGACGACCACTACCCCGGGCAACTGTCCGGCGGCATGCAGCAACGGGTCGCCATGGCCCGGGCCTTGGCGATTGAACCGCAGATCCTCTTTATGGACGAGCCCTTATCCTCACTTGACGCCCTTACCCGGGAGCGCCTGCAAAACCTCATCCAAGAAATTCAGCGCGCTAAAAACATCACCATGGTCCTTGTCACCCACTCCATCGAGGAGGCGGTTTTCCTCGGCCGGCGGATTGTCGTTCTCGGTGGCCGACCCGGCCGGGTGTTGCGCATCGTCGACAACCCGGAAAGCGGCCATCCGGATTACCGCTTGAGCGATGTCTTTTTCCACCGCTGTATCGAATTGCGGGAAATTCTCAAAGGGGAGGAATATGGGCAGGAAACGTGATATAGTTTTTGCCGCCCTGATTCTCCTTACACTCTGGGAAATCTCGGCCCTGCTGCTGAACTCCATGGCCCTGCCCGAGCCGTGGAGGGTATTTCTCGATACCGCCGGCAAACTCGCCGACGGCAGCCTGCTCGACGACCTGGCCATCAGTTGCCTGCGTGCCATTCTCGGGATCAGCCTGGCCCTGGCGACGGCGGTCCCCCTCGGCCTTATGATCGGCGCGGAGGAAACCTTACGCCGCCGCCTTTCGCCATTTATCTACCTTCTTTATCCGGTGCCCCACGTGGTCCTGCTGCCGCTCATCATTATTCTCTTTGGTATCGGCAATTTCTCCAAGATCTTCCTTATCGCCCTGATCGTTTTTTTCCAAATTCTCGTCACCACCCGCGACGCCGCCAAAAACATCCATCACAATTATTTCCTTGCTATGCAGACGCTCGGGGCAACGCGGCTGCAAATTTATCGACATGTCATCCTGCCGGCCACCCTGCCGAAAATTCTCACCGCCATGCGCATCTCCATCGGCACAGCGGTGGCTATCCTCTTTTTCGTCGAATCCTTTGCGACGACCAAGGGCCTCGGCTATATAATCATGGACTCCTGGGGCCGGGCCGAATATATCTCTCTTTATACCGGCATTTCCTGCATGGCGGGACTCGGCTTCAGCCTGTATCTCCTTCTTGATCGAATTGAACGGAGGATTTGCGCCTGGACTCAGTCGCATTAACACGAACCTTTACGAAGGGATGAAAACCATGAGCATAAACAGAGTATTTACTCTCAGCGGCACCGACCGGGTCGGCATCGTCGAAGAAATCACCAGGAGCTTACTGGAACTCGGCGCAAATATTGAAACCAGCAAAATGGCGCGACTGGGCGGCGAATTTGCCGTTCTCATGCTTGTCACCTTGCCTGCTGCCAAGGCTCCGGCGCTGGAAAAAACCGTCGCCGCTCTCATCGCCCGCGGCTATAAGGTCACCACCACGCCGACGGGAGAAGACTCCGGTCAGGCACATGCCGGCTGGCTGCCGTACCTGGTGGAAGTGCAAGGTGCCGACCATGAAGGTATCGTCCATAATATTGCCCGTGCCTTGGCGCAAAAGGGCATCAGCATAGAAACCATGGACACCGGCAACACCCGGGCAGCAAACAGCGGAACGCTGCTCTTTACCATGAAGGCCAGTATTCTCGTACCGCCGGGACTAGCGGAAAAACTCTGGAAAGGGGATTTGGAAAGCACCGGACGTGAACAGCATGTGGACATCTCCGTCACGGCGGGCATCTGACTCCCGCAACGAGATGACACAAAAACCGCGTAATAAAAAAGGAGCTGAAAGCCGCACGTTTTCTTTCGCTGCTTTCAGCTCCGAACATCGTTAACACGGGTTATTTTTTCGGCTTCCCCATTGCGTCGTACTCCACTCCCGACACCACCGAATTCATAAAGGCATCGCCGCCGGCGGCAATATTGGTCCCTCCGGCAGAGATATTTGTCACCCCTGAGCTGTCGACCACCGAACCGAGAATCGCCCGGCCGCCCGCGGCGATATTGACACCTCCGGCGGAAATATTGGTTACCCCCGAGGAATTAACAACCGAGCCGAGATGCGCCTCGCCGCCGCTGGCAACGTTCAATCCTCCTCCGGAAACATTGACGACACCGCTTGAGTTGACGACCGAGCCAAGATTGGCCTTGCCGCCGGTCGCAATGTTCGTACCGCCGCCGGAAATATTGACGACATCACTGGAATTAACAACCGAACCGAGATTGGCTTTGCCGCCGGCCGCAATGTTTGTACCGCCGCTGGAGATATTCACCGAATTACTTGAATTGACGGTCGAACCAAGATTTGCCTGCCCCCCGCCGGTGGCGATATTTGTGCCGCCGCTGGAGATATTGACCGAATTCTTCGAATTGACCGTTGAACCAAGGTTAGCCTTACCGCCACCGGTGGCAAGGTTGGTGCCGCCGCTGGAGATATTCACCGAGTCCTTTGAATTGACCGTTGAACCAAGATTGGCCTTACTGCCAGCCGTGGCAAGGTTGGTACCGCCGCTGGAGATATTGACCGTATTCATGGAATCAACCGTCGAACCGAGGTTCGCCACAGCACCGTCTGTTGCTATATTGGTGCCGCCGCTGGAGATGTTCACGCTGTTTTTCGAGTTCGCCGTCGTCCCGAGATTGGCCTTGCTGCCGCTACCAACCGCAAGGTTGGTACCACCACCGGAAATATTGACACTGTTTTCCGAATTCAGGGTGGACCCGAGATTGGCTTCATTACCGCTGCCGACCGCAATATTGGTGCCACCGCTGGAAATGTTGACCGCATTCAAAGAATTTTCGACGCTACCGAGATTGGCCTTGTTGCCCTCACCAATGGCTGCATTAATGCCGCCATCGTTGATATTAACCGTCGCATCGGAATTTTTCACACTGCCGAGATTGGCCTCGTTGCCAGCGCCGATGGCGACGTTGACGCCACCCTTATTTAAATTGATGACGCCTTCCTTTATGCCACCAACGCTGATGCTACCCTGATTGGCCTTATTGTCCAGGCCAATGGCGATATTCGTTCCCCCTTCGTTGCTATTGATGACCGTGCCGGTGCTGTTTTGCATGTTGATGGAGCCGAGGTTGGCTTCATTACCCTGGCCGACAGCCACCTGTGTGCCATCCTGGTTGAAATTAATTACAGTACCGTCACTCGCGCCCATCTTGATCGAACCGAGACTGGCCTTGTTGTTTTCCCCCACGGCAATGTTGGTGGATTGTCCGTCGGCCTTATTGAAAACTATACCCTCGATCGATTTGAGTTTTATCGAGCCGGTACTGGCGGTATTGTTTTCACCCACCGCAACATTCGTCTTCAGTTCTCCCTCGGATTGGTTGGTGACGATCGCCTCAGACGCCGACACACCCGGCGGCTGCAGGAAAAAAACGCCGAAAGCAACCGTGTAGAGCAATTTTTTCATAACAGGACCTCCCCACTGCATATTTTCATGAACTGCGGCACTCCCCCGTCAGTAGTAATAGATACGATAATTCATCACCGAAATTATACCACACCGAAGCGGATTTAATAAAGGAAACAACCAAGCCTTCATGAATATTTTCTCCTGCACCCACAGGGAGGGGCCCTTCGTCCGTAACCAATTCCTCATCATTATTTAGCATGATTCTCATATCGAAAAGATACATCTAGTTGCATGAATAAACTTATCCATTCCCACAACGTTTTTGATAATTGCCAAGAAAATCTGCAGAGCTTTTTCAGCTCGTTGACCGCGGCGGAACAAACGCCCTTTACCGGCAACGACAGCAGCGTCGGCATGGAATTCGAGCTGCAGGTGGCGGTTGCCGGCAATCATATGGACGTCGATCTGCCGACCACCATTTCTTCCTCCACCTATTTCAAAAATGTGGTGAAACGCAGTGGCCGGGGGGATCTACCGGCGGAATGTTTGCAGTCACTCAAGGACTTCCTCCATAAAAACACCTCCAACGTCTGGGAAAACAGCTGGGTACGTTTTCCCGAAAGCCGCTTGACCCCCTGGTCCCGGAAACTGCTTGCCGCCGATTTTCAGGCCGACAAGGCAAATCCGGCATCGAAGCCGAGAACGGATATCCACCGCTTCCGCTGTCTGCATCGCCAGCGGGAATGCCTTCGCTTGCCGATAAGTTACCTGTTGAAGCTCTCCCTGGCCAATGCCATAGAGCCTTATGGAGAATCTTCTCAGCGACAACACCTCGCCGGAGATCCTCAGCTTCACCATCCCCTTTGCCGGTCGTGGCCGCATCGGCGACCTGGCCGCAGCCGAATCGGCGCGCACCCTGCTTTTTTGTCAACTGCTGGTGCAATATGCCAATAAAACCTTTGATCTGGAAAACTCGGGGCAAAAATGTTTGCTCTATTCGGCACCGCATGCACCCTTTCGGCAAAAACACCTCAACGCCATCGTTCCCGACAGCTATTATCGCCACCTGTTTATCAGCCCCTGTCTTTCCGGCTGGAACCGCGGTGAGGATAAATTTCGCTATATGGAGCTTTGCCATAAGACCTTGTCGCGCAGCCAGCTGAATGCCGTCGGCAAGCTCAAGGATGCCGGCATCATTACCAGTAACCTCATGGTCTTGCCGAACACCTCGAACACCTGTCTGGCCAACAACGGCACCCACGTTTCCCTCGGCAGCCGCATGTTGACGGAGATGGCCGGCGATAGTACGTCGCCCTTTACCCCGGCGGTGGAAAAATATTTCGGTGATCTGGTCATCAAAATCGTCGAGCACTTTCTGCCGCTTTTCGTCAATACCTACAGCGCCGCACCCTATCGCCTCGATTTCAGTGATTTTCATCCGGAAAAAGTCCTCGGCTTCCTGCCGCACGAACTGGATTATACACACCTGCGGATGATTTGGCGGCGCTGGCAGAAAAAGGCGCGCATTGGATTTCTCGGCAAGACCATCACCCCTTTCGGCCCTCGACGATTCGACGAAATCCTGGCAAAGGTGCTCTGTCTAAAAGGCGATCTGGTCCCCGACTTTCGTCTTATCGATTATCTCGTCACCCTGCTTTCGACCGAGACCAGCCCGGGATTGAACGGCATGATCGGCAACCATGAACGGCTCAAGGAAGATCTGGGCGAGATGGGCGTCTTTGATCCGCGGATGGCCATTTATCTGCCCTACCGGCAAAGGATCTGCGGTGTCTCCGGTTATGCCGGTTTTGAAGGACGCAGTTACTCCCTGTTTCACAGCCTGGAAAAAGACATGGCCGAGGCGGTCGACATGCAAAACCTCGTTACCGCCCTCGCCTGTCGCTATGTTCTCCAGGGAAAAATCAATCACACCGACATCCCCGACCAACCCTCCATCGAAAGCGAACGGCGGCAGATCTTTTTCGGCCGGGCCATCGGCATCCCAACCTTTTATGTCCGGGCCGACACCGGCAACCAATTCCTCCGCCGCATCCTCGCCGATATCCCGTCGCAGCGAAACAGCAAACGCTATAAAGGTTATATCCGCATCAACCATGATGAGTACAACCTCGCACTGCTGCACCTGCTCCAGGCCGATGCAGCCGACCTCATCGAAAGCCATAACCTCCAGCCCCGCATTGAATCACTGCAACAGCGACTGACGGAGCCGGGGACGTCAACCTTTGCCAAAATCATTAAAAATGATCCCTTCAAATTTTCCGCCGAGGTCTTCAACGGGGCGATGGAGCGATACTATCGTACCGGCCTGAAGGAACGATACATCGACGAAGCCCTGACGGTAATGGTCGACGATTGCCGACGCCTGGAAAAGCACGGCGATCCCGGCCTGAGACAGGTAATGCAGACTATTTCCACCGAAACCAGTGCCGCTGAATATGTAAGCAGCAACCGGCATAAGGTCCTTGATGAAACCGCGGATCCCGGCCTTCTGCGGGAACTGCTGCGCATAAATCTGGCAATAATCCACCACCAAAGGAACACCCCTTGACGACAAACATACTGCAACCAACCTTTGCCCATCAGTTTATCGAAAGAAAAACCCGTCGTATCGTCACCGAAAAACCAATCGGCGATCGCAGCGTCTACTTTCTCTACCACCACCTGCGGGAAAACGCCCCGGCCATGTTCAACCTGCTGACTTCGGCGCGGATATCAAACCTTCTGGCCTTTCTCCGTTACGATCTGCCAAGCAACGTCAGGCGTAACGGGCGCTATCTTTTCGAGGGCATAGGTGCCGACTGGCGTGAATGTGTGGAGCCACTGAGTTTTTTTGATTCGCACCGCAAGGTCTTCGAACGGCAGATCCGCTATTGGGAAAATCGGCCGATGAACCCCATGGTGACAAGCGTTGTCGCCCCGGCCGATTCCCGGGTCCTCATCGGCAGCCTCGCCGATACCTCCGCCCTTTTCATCAAAGACAAGCTCTTTGAGGCCAAAGAACTGTTAGGGGAAACCTCCCCCTGGCATGACAGGTTTGCTCAGGGTGACTTTGCCCTCTTCCGCCTGACTCCCGATAAATATCATTACAACCATCTGCCGGTGAGCGGCCGAATTCTTGATCTTTACGGTATCGACGGCTGCTACCATTCATGCAACCCCTCGGCGCTCATCGCCATGGCCTCGCTGTATGCGAAAAACCGGAGGGTGGTAACGATTATCGACACCGACGTTGCCGGTGGTTCACAGGTTGGTCTGGTGGCGATGATCGAGATCGTCGCCCTGATGATCGGCGACATTGCCGAGGCTTACAGCGAAAAAGGCTACGAGGCCCCGGTATCTTTAAAGCCCGGCATGTTTGTCCGCAAAGGTTGTCCCAAAAGTCTTTTTCGCCCGGGAAGTTCCACCGATGTGCTGTTTTTTCAAGCAGGGCGGATACGCTTTGCCGAGGATCTCCTCGGTAACCAGCGCCGCAACGATGTTCTCAGCAGGTACTCCAACGGCTTCGGTAAGCCGCTGGTGGAAACGGATGTCCTCGTTCGTTCGACGATTGCCGAGGCGAAACAGGACAGCATGATTCATTCAAGCATTGAGGAATAACCTATGATCGACAGTATCTTTGTGGTAGCTCTGGGATGTCTTCTCGCCGGTTTTCTCGCCTGGGGATTCAAGCATCTGCCGGGGGAACGCTGGCAGATGCTGGCCGTCGTGCCCACCGGTAAAAACCTTGCAAACAGTTGGCAGGGCACCAACCTCACCTACTATGGCTTCTTCATCGCCACCAGTCAGCTTCTTTCCCTGCTGCTGCTCCTCGTGCTCCTCGGCGCCATGCACGTTTCCATCGCCGGGACCATGCTCATTATCCTCATCATTCTTTCGATCTGCATACCCGCCGCACGCCTCATTGCCGTGAGGGTGGAAAAGAAACGGCATACCTTTACCATCGGCGGCGCTTCCTGTGTCGGCATCCTTCTCGCCCCCTGGGTCGTTCAGGGAGTGCAAAGACTGCTCGTCGACCAGGGCAGTTTTCTCCCGGTCATCCCGGTTCTGGCGGCCATGTCCATCGCCTATACCCTGGGTGAAGGGCTCGGCCGTCTCGGCTGTATCAGCTTCGGCTGCTGCTACGGCAAACCGGTAAAGGATTGTCACCCCCTGCTGCAGCGTCTTTTTGCCCGGAGAAACTTCGTCTTCCACGGGGCGACGAAAAAGGTCAGCTATGAAGGGCATCTGGCCGGCGAACGGCTCATTCCGATCCAGGCCATCACCTGTGTCATTTATACCTGCGGCGCCCTGATCGGCAGCCTGCTGTTTCTCGACGGACACTTCACCGAGGCGCTTCTCTTCACCATCTGTTTAACCCAGCTGTGGCGCATCGTTTCCGAGACCCTGCGCGCCGATTTCCGCGGTTTCGGCAAGATCTCGGCTTATCAGAAGATGGGGGTCGTCAGCGTTCTCTCAATGGTGCTGGCAACCTTTTTCATCCCGGCACCGGCTTATATCGATCCGAATATCAGCAACGGCTTCAAGGTGCTCTGGGACCCGATCATCATTCTCGCCCTGCAGATCCTCTGGCTGGTCTTCTTTTTGGTCTTCGGCCGCAGCACCATTACCACCTCGACCGTATCCTTTGACCTTGTCAGCAAGCACGTATAAGGGCGGAACAAAGAACTGTTCGCTTTTTATACGGCCAAGCACATCACAGAGCCGTAATCCCCTCTCCCAAGAAAGGGGCAAATGCCTTACGGGCTGATTTCTTGCAAAGAAATCAGCCCGTAAGGTACTCAAGTTATTGGTAACAATTCAAAGAGTTGCTTTGTCCAAGGGTACCCCCGACTCATCCCAGCCGCGAAGCTTATAATAGTCAGCAAGCAGGTATTCCATTTCGGTCGCGGTCAGCGACCGGCCATCCTCCAGTTTTTCCTTATGCAATCGTGCCGGCAGGGAGTCGTCCTCAAGCTGCCAGCCCTCGCGGATATTGAATTGCCGGGTCATATCGACTATGCAGGCGGCGATCTTTTCAAAATCCGCCTGATTTGACTGCAGGCCGGTGACCAGGGGGATGGCCTTGACCAGCTCCGCCCAGGGATAGAGATCGCGATAAAATCGACAGAGAACGAGGGTATCAAAGATATTCAAGCGATTCTCAAAATCGATGAGCATGGCTGCCTTACCTTCTATCTGATCGGCCGGGATCATCCCCGACAGCTCCGGTTTATAGAACGTCGTTCGCAGATGGCAGGCGCCTCGGGGCGAGGTGGCAAAGGTCAGCCCCATGCCCTTGAGCACCCGCGGGTCGTAGCCTGCCGGCTCAAGCCCCTTGACATGGATAGCCAGATCACTGAGACCCCATTCTCGGGAAGCGGCAAGGATGCCGTCGGCGAGAACATTGCCGATATCCTCACGGGCGGCGATCTTCTCGATCAGCGCCGCCACCTGGTCGGCATCGCCATATTCGAGCGGGTAGTCAATTCGCCCCTTGCTCTTTGCCTCCATAACCAGGGCACAGAGGTTGCCGGTGGTGATGGTGTCCATACCGAGACGGTCACAGAGGTCGTTGAGATAGGCCACCTCCTCCATCTCGGTGATCATGCACAAGCCGCCGAAGGAGTAGATGGTCTCATACTCCGGGCCTTCCAATTGCAGATCCTTATGCCGTCCCTTGCGCAGTCGGGTCAACCGCCCACAGGCCATGAAGCATTTGGCACAGGCGTGCGGTTTGACCTCATGCTCCTCATGGTAGCGCTCGCCGCTGATCTCCTCGACATGGTCGCAGGAACCCTGATTCCAATATCTGGCCGGGAAAGCCCCAACATTGTTCATCAGGGTGACCATCATGGTCGTACCCATCTTCTTATAGGCCTTGACCCCGGGATGTTCCATATTGGTCTTCGAAAAGTTCTTGGCGTATTCGGCGACACCATCCGGGTCGGCATAGACTCGTTTCCGGTCGCCCTGGAAAACGATGGCCTTGACCAGCTTGGCCCCGAGCACCGTCCCGACTCCGGTCCGTCCGGCACAACGCCATTTATCGTTGGCAATAATGGCGTACCGTACCAGCTTTTCCCCGGCCGGGCCGATGACCACTGCGCCGCGTTTGCTGTACTCCTCCTTGTGGAAGGCAAAACGCTCAACCGCCGCCTCTTCGGCGGCAAAGGTTTCCATGCCCCACAACTCTTCCGCCGCATGAAATTCGACACCGTCCGGATGAATGGACAAGACGCTGGGCGTGGGCGACTTGCCATGCAGGACGATGGCATCGAAACCGCCGGCATCGATCGCCTCCGGCACTTTACCGCCGGAGTAGGATTCACTGTAAAAGCCGGTCTGTGGCGATTTTGTGAACACCCCGTAACGGCTGCCGCCCCACAACCGGCCGCCGCAGAAGGGGCCGGTGGCAAAGATGAGATGATTCTCCGGCGCCAGGGCATTGACTCCAGCGGGATTACGGTCAAGCAGCAGGCGGGTGGCGAGGCCCTTGCCACCCAGACACTGGGCCAGGACTTCGTCGGCGAGCGGCTCGATGACGAAACTGCGGCTGCTGAGATCAATTGTCAGAATACGATTATAGAATCCGAACATCTTCTCTCCTTTATTTTAGGTACGAAGCGTGGCAAGGCCGTCGCGGACAATGGCAAGACCCCGCTCAAGCTGCTCATCGGTGATGACCAGCGGCATGAGAAAGCGGATGATATTGCCGTAAGCACCGCAGGCAAGGATGATCAGACCGCGGTCAAAACAGAATTTCACCAGGGCTTTGGTCTCCGCCGCCGCCGGCTCCTTCGTTGTTCGGTCCTTTACCAGCTCCATGGCAATCATCGGCCCGAGGCCGCGGACATCGCCGATTATGGCATTGTCCTTCTGCATGGCCAGGAGCGCCTGGCGCAAGGTGTTACCGAGTTTTTTGCCTTTTTCCAGCAGATTTTCCTCGGCAAAAACATCGAAAACGGCAAGGGCGGCGGCGCAGGCCAGGGGATTGCCGTTATAGGTGCCGCCGATGCCGGAGGCGTGCACGCTGTCCATGATCTCTTTCCTGCCGACGACGGCGCTGATCGGCATACCGGCACCAAGGCTCTTGGCAACGGTGGTGATATCGGCGGCAACACCGTACTGCTCCATGGCAAACATCGTGCCGGTGCGGCCGATGCCGGACTGTACCTCATCGGCGATAAGGAGGATGTTGTTGGCCCGGCAGATGGCCTCCAGTTTTTTGAAATACTCGGGCGGCGGGGCGACAAAACCGCCTTCGCCCTGCACCGGCTCAAAAATGATGGCGGCGGTCTGCTCGGCCGGCACGTAATTGATAAAGAAATCCTGCAAGCGGTCGGCACATGCCACGTCGCAGCCGGGATACTGCAGGTTATAGGGGCAGCGATAACAGTTGGCAAAAGGCATGCGGTACACCTCCGGGGCAAAGGGCCCAAGACCCAGCTTATAGGGCTTGACCTTGGAGGTCAGGGTCATGCACATCAGGGTTCTGCCGTGAAAACCGTTTTCAAAGGCGATAATCGCCGATTTCTTGGTGTAATAGCGGGCAATCTTGACGGCGTTCTCGACCGCCTCGGCGCCGCTGTTGGCAAACATCGCCGCCTTGGGGAAATCGCCGGGAACGGCGGCACAGAGTTTTTCCGCGAGGAGCACCGGCCCTTCGTAGGGGGTCACCATGAAACAGGTATGGGTGAATTTTGCCGCCTGATCCTGTATCGCCTGGACAACCTTCGGGTGCGAATGGCCGACGTTCATGACGGCGATGCCGCCGCCGAAATCGATATAGTCGTTGCCTTCGACATCGGTGAGAATGGCGCCTTTGGCCTGGGCGATATAGCGGTCGGTGCCGCTGACATTGCCCTTGGCGATAACGGCGTTACGACGATCATGCAGACTGCTGTTGCTATGTTGAGCACTCATATTCTTCCTCTTCATTAAAGTATAGTATCATCTGACAATGGCCCGGCTGCCGGAACCATCATAATAAACCTCGCAGGCTTCGTTTTGCAAATTTTACGCCAACTGACAATCCCCTTGCCGGCAAACCTTCGCCGCCCTCCTCTGCAGATGTCCGGTCACCGCCTCCAGGAATGCGTCTTGCCTGTTAGCGTGATACACCATCGACGAGGCAATTTCACCGGCGAGAATGGCGAATTTAATCTTTTCCGGCAAGCGATTCAGACGTTCACGGAAGGGACTGTCACTTTTTTTCAGCATCTCCGGCAGGTGATCGAGGATGGCCTGGCGATAAAGGGGCTGGTCACAGACCTCCGGATGCTCCCGGAAATAGCTGAACAGCCGGGCATAACACTCGTTGATTTCCCGGCTGATATCGGCCGAGATATCGGTATAGAGGAGTGTCCCGCCCGCCTCCCGGTGACGGGCCAGGATGGTTGCCGCCTCCTCCCCCGCCCGTTTTTCCAGGATCTTGACGACATCGGCGACATATTCCGGCTTATTGGCAAGAAACTCTTCTTCGCTCAGCAGGAGATTGGCGATGATTTCATAGGACGAGGAGATAACGCCGCATTTATTGGCAGAGGCATCGCGCATAAGAATAACCCCGCCCTGCTGCAGTCCCTTTCTCGCCTCCGGGGTGATGAAAGAATTTGCCCCCTCGACTATGACCCGACAGGAAGGCTCCCCGGCGGCCGAGAAAAAATTCCGCCAGTTGCTGCCGTCGATGGTTTCCGGCCTTCCCCCCGCCGGGATAAAGAGATCTGCCGGCACGGAGAAGATAAGGGAGTTGTATTCCTTGTAGAACTCGTCATTGGAAATCCATTCCTCGACCAGACCGTCCGCCGTTTGTATCACCTTTTTAAACAGATCCTGCATGCCCTGCCGACGGGTGACACTGCGATACAGGATATTAAAGGCGGACACGTCATCCTTCAGCAGTATCGCCTGGAGGGCCGCATGGTCGATGCCCTGGGGATCAAAAAGCGCCCCCGAGCCGTCAAGGATCAGGGGAATCTCCACCCTGGGACAGCGGCGCAGGAGGATGGCCAGACAATTTCCGGCGACATCGCCGTTCGGACCACCGGTAAAGATGACGCGGAACGGATCACGGCCGATATCGATGCCGAGCCTTGCCAGCGACACCTCGGCAAAACGGACAACGCCGGTGGAGGTAACCCCGTATTCCTTATGATTGATCCCCACTTTCTTGCTCGACATGATTCCCGCGCCGAGAATATAGCTGCGGCGCACCGCTTCCCGGGCAACGAGTTCGATCATGGAATCGTGCATATTTTCGTCCGGGCCGAGCTCGATGGGCTCTTCCTCACCGTAATAGTCGACGACCCGCGGGTCGGAGGC
>JFJP01018633.1_pt1 | contig 27003 bp, 25 predicted proteins | sample 431651 | NCBI WGS metagenome assembly JFJP01 (sample SAMN02602958, study PRJNA72255) | Microbial mat metagenome, whole genome shotgun sequencing project. | biome: fresh water; feature: sink hole; material: water; isolation source: purple microbial (photo- and chemosynthetic) mats found in...
GTCCACCCATTGGTCCGCACACCCCCCTATCACCAGAGCGCATCGATTTTCTACTGCTTTTTTGAAAATCGTATGGTAGAAAATGATTAATCATAATCCGGAAAGTTAAACGAGAGGATATTTATGAATGACGTTATTTGTCCGAACTGCAAGACAGCATTCAAGATCGATGAATCCCTATATGCCGATATAACCAGACAGGTCCGTGATGCTGTATTTGAACAGCAGATACAGGAGCGCCTCGCACTGGCAGCGCAAGATAAGCAGAACGCCGTTGAACTGGCGACAACCAAGCTCACCAGCGAGTTGGAGAAGGCTGCCACGTCCAAGGATACGGAAATCAAGGACCTGAAGGCCCGGCTTAATGCCAATGAATTGCAGCAAAAGCTGGCTATGGCTGAGGCGTTTCAGTCGATCCATAAAGAACGCGATAACCTGGTCAGCCAACTGAAGCAAGTCGAACGCGATAAAGAGTCGTCAGTCCGCCTCGCTGAAGCCCGGCTTGAAAATGAGCTTCAGCGGACGGCCGCCGCCAAGGATGCCGAGATTCAGGCACTGAAGAGCAAGCTCGACGCCGTCGAAGACAAGCAACGCATTGCCATCAACGATGCCCTAAGTCCCGTGGAGCAGGAACGTAATAACCTAAAGCAAAACCTGGAGCGTACCCGGCTCGAGCAAGACCTCGCCACGAAGTCGCTCAAGGAACGGTATGAGATGCAGCTTAAGGAGCGCGAAGATCAGATCGAGCGGCTCAAGGACATGAAAGCACGTTTATCAACCAAGATGGTGGGTGAAACACTGGAGCAACATTGCGAGACCGAGTTCAACCGCATTCGTGCCACGGCATTTCCGCATGCCTATTTCGAGAAGGATAACGATGCCCGGACCGGCAGCAAGGGTGACTACATCTTTCGCGACAAGGATGAACATGGAACGGAAATCGTCTCGATCATGTTCGAAATGAAAAATGAAAGCGATGGAACCGCCACAAAGAAAAAGAATGAGGACTTTTTCAAGGAACTCGACAAGGATCGAAACGAAAAGACATGCGAATACGCGATCCTCGTTTCCATGCTGGAACCTGAGAGCGAGCTTTACAACAGCGGGATTGTGGATGTGTCTTACCGGTTCCCGAAGATGTATGTTGTCCGCCCGCAGTTCTTCATCCCCATGATCACGCTGCTACGGAATGCGGCGATGAACGCCCTGACGTTCAAAAACGAGCTGGCACTCGTGAAATCTCAGAATATCGACATTACCAATTTTGAAAACGACCTTGCTGCGTTTAAGGAGGGTTTTTCACGAAACTATAATTTGGCATCGGAGAGATTCAAAACTGCGATTGAGGAGATCGATAAAACGATCGTCCATTTACAGAAAACGAAAGAGGCACTGCTTGGCTCAGAAAACAATCTTCGTCTGGCAAACGATAAGGCGGATGCTTTGACGGTTAAAAAGCTCACCCGGAAGAATCCCACCATGGCCGAAAGATTCGCCGCTTTACGAAATATTGATACAGTTTAGCACAACGGCACTTACAGAAGGAACGCGCTCTGAAAAAAACATTGTATGTGGACATGGATAACGTGTTGGTCTGGAATAAAAGGACGTAATGACAACACAAGACAGATTCAGGGGCTGCCTGCTGGGGCTGGCCGTCGGTGATGCCGTCGGTACCGCCGTGGAGTTCAGGTCTCGGGGCAGCTTTGCCCCAGTCTGCGATATGCTAGGCGGTGGGCCGTTCAACCTCAAGCCCGGCCAGTGGACAGATGACACGAGCATGGCCCTGTGTCTGGCGGAAAGCCTGATGCAAAAGCGCGGGTTCGATCCCGGCGACCAGATGGAGCGCTACGTCCGCTGGTTCAGGCATGGGCATCTGAGCAGTACCGGGCAGTGTTTCGACATCGGAAACGCGACATCCACCGCCTTGCGCCAATATGAGCGTACGCACGAGCCGTTCTCAGGATCAACAGATGCCCGCAGCGCCGGTAATGGTTCAATCATGCGTCTGGCCCCGGTTCCCATGTTCTATTATCCGGATCCTGCGCAGGCGGTCCACTATGCTGGCGAAAGCTCCAGGACGACACACGGCTCTTCAGAATGCGTGGATGCCTGCCGTCTGTACGGTTTTATGCTGGTTGGTGCACTGGGCGGCAAGTCCAAGCATCAGATCTTATGCGTGTCTAATACTGAGATTCCTGAGCTGGTACCGAGAGTACGGGCGATCGCAAGGTGCGAGTACAGTGACAAGGCTGAAAACCAGATCCGGGGTAGCGGGTACGTGGTCGAAAGCCTCGAGGCCGCGCTCTGGTGTTTCCTGAATACCAGTACCTTCCGTGACGCCATCCTAAAGTCCGTCAACCTCGGTGACGATTCCGACACCACGGCCGCCGTATGCGGCCAGATCGCCGGAGCCTACTACGGCCATTCCGGCATTCCGCGCGAGTGGCTTGGCAAGCTCTGTATGCGTGAGGACATCACCGCGTTGGCCGACCGGCTTCAGGAAGGCGGTTTAAGCTGCTGATCGGTAGGCGGGAAGATTATTCAGAGTTGGGGTAGGGGAGTCGTAAGCATGGAACGTGACATCCATAGCGATATAGAAGGTGTAATCGCCGAGGTCTACGAGGAGTTCGGGACGCAGCTTGAGCGGCATGTCCGTCGGCTGCGGGAGCACGGCCATCCCGAGCTTGCCGACCGGATGCAGCGTCTGATGCACGGTGTTTTCTGCAATGACCCGCTCCATACCTTGCGCCGCGGTAATATCTACCTGATCGGGCTAAATCCCGTTGTTGGTGTCCATGACTTGATTCAGGATATAGGCAACGTCGAATCCCTGGCATGGTGGCGGAGTCAGTCGCAGCAGAGCGGGCGTCCATATTCCGCCTATATAGACAAGGACTGTGGATCAGGCGCAGGCAGGACGCCGCACCAGTCCAATGTCCGTGAGGTCCTGCATGCGGTTATGGGTGGCGAGTCCGAGGAGCAGGATACGCGAGGCGCGTTTGCCACAAATCTGTGTTTCTACCGCACGTTAGCAACCACTGACCTGTATGACTACCCGGATTGGCAGGCTATGGTAGGGGAGTGCTGGACGTTCCACCTTAGATTTCTATCGATCATCCGCCCGCGGCTTATCCTCTGCAACGGCAATGGCGAGTTATTCTCGGCGTTTTCAGAGATTAAGAAGCATTTCGGCATAGGCGCCTATCAGTCCGAGCCCGTTCACTGCCGCCGCAGCCTGAAGTGGTTTTGCGGTACGCTGCCTGTAGATGGCGGGGGCGAGGTGCTCGTGGTCGGTTTGCCGCACCTCTCGCAGCCCTACGGCTCGATCGATGGGATCTGCGCTGCCATCCGGCGTATCCGGGCTACGCTAGGTGAGTGAGGCTGCCTCTGCCGTGATTCGTGGATTGATTCAGAGTGGCATTGCTAGGTACAAGCTACTGACTGGTGTGCGTGGGTAACCGGTATAAAGTTGTAGCGGGGCCAGGCAGGATGGATAAACATTCAATGGCCGCAACGGATATTGTCAAAGGGGTAGGGGACTGACTCCCTTTTTCTGTTGTGCCGATTATAAACAGCACTTCCCCATTCACACACCAGTCGCCAGTTCTTTGAACCGGCTCTTTTCCGGTTCTGTCGCAGCACCAGACTTAATCTTGGCAAGAAGATCAGATAACTCATCTAGCGGTTCTTCATTCGCCAGTTTGATCGACTGCGTTCCTCCAGTTAGCGCCAAGGGTAGCCCGGTGTTTGCAAAGGCAGCAATAAAATGTTTTTGATCTGGCTGGAAATAGTACTCCTGCACAACATCCACCGTCGCGTGGCCTGTAACCTTCCTGACGGTTTCGATCGGGATGCCCGCTGCCAATGCAAGCGTTATCCACGTCGTTCTGAAGGCATGCCAGTCATAAAGGCTGGCCTTATTCATTCCTGCGGCTCGAGGAGCCCGTGTCAGCCGTGTAATGGCGTCTTTCATGTTTCCTGTGTTGCTCGTGCCAGGCCGTTCGGGTACGAATTTCTTTCCTATAAGGTTCTCAGCAGCATGCAGGCGTTCTGACACAGTACTTTTGCCCTTGCCAGTATTGCGTGCTATAGCACACAGGCTTTGGCCTGATGCGTAACGCTCAAACGTATCCAGAATTGCATCTCTGCGCTTGCCTGGGCCAAGGGACTTCATAATGGCATTCCGCCCCTCGGCAGCGATAGCCCTTATATCCACGGACGGAAGACGTTTGCATTGTTCAAGCGCATCAACTGTGTCAGGTGACAGCGCGAGAGCGATAACCTTTTTCAATCGTGTTGATAACTTATAGTCGGCAACTTCTATGAGATTTGCAGCAAACGGGAACACATACCCTGTGTTGGATCTAGGGATGCTGTCAAGCACAGCCCTAAGCGGGGCAAAGATCGGAATCCAAACCTTTTTCCCGGTTTTGGATGTCATAATGCAGATAAGCCCCTTTTTAAGATCAACATACTCCCAGCGTAGCCTGCACACATCGCCTCGCCTGAGGCCTGTACAAGCAGCAGCCACGATAACAGGATATAGCTCCGGGTCATGCATGCGGGCTGCCTCGTAGACATCACCGAGCTGAGCCGGTGTAAATGGAACGCGATGGATCCGATCTACAGGAGCTGCTTTCAATCCCTTGCCTATATAGGCTGCAAACGGATTTCCAGAGCCCACTGGCAAGAACCGAGAGAATGCACTTCCGAGAATTTTTTCCCCATAACGCGCCGTCGCAGGAGCAAGATCCTGATGTAGTTGACTTGAAAACGCGTGCGCATCTTGTTCACCGACCTCGTACAGGTAAATCACTTCAGAGCGAGTCTGCATGAACGCGGTGAACCTTTTAAAGTGGGCATCGCAATTCTTGAAGTGAGCTTCCGTCGGCTTACTTTTCCGCGGCAGGTTTCGCCACCGATCGGGTAACTCGTCAATCCGAACATACTGAACCTGCCTGCCCGTCTTGCTGTGTATCAATCGCTCCGTCAAATGTTCAGCCCTGCCTTTGTTTTGTGTTTCGTCGACAATTCGCTGAAGCTCTGACTCGGCCCTGGCTCTGGACTTCTCGAAAGCGGTATCGCCCAAGGCGCGTAATGAACTTGGCGGGATACCCGACCATTTGATATTCGTGTTGATGACATGGCACTTTCCGTCCATCGTGTATTGTCCGTAAAAGTAGGGACGGAGAGCGCCATCGCGCTGCTTTTTCAAAATAATTCTCATGACTATCACCCGCTTTAATACTTGGCTGTAACCTGCAATCAACTGCAAGCTCGATCACAAATAGAAAACACACATCCTGACACACAAGGCTGTTTTTCTCATAAACAACGCAAAATATCAAGCAAATAATGGGTTTTTTAGACAGCCTTCCAAGCTGGCCATGTGGGTTCGATTCCCATCGCCCGCTCCACTTTTCAATCGCCTTGCAAATTCTCCCTTTCTGTTGTCTAATTTGCGCCTGTTTCTGTTCAGCGAGGAGCACGGGGGCTTCTCTGTCATCATTTACACGCGGTTACCGCTTAACGTCCTTCAGTTTATTTCTGGACGCGAGGGGAATGCACAGTGAGGGGGCCATATTAGACAAACAGCGGGAAAGGAAGGCGTAGCGGGAGAAAGCCGCGTTTCTGCGTTATCGGTGCTGTACCATCCCGAGGCAGGGCATGAAAAAAGGCAGTAAAATGTACAATCAAGGGCTGCAAGTTCCCGAGCTGATTCACCAGGAATTCCACAACAAACGGGCGATGCAATCCTATCTGCGGTTTTATCAACCGCATACCAAAGGGTTGTTCTCTTGAAACATAGCCCGGCCTAGGTTGTTCCGGTGGTCACTTGCCAATATCATAAATATCCTAGCGGAGGGTTCCCCCAATCTTGTTGCTGCCGTGCTGGTGCCGTTTTCCATTGGTTTTTTTGCTTGTACAGCAGAATATTCCATGAGTTATTCCGGGGATTACCAAGGGGATGGAATCGGTCAAGTCGATTGGCGAGATCCTAGAATGTCCTGACTTGGAGCAAAATGCGGGAAAACCCGGAATCGAGAGCGTCAAGGGCGATTTAATTTTTAACCAGGTTTGTTATCGTCATGAGAACAAAAGTTATAATGCCGTGAAGGATTTTTCGCTCAAGGTCAGTGCCGGGGAAACGATTGCCTTGGTGGGGGCCTCCGGGTCGGGCAAATCAACCCTGATGCAGCTTCTTATCGGGTTTATCCGTCCGCAGCAGGGCACGATCCATGTCGATGGTCACGATATGAACGCAATCGATCTGAGAACGTACCGAAGTGCTGAAACAGAATGCCCTCAACCGGATCATTCAAGGCCGCACAACCTTTGTGGTGGCCCATCGTCTCACGACGATTCGTGATGCCTCGCGGATTGTTGTGATGAGCCAGGGTCAAATCGCGGAAGTAGGACCCCATGATGAGTTAATGGCGCTTGGCGGGATTTATTCCAAAATGGTGATGCTTCAATCCCCAGGCAATGCCAAACGCGGGAACGCTGGCAGTTCGGCAACATAGCCCTATATGGAAGGGGGCGGGGCCTGAAGACATGTGCTGCGAAAGTGCACGATCTATGATTTGGCGGAGCCCCAGTGCCTGACGAATGCGTCAGAATTTTCTTATACATATTATGGGCCTGTTCCGTTAACGATTTGCGCCCAAGGCCATTTTAGTCTGGCAAATACAGGTGGAAATGCCTATCTTGGTCGCCAATCCTTAACACGAACGGTCACGAAAGGGAAATCATGGATAAAAAGATCGCCATCCCGGGACGGATAACACTTAAGACCGGCAAGGGCGGACTCCGCTACCTTGAGCTGCGCGGCGACGGAGCCGAAGCCCACGTGTACCTGCATGGTGCCCATGTGCTCCACTATCAACCCGCCGGGCAGGCCCCCGTGCTCTGGCATAGCAAGGAAAGCATGTTTGAGGCGAACAAGCCGATCCGCGGCGGTATCCCCGTATGCTGGCCCTGGTTCGGGCCTCATCCGTCCGACACCGCCCGCCCTGCACATGGGGTTGCGCGACTGGCGGTCTGGGAGCCCACCGCATCCAGCGCATCGTCCACCGCCACCACCGTTACGTTGCGTTGTCCCGCCGCACAGGACATCAGCGCCATCGCCGAACTAAAGGTCGTCCTGGACACGGCACTGGAGGTCACGCTGGCAACGACAAACACCGGCGCATGCCCCCTGCCGCTCGGGGAAGCCTTGCATTCCTACTTCGCCGTCAGCGATATCCGTCATGCCTCGGTCACCGGCCTCGACAAGGAACAGTATATCGACACGCTGCAGGTGGGGCGGCCGATCCTGACGCAGGCAGGCCCGGTCGCGTTCTCGGCCGAGACCGACCGCATCTACATCAACTCCACATGCGAATGCGTGGTCGAAGATCCCGGAATGCACCGCCGCATCCGGATCAGCAAGAAGGGCAGCCTTTCAACCGTTGTGTGGAACCCGTGGATTGCCAAGGCCGCCCGCATGTCCGATTTCGGCGACAACGAGTATCCCGAGATGGTCTGTGTCGAGACCGCCAACTGCGGACCGAACACGATTGACCTAGCCGCGGGCCAGACGCACGCCATGACCACCCGCATCAGTGTTGATAGATAGTCACAACGAGGAAAAATATGCACGACTCACTGAACCTGTCGAATCTAACGGAACCAAGGGAGAAAACGTATTATAGGCTGGCCCTGTGCATCTCGATTATCGGATGGCTGATCTGCGTGGTCACCATCTCGCCGATTCTTATTATCGGCATATTGGCCCTGCTTGCATGGCTTGGTAATGGTCTGCTGGTCGCGCAAATCAAGGCCGATGCCGTGAAGGCAGATGCAGATCAATTGCCGGAGCTGGCGAATACATTAGCAAGGGTGTGTGAAAAACTCGGGCTCCGCGAGATCCCTGAGCTTTACATCCTGCAATCGGGAGGCATGCTGAATGCCTTTGCAACACGTCACTCAGGACGCCATTTTGTCGTGGTCTATTCGGAAATGCTGGAGACTTACGGCCCGGATAGTGCGGAGATGGAGTTCCTGCTGGGGCATGAACTCGGCCACATCAAGCGCAGCCATTTGCGCAAGCGCTTCCTGCTTTGGCCGGGGCTTCTCTTCCCGTTGCTGGGCAATGCCTATTCCCGCGCCTGCGAGTCGTCCTGCGATCGCCATGGTGCCTTCGCGTCATCCGATATCGAGGGATCAATCAACGCCATGATGGTGATTGCCGGTGGCAGGCCGGCGGATGTGGCAATGAATCCCTCCGCGTTTGCCCGGCAATACACTGATCATCGCGGCTTTTTTGTGTCGTGGTATGAACTGATATCGGGGTATCCGACGCTTTCACAGCGTGTCGCCGCCCTCGTCGCCATACGCGAAGGGCGCTCGTTGTCCCGCGCCGATCGCAACCTCCTTGCGTATCCATTCGCACTGTTCTCGCTGGGTGGTGCGGCATCCGGCGGAGCCAATATGATGATCACGATAGCCATGATCGGAATGCTTTCTGCCATCGCGATTCCTTCGTTTGTAAAGGCTCGGGATAATGGCCAGCGGGCGGCATGTCTCAACACCATGGAAATGATTAATGAGGCCAAGGAAAGCTGCGCTTCAAAATTCTCGTACCAGCAAGGCAACGCGATATCGGAGGCCGATATCGAACCCTTCCTTGGATGCGATTTCGCAACGCTGAATTGTCGCAAGGGTGGCGACTACACCATCAACCCTGTAGGGGATGCCCCTGAATGCTCGGTTCATGGCACTTTGAACGAGCAATACAGAAGCCGTTAACGGAGACATCATGACTGCCACATATAACCAACCCCGCCGCCGCATGGGCTGCCTGTTCTTCTTCATCCTGCTTGTGGCCGGGTTCGTAGGGCTCTGCTACCTGCCTGCCCCGGCCGAGGATTCGCTTTTCTCTTCTTGGTTCAGCACGCCCGCACAGGAAGCCGGGGTGGATGCCTATCCTGCGCTCACCGAAACCTGGTCCGACGGATCCGGTTCCAACAAAGTGATCCGCATTCCCCTCACCGGACTCATCATGTTCGGTGAGAATCAAGGCTTTTTCAGTCCCGCCGGGTCGACCGACATGGCACTGCAAGCCATTCGCCGAGCCACCTATGACCCAGAGGTCCGCGCCATCATCATGGAGATCGACAGTGGCGGCGGCGGCATCACCGCCAGCGACATCCTTTACAACGCCCTGCTGAACTTCCGGGCGGCCGACACCACGCGCCAGGTTATTACCCTCTGCGGCGACATGGCCGCGTCGGGTGCCTACTACATCGCCCTGGCGTCGGACCACATCATCGCCCACCCCACCACCGTTACCGGGTCCATCGGGGTGATCATCCAGGGCCTGAATTTCCGCGAACTGGCCCAGCGGCACGGCGTTGCGGATATGACCTTCAAATCGGGCGCTAACAAGGATTTACTGAATCCCCTCGGGGAAAGCTCAGCCGCCCAACAAGCAATTGTGCAAAACGTCGTCGACGACATGCACAAGCGCTTCGTGTCGCTGGTGGCAACCCGGCGCAAGATCCCTGAGACGGCACTGGTTCCGCTGACAGACGGTCGCATCTTCACCGCCTCGCACGCACTGGAGCTTGAACTGATCGATGAGATCGGCTATTGGGAGGATGCCGTGAACCGCACCGCCACCTTGCTCGGCGTACCCGATATCTGCGTCTATCGCTACGATGAGTCGGTTTCGTTGATGTCCCTTTTGCAGGTCACCAGCCGCCTCAATCCGCGTACCTGGTTCGGCGAAACGGCCCGCCTGCAATACCGGCTCAATCTCTAATGCCCATGAAAACGATCAAGGATATCGACTGGCCCCTGTGGGTCCCGCAGCAGCGGGCAACCCTGCTGTTCATCATTCAGGAAGGCCGCATCCTGCTGATCCACAAGAAGCGGGGACTGGGGGCGGGACTCGTCAACGGCCCCGGCGGCCGCATCGAGCCTGGCGAAACGCCGATGGAGGGAGCGATCCGTGAAGTGAGCGAGGAGCTTTGCATTACCCCCATCGGGGTGGAATATAGCGGTACCTTGTGTTTTCAATTCACCGACGGACTTTCCATCCATGCCACCGTCTTCCGGGCGACTGGCTATACCGGCGGGGAACCGCAGGAAACCGATGAGGCCATTCCCCTGTGGACACCGCTGGACCGCATCCCCTATGAGCGCATGTGGTCCGACGACCGCCTTTGGCTCCCGCTGATGATCGCCCGAGAAACATTTTCGGGCGTCTTCCTCTTTGATCGTGACCAAATGCTGGATTATAAACTCGAAAGCACACCCCCATGCGCAACATCATCTTGATCGGAATGCCCGGAACGGGAAAAAGTACCGTCGGGGTGCTTCTCGCCAAAAGCCTCAGGCTCAACTTCACCGATACGGACATCGTCATGCAACAAGCCGAAGGGCAATCCCTGGCCGGGTTGCTGGAACGGCACGGCATCGAGGGATTCCTGCGTGTCGAGGAACACCATGCACTGAGCCTGGACGTTGACGATACCATCATCGCCACCGGCGGCAGTGTCGTCTACAGTGATCGCGCCATGCAGCACCTGCGCCGGAACGGGATCTGCGTTTACCTGTTCACCCCGCTGGCGCTGCTGGAAATGCGCCTGCACAACCTCTACACACGCGGAGTCGTGATGCGTCCCGGCAAGACCCTGAAGGATTTGTTCAACGAGCGTCACCCACTGTACCAGCGCTATGCCGACATCGAAATGGATTGCCTCGGGCGCGATCACGAGGCGGTGGTCGCCGCCATCCGAGAGCGCCTATCCGCTGCCCACCCACCCCAATAATCCAATTCGTAATCGTAATCCTAATCGTGTATACCCCATGCCTATCATCACTATCATCATTTCAGTCGTTGGTGTTTTTCTCGCTACTGCTGTCGCCTACCTCATGATCGAGCTCAAGAAGACCCGGCAGCGGACCGAACGCGATATCGCGGAATTGGCGACCGCGAAAACCACGATTCAACATCTTCAGGAGAAACTCGAAACCCAGAGGGCAGATCTTGAACAACTGACGAGGCGGTTCACACTGGAATTCGAGAATCTCGCCACCCGCATCCTCAAAGTCAACAGCGCCGAATTCGCCGAACAAAGCAGATCGAATCTCGGGGTGCTGATCGCCCCGTTGCAAACGAAACTGGGCGAGTTCAGGGAACAGATCGAGAGATCCTACAAGGTGGAATCCGATGAGCGAATTACCCTTAAAACAGAAATCAAACAGTTGGCTGACTTGAACAAGCAACTGGGCGATGAAGCCCGTCAACTCGCCAAGGCACTCAAGAGCGACAGCAAACAACAAGGGTGCTGGGGTGAATTGGTTCTGGAGAAAATCCTCGAAAGCAGCGGCCTGCGCAAGGACCACGAATACCGGCGCGAGGTCGCGGATCGCAATGCCGAAGACCAACTCATCCGGCCGGATGTCGTCCTTAACCTTCCCGATGCCAATCACCTGATTATCGACTCCAAGGTATCGCTGACCGCCTACATCGAGTTTACCGCCGCCCCAGCACAGGACCAGTCGCGGTTTCTTACCCAGCACCTTCAATCGCTACGGTCCCACGTCAAGGGTCTTTCCGAGAAGCATTACCCTTCAGCGAAATCCTTGAACGCACCGGATTTCGTATTGATGTTCGTGCCTGTTGAATCCTCGTTTGCCCTTGCCGTCAAGGAAGACCCCTCGTTGCTTGACTACGCCTGGGAACGGAAAGTCATCATCGTCAGTCCGTCCACGCTGCTGGCGGCACTGCGGACGATTGCCGCCTTCTGGAAAGGCGAACGTCAGACCCAAAACACCCTTGCTATTGCCGATGCTGGCGGAGCCCTTTACGATAAGTTTGTTGGATTCTGTGAGGATATGCAGGGGATCGGTGCCAAGATCGATTCGGCGAGGCAAGCGTACGACACGGCCATGAACAAGCTGGTGACAGGTAATGGCAATATCATCCGCAGGGTGGAGCACATGCGCGAACTCGGTGCCAACGTCAAGAAAACCCTTCCAGCCAGCCTTCTCGAACAGGCAGGCCCACTGCCCACGTCGGTGGGCAAAAACGAGGGGGAAACTTTTTGAGAGAGACAGCAAGGTGGGGTAGACATTCCTGTCTGCCCATCGGAGCATAAGTTCCGTGGCACGGCTACAGGGTGCCACCTCCAACCGCCTTGAGCATGGCAAGGGCCGGGGTGATGTAGCGTTCGAAACGTTTGGTCGCGGGATTGGCAGAGAGTCGGCCATAGGCACCCAGCGCCTGCACGAGGCGCTGGACAGCGGCATGCACGAACGCCTCGCGGATGGCTTCGCCATCGGGGCTGGCTGTGCAGTAGACGTCGAGCAGGTAGTGCCGGTCGGCGTCGTCGAGCATGACATAGGGATCGCACAGGAGGGAGGCCAGGTCGTAGGCGGCCGCACCGGGGCGCATGCCTTGGAAGTCGATGATGACGGGACGACCGCGTGTGAGCAGGACGTTGCTGGATTGGAAATCACGGTGTACTGGCACCAGCGGCTGGTGCAGCAGGTAAAGTGCGACCGGTTTGAGGTCGCGCAAGGCCTGGCGAATCCCGGCTTCGGGCAGGTGCAGGGTGTCGCGCAGCAGGTGGTTCGCGAATAGCTCGTGTTCCCAGCGGTAGAGGCCCGCATCAAAGCCGGGCTCCAGCGGCGGGCAGGTCGAGAGAGGGATCCGGTGCAGCGCGATAAGCTGCTCGATCACGAGGCGATATAAGCGGCGGCGAGCTTGGCGTGTCATGCCCGGCAAGGCATCCTGGAGAGAACAGGTGCCGGCATCCTCAAAGAGTGTCGCCTTGAGATCAGGGCGGTCGAGGATGACGCCGGGAACGTTTATACCGTTCTGCATGAGAAATGTGGCGAGCGTGGCGTACCGGGCGTTCTCGGAACGCTTCGCGTCGTCGTAGCGGACGAGGATGCCGCCGCTGCGCGGGGTGCGGATACGCTCGAATCGGCGATCCGAGCCTCGGGCAGGTAATGCCGTCAGCGAGGCCTCGCCCCGCTGGCAGCGCAAGGCGGCGAGAACGGCCGTGAGGACCGGTTCATCAGGCAAGCCATTCATGCGGACTTGCACGGATTCCTGCAGATCGTCTTTGACCGTCGTTCTGGATCCGACGATGCTGCTGGCGATGCGAATACCGGGGGAAACGTTGGTTTCATCCCACAGGACGCAGTCGGTGAGGGTTGCCCCCTCGCCGATCTGGACGTTGGATCCAAGGACAACAACGCCGGTTGTTCGTATCTCCTTGGGAATGCGCCGTTGCATTTCGCGTTTCCATTCCGTGGATAGCAGCGCGATCCCATCTGGACCGTCGGCAAGCTGGGCGATGTCGCGGTGCGCATCGAGGTAACGGGCCGGGGTACCGAGATCGGCCCAGTAGGCTCCGGGAAGCGGGCAGCCACGCACCTTGCGCCCAGCCTCAATCGCCCGGCGGTAGCCGTCGACCACGGAGCAGAAGGATGGCTCAGGAAGGAACGTCAAGATGCCCGGATCCAGCAGTTGCAGGCCGCAGAAGGTGAAGGTTCCGTCGGCCCCCGGCGTCGCTGATGAAAACGAGGAAATCTCGCCGTCCGCATTTATCTCGACGGTGCGAGGCCCGCGCGTTGCATGCATCCAGAGCGTGGCAAGCGGGGCGTGTCGCCGGAAATCGTCGATCAGGACGTTCAGGTCAAGATCGATGGCAATGTCGGTGTTGACCATCCAGAAGGGATCGCTATCAATAAAGTGCGAGGCACGTCGAAGCGCCCCGCCGGTACCTAGGATCTCCGGTTCGAAGGAGAGTTGGATATGCAGCGAAGGATCGTTCTGCTGGCGGCACCAGTCGAGGATGGGCTGGGGATGATGATGCAGATTGATTAAGAACTCCGAAACCCCTGCCTTACGCAGCAGGGTGACGATATGGCCCAGGACAGGAATGCCCCACAGCGGCATCATTGCCTTGGGCAGGTCGTGCGAGAGCGGGGCCATGCGGGAGCCGAAACCGGCGGCGAGAAGGATCGCTTTGCGGGGAACGGATGAGGTAGGTTTCTTCATGCTTTTTCGAGTTTGTAAAGTAGATAGGCACTACGTTGCTTGATGAATGTGCGGTGTCCAACCGCCCATTCTGCCGCGATCGTTGTGGGAGATGTACTGTCCAGGAGCGCCAGTCGGACATGGTCGGTACCCAGCAGCTTATCGAAAAAATCAGGGCGGAGATGCTTCCGGTTCCAGACGCGGTCGCGACCGTAGAGCCCAGCTAGGGTATGCAGGATCGTGATGCCTGTCAGAACCGGCTTGAAGACGGCTGGATCCGTGACGGTTATGCGGATGCCGGAAAACGGACGACGGGGAGCTAGGTTTGGCGGGGAATAAAGGTGGGGATGAAAGACGACGCCAGGCAGGTTGCAGGCGGTCATGGCATCGGCCAGCGGCTGCGCCCTTGTCCAGGGCGCACCAATCAATTGGAACGGCATGGCGGTCTGGCGCCCGTGATCTATATGGGGCAACCCTTCGAAACAGACCGTGGCGGGAAAACAGAGAGCGGACTCGCGCGACACAATCGAGGGGGATGGGCGCATGAATGGCGGTGCGGATGGGATGGGCATCAGATTGCGCGTGTACTGCTGCATCGGGGCCACACTGAGTTGAACCGAAGGGATCATGGTTTTCTGTAGCCAGAGGGCGGTTTCGGCGGGGGTCATGCCATAGACCATGGGGGCCGGTATGGCGCTGACGAAACTCTCGAAGCGAGGATCCAGCAGCGGTCCGTCAATGGTGCGGGGCAGAGGAATCGGTCGATCGGCAACCGTGACCGGAGTCCCTGTCTCGGCGGCGGCCTCAAGCACCAGCTTGAGGGTGGAGACGTAAGTGTAGGGGCGGCATCCGAGATCCTGGAGATCAACGATGACCAGATCGAGTTTGCGCAGCCATGCGTGGCGTGGCTTGCGAGTTTCCCCGTAAAGCGAGTGAATCGGGATATGCCAGTCGGGGTGGCGCTGCGACTGGCAGTGGTCACCAGCCGCCGCAACGCCGAAAAAACCATGCTCGGGCCCCATCAGGCAGGCGAGCGTGCTGCGGACATCATCGTGCAGCCGCTGGGCGGAGGTTGTCCCTCGCTGATCGACGGCGGCAAGATGACTGACCAGCCCCATGCGCTGACCATCCATGATTCCTGACTGGAGCAGGGACTCGATACCGGGTTGAAACGAGATTTTATGTGTCTTTGACATGTTACCGTGTTGGCGTCAACGCCAACGCCTCGTTCGCGGCGACGTCAAGCGTGACCTTGCCATCCTTGACGTCAATCGCCCCCACGGGCTGGTTCCCTGCATCGGTGATCCTGGCCACGTCTACGCGGAGCACATCCGCCCATGCGGATGGCAGAGGCCAGGTTTTGCCCGCATACCCGTCCTGACTGTAGGCGATAATTGTCCGCGAAGGGCACCACAGCGCGGGCATGCAGATGTCGGTGCCATCCCGCATCGTTTGCGGATCCTCGTTCCCGTCGGGATTGTTCTTGTAGTACCAGGGCAAAAATATCAGACAGAATTCCTCCGTGAATTTAGGATGAATCCCGTTATCAAAATCGAAACCAGGGTGCCGAGCGTCCTTCATCGGATTGCTGCAGTAGAGCGCATCCGGCAGGTCTTCGACAGCGGAGCCACCATGCCATGCCCAGGCCTGCAGGCCGACCATCCGGTCGCTGCGGAATCCGTCAACCCACTCGGAGGTGACATCAATCCCGCGGTCACGCCAATAGCGGTAGATCTTGCGCTGAGTCGCCACCTCCTCCTCCTTGGAATACCCGAGATACGGACTGATCGGAGCCTGCCTATCCAGCGGGCGGGCACCCAGGAAAGCATCAATATGAATCGTGCCGCCCTCACGGAGCTCGGGGATCATCTCGATGATACCATCAATCCGCTTTTGCGCCATTCCTGTTTTCCACTCCTGGGTATAGCTCATCTGGTACGACACCATACCGCCCCATTCCTTGCCCTTGATAATATGTCCATCCTTGTCCTTGGCTATGATATCCTTCGCCACGTATTCGTCCCAAAGCGGACTGTCCGGATAGGCATCCATCATATTCAGGTGAAGACTCACCACCGCATTATATTTTCTGGACTCACGGATCAGCCAGCGTAAACTGTCGAGCGCCGTTTTGTCACCCTCGCGCTTGAGATGACGATTCACTTCGCTCCAGTCCGGATACTTCGAGTCATGTCCCTCATGATGCCAACCGACGATATAGTTTACCTGGGGAACACCACAGGTCAGATGGTACATCTTTCGCATCATATCAAGCGTGTCTTCAAAGCGCTGGTACAGCTTGTCGACCTGCCCATCACCGCCACGTGTGCAGACCATGGTCAGATACACCAGGCTCTGATGATAAGGCCGCAGCCACGGCCGCTCCGGCTTCATTGTCTTTGTATAGTCGTAGTAGGCACCCGACATGTCATTCTGCATAAATCATCTCCTGCTTTTGAATTATCATCATACACACATCATATCACTTTCCTGACCCACCCCTTCGATTTGAAGCGTTTCTATCAGACAGGAAATGCCTATTGCGGGCTAGTTCGAAGAGACGGAAAAGCAGGTCGGCGAGGTAAAGCGCGGTGACGCTGGGCAGGATCTGCCCGCGCCACGGGGTGGCGATCAGGACGGAAATGATCAGTGCCTGCGTACTCAGATCCATGCCAAGGAGCAGCCCGCGATCCATCAGGATCTTTTTCAGACCGAACCGTCGGAACTCGGCGATGCGTCGAATAGCGGGCACGATGTAATAGGTGGTGGCGGCCGCATAGGTGTTATGTATCACGAGGAAGGCGGCAATCCAGCCCCAGTGAACCGGAGTCGCCAGCCCCAGCACGATCATTACCACATTATAGAAGAATCGATCCCCGATATGGTCCAGGATCTGCCCCAGCCGCGTGGTCTTCCCCGTGTAGCGAGCCAGGTTACCGTCAACGATATCAAGAAAAAGGTAAACCTGGATCAGCAGGGCTGCAGGCATGAATCGTTGCGTCGTGATCAGGAACATGATCAAAAAGCCGTTGGCATAATTGGCCAGCGTGACCTGGTTCGGAGTAAGGCGCGTCCGAGCCAGTGCGGGAAGCATGCGGATCGTCAGCTCCGTGTAAAGCTTCTCGATGACGTAATAATGTGGACGTTTGCGAAATGTATTTTCCATTTTCAGCCGATCCGGTGGAGATAATCATCATAACCGAAGCGGCGGACGGTTTCGAACGTTCCATTCTCATGCCAGATGCCGATGGACGGATGTGCAACGCCGTTGAACATGGTCGTCTTGACCATGGTATAGTGCATCATATCCTCAAGCACAATCCGGTCGCCGATCGCCGGGTCCCGCTCGAAGACATAATCGCCAAGATAATCGCCGGCAAGACAGGTCATGCCGCCGAGTCGCCAGCCGGTCTCGCCGGGATGCGGATCACGCGCCCCTTGCACGGTCGGCTTATAGGGCATTTCCAGGCAGTCCGGCATGTGTGCGGCAAACGAGACGTTGAGCATGAGCGTACGTGTCCCCCGCCGCTCGATCCGGTCCTCAACCGTAGCAACCAGCACCCCGGTATCCCAGGCGACACCTGCCCCCGGCTCCAGGATGATTTCCAGACCGTATATATCCCGAAGCCGCTTGACCAGCCGGATCAAGAGCACGGTATCGTACCCCTCGCGTCCGATCAGGTGCCCGCCGCCCAGATTCAGCCATTTCGCCTGTTTCAGAAGATGTCCGAACTTCTGTTCAACCGCCGCAATCAGCCGCTCCAGGGCATCCGCATCACATTCACAGAGGGCATGCACATGCAGCCCCTCGATGCCTTCCGGTAGTCCCTCCGTGAGTTCGTCGGCAGGTACCCCGAGCCGCGATCCCGGGATCGCCGGGTTGTAGAGATCGGTCTGCACCTCGGAATGTTCCGGGTTGATCCGGATGGCAGCCGAGCAGCCTGGCTGGCGGCGGAGGAATAGCTCCTTGTAGCGCTGCCATTGCGTCATGGAATTGAAGGTGATGTGAGACGCCCGATCAAGCAGCGGCTCGATTTCATCCGGCAGGTAAACCGGTGCACAGAGATGAACTTCCCCGCCGAAACATTCGTACCCCAGCCGAGCCTCGTTCAGCGAGCTGGCTGTCGTCCCGGGCAAGTATTGGCGAATTATAGGAAAGGCCGCCGGCAAGGCAAAGCCCTTGAGTGCCAGGATGATCCGTGCGCCGGACTGATCCTGCACGGTCTTCAGCGTCTTGAGGTTATGGCGAAGCCTCGCTTCATCAAGGACAAAACAGGGAGACGGTATTGACTGATCCATTGGCGATCCTCTCATTCCATCCGAAAAACCCATTAATCCCGCGCCAGTGGAAGATCAACCTGTTCGTGCCAGGGCAAACCGTAGCGTTTAAGGGCATCCATGAATGGATCCGGATCGAACTGCTCCACATTAAACACGCCGGGCTTTTTCCAAAGCCCCTTGAGCAACATCTGCGCCCCGATCATGGCAGGTACGCCGGTGGTGTAGGAGACGGCCTGAGCCCCGGTCTCGCGGTAGGTCTCGGCGTGATCGCAGTTGTTGTAGATGAACAACGTTTTCTCACGCCCCTTGCAAATCCCCCGGATCTGGCAGCCGATCGAGGTCTGTCCATGATAGTTCACCCCCAGGGACGAGGGCTCTGGGAGAACCGCTTTCAGGAACTGCAACGGGACGATCTGCATGCCTTGATAATTGACCGGATCGATCCGCGTCATGCCGACATTCTGCAGAACCTCTAAATGCTTGATGTAATTTGGAGAGAAGGTCATCCAGAAACGGGCTCGCGTCAGGGATGGGAAATGCTTGACGAGCGATTCGAGCTCTTCATGATAAAGCAAGTACGATTCTTTCGGACCGATCCCCGGATACTCAATTGGCTTATGGATTTCCAGAGGACGCGTCTCATGCCAGACCCCGTTCTCCCAATAGCGCCCCCGCTGTGTGATTTCGCGAATGTTGATTTCCGGATTGAAATTGGTTGCAAAGACCTGTCCATGATCGCCCGCGTTGCAATCGACGACATCCAAGGTGTGGATCTCGTCGAAATGATGCTTGGCGGCATGCGCCGTGAAGATTCCGGAGACCCCTGGATCAAAGCCGCAGCCGAGGATTGCCGTCAGGCCGGCAGCAGCAAAACGGTCATGGTAGGCCCATTGCCAGGAATATTCAAAATGCGCCTTGTCCTTCGGCTCATAGTTGGCCGTATCAAGATAATGCACACCGGTGGACAGGCACGCATCCATGATCGTCAGATCCTGATACGGCAGGGCCACATTAATGACCATCTCCGGCTTGTAATCACGGATCAACGCCGCCAGTTCGGACGAATGGTCGGCATCGACCTGCGCCGTGACCATCTCCACACCCAGCCGCTTCTTGACATCGGCAGCAATCGCCTTGCACTTCGACTCCGTCCGGCTGGCCAGCATGATCTCGGAAAAGACCGATGGCACAGAGGCACATTTATAAGCGACAACCTGACCGACACCGCCGGCCCCAATAATCATTAATCTGGACATGGGAAACTCCCTCGCTTCTTGCCGATGCTAAAACTTACCGTGCAATATTGGAATGATCTCACTGATCGGGATCCGCTCCTGCTTCATCGAATCGCGCTCACGGAGGGTCACCGTGTTATCGGCCAGCGAGTCGAAATCAACCGTGATACAGAACGGAGTGCCGATCTCGTCCTGGCGGCGGTAACGGCGACCGATGGCCCCCGCCTGGTCATACATGCAGGGCCAGCACTGCTGTAAGCGCTTGTAGATCTCCCGAGCCTTCTCGACCAGTTCCGGCTTATTCTTTAGCAGCGGGAATACCGCGACCTTGATGGGGGCCACGCGCGGTGCAAACCGCAACACGGTCCGTGCTTCATAACCGGCGGGCGGATTGCTTCCCGGGGTAGCGGGCAGGACCTCGCCTTCGCCAGCTGGCACCCATTCCTCGCAGTACGCGTTGCAAAGGATCGCCAGCGCAATGCGGTCCACGCCTGCCGAGGGCTCGATGACATGCGGGATGAAGCGCTGGTTACTTTCCTGATCGAAGTACTCCAGCTTCTTACCGCTGAATTCCGAGTGACGCGACAAGTCAAAATTACCGCGGGCGGCAATCCCTTCCAGCTCCTGGATACCGAAGGGGAATTCATAGGCGATATCGACACAAGCCGAGGCGTAATGCGCCAGCTTTTCTGGCGGATGCACATCCTGGTGAAGACGTTCGGCTGGTAGCCCGATCGAGGCATACCAGGCGAGGCGTTTCTCGATCCAGTACGTGTGCCACTGCTTGTCGGTGCCGGGTTCGATGAAGAACTCAAGCTCCATCTGCTCGAACTCACGCGAACGGAAGGTGAAATTGCGCGGGTTGATCTCGTTGCGGAACGCCTTGCCAATCTGGGCAATGCCAAAGGGGATTTTCTGGCGGGACGTATCCAGCACATTGGAGAACTGCGCGAAGATACCCTGGGCTGTTTCCGGCCGCAGGTAGGCTTTAGCGGAATCCTCCTCGACGGGGCCAACGAAGGTCTTGAACATCAGGTCAAAGGAACGGGGATCGGTAAGTTGATCGGAGCCACAATGCGTGCAGCGAATCCCAGCGGGCAGCTTGAATCCACCCTTCTCGGAAATCAGGGCACTGCCCTGCTCCTCGCAAAGGTTGTCCGCCTTATAGCGCTTCTTGCAAATACGGCAATCCACCATGGGGTCAGAAAATCCGCCGATGTGCCCCGAGGCCTCCCATACCCGTGGATGCATGATGATGGCCGAGTCGAGCCCAACCACATTCTCATTGGTTTGGACGACATCTTTCCACCAAGCCTCCTTGATGTTGCGCTTCAATTCGGTGCCGAGCGGGCCGTAGTCCCAGAATCCGTTGATGCCGCCATAGATCTCCGAGGTCTGGAAGATGAAACCGCGCCGCTTGCAGAGGGATGTCAATGATTCGAGAATTTGCTGTCCGGGTGTTTTCGCCATAGTCTATGAATCCTTTGGTTGGATGGGTGGGTTATAAAATCAAATCCGCTGTCGAATCTACCACGCAGCCCGTCCTAGTTCAATGTTTTTTACAATCGGTGTCGTGTCGTTTCAAATCTGCACCGCGTGCCGATTTTCGCTCGATTAAGATGGCAGGTCATTGCATTAAGCGCTATGGTATGGTTTTGGCGAACGGTGATAAGTCAATATCAATGCAGGAGGACTCGGGCATGCAGCGGTTACTGGTTGTCGAGGATGACCCACAGATTGCCGAAACCGTGGAGTATATTCTCCAGCAGCAGGGATTCATCGTGACCCTGGCATCTGACGGGAAGGCTGGACTGGAGGCGTTCCAACGATGCCTGCCGGATCTGGTCGTTCTGGATTTGTATCTTCCTCTGATGTCTGGACCGTTACTGTTCCAGGCCATGCGGAAGCTCCATCCGGCCATCCCGGTGATCATGCTAAGCTGCCAGTCCGACGCCGTGGATCGTGTCATCGGACTGGAAACCGGTGCTGATGATTTCATCTCCAAGCCATTCGACAACAAGGAACTTGTGGCTCGGATCCGAGCCGTCCTGCGTCGCTATGCAAAGGGCGTTGATCCCCTGCAGCCCCTCATCGAAGGCCCTGTCGAGATCAACGTGAAAGCGCAGATATTCAATTATTTCGGCACCCGGGTAAACCTGACGCCCTCCGAGTTCGAGCTGATGCGAACCCTGGTGACCAAGCCGACCTGGACTTACAGCCGTGAGGCGCTGATGGACCAGATGCACAACGAGGATTATCAGGTGAACGACCGTACGGTAGACGCCTGCGTCAAACGCATCCGACGGAAGCTGAACCGTGTTCGCGCGGGGATCAACCCGATTACCTCCATCTATGGCGTGGGATACAAGTTTAATGAGGGACTTAGCCTGTTATCATGAGTATCCGTTGGAAAATCGCCATCCTTTGCATCGGACTGTCCCTTCTGCCCATCGTTTTCCTGAATACCTACACGGTCAGCGTCTTTGACGAATTCACACGCCGGATGCAGGAAGAGCAGATGATCGACTATGCGTATGTGATTGCCGAGGATTATCGTCGGCAGGTCGAGAGCGGCCATGGTGATGCGGACTTCCCGCAGCGGCTGAGCGGATACCAACGCCGATTCAACGCCCGCCTGCGAGTCGTGACGCCAGACGGGCTTGTGCGTTATGACTCCGAATCCGGCAATCCAGGAGAGGCGATCTGGAACGGAGAAGAGGTCCGGAAGGCACTACAGGGGCACTACGGGGCCCGCACCGCACTGGATCCGGATCGCACCCTCCTCTACTACCATATCGCTCTACCCATACGGACGGCGGACAACGCCATCATTGGTGCCGCCTGCGCCAGCGCACATACCCAGGCGATCACACGCGCCATCCAGGGTATCATCCGTGACTATCGCCTGACGATGGCCATGGCGCTGGGTGTCTCGATGCTTGCCGCCGTCCTGCTTTCCTACACGATGACACGGCGCTTGCGCTCGCTCACACGCGCCGTCGGCCGGTTCGCCAGCCGGGAAAGCCTACTGGATGTCTCCGCGCAAGGGCGCGATGAAATCGGCGAACTCGCCCGCGCCTGCAAACAGTTGGCGGTCGAGATCAAGCAGGCCAGCGACAGCCAATACGAGCTGCTGGCCAAGACAACCCACCAGCTCAAGACGCCACTGACGGCGATCCGGAGTTCCGTCCAGATCATCATGGAAGCACAGGAACCGGATCGACTCCGGTTCCTGAACAATATCGAGATATCCACGGCACGCCTTCTGGTGATGGTAGAACAGTTGGCGGCGCTCTCCAGGCTGAATGCCGAGGACCTGCGCGGGCGCAAGATGCGCATCGCGTTCGTCCCGTTCATTCGCGAGGTGGTCGAGCGCCTCTATCCAAGACCAGCCACCCCCATCCTGATCGAGGCTCCCGAGCAGGATATCCCCGTGCTGATCATGCCCGAGCGGATTGAACAGGTGGTCTCAAACCTCATGGACAATGCGTTGCGCCACACGCCAGCCACCGGACTGATCACGATCCAGATCAAACGTACGGGTAGCGACCTTGTCTGCGCGATCGCTGATACGGGCACCGGGATTGAGGCATCGGATCTGCCAAAGATCTTTGATCAGTTCTTCTCGACGGTCAAGGGGAGCCGGTTAACCGATAACGGCAATGGGCTTGGATTACCGATTGCTCGCGCCATTATTCTGCATCATAACGGGCAGATCCATGTCGAAAGCACCCCCGGCAAAGGGAGTATATTCACATTCTCACTGCCGATTTTAGCGTAAAAACGTGTAAAAGTTGTTGCGTTATGCGTTTAACGCGTTTATATTTTGCCCAGTTTATGTGTGTTTCAACAATAACAGGAGAAGAAATATGGCAAAGGCACCCGCAGTGAAGGCAAAGGCCCCGGAGACAAAGGCACCCGCAGCAAAGGCTAAAGCCCCAGCAGCAAAAGCAGCCCCCGTAGCAAAGGCGAAAGCACCGGCAGCAAAGGCAGCGGCAGCACCGACAGCGAAGAAGGCGAAAGCCATCGCACCGAAGACCAAGGCGCAGATTCTGGCACAGCTTGCTGAAGATGCCGGCATCACCAAGGCGCAGGCGACAGCCGCGTTGCAGTCCATCGCGGACATGACCTACGCGGGTGCCAAGTCGGACGAAGGGTTCACCATCCCCGGCATCGGCAAGATGATCAAGGTTCAGCGCGCTGCACGTATTGCACGCAATCCAGCGACGGGCGATATGGTCAAGATCAAGGCCAAGAAGGCGCTCAAGTTCCGTATTGCCAAGGCCGCCAAGGACGCCGTCCTGGGCGTTAGCTAATCGGCAAACCCGAACGAGGACCAAGCGGAACCGCGGCGATATTGCCGCGGTTCTTTTTTTCATATGCCAATCATCATGAAGAATCCAAGGTGAGCACGTGATGAAATTTCCCCCACCCCTGGTCACCGCCCTGCGAACGCTGACGATCCTGCCCGTGCCGGGAGACGACGCCGATCACCCCGCCGATTCGCTGGTGTGGTTCGCCGTCACCGGGGCATTGATCGGCACCATCCTCTGGGGCGTTCAGGCATTGCTATCCGCCATCCTGCCCGGCTCAGACCCCCGTCTATTCGCCGCCGCCGTCGTGATCGGTGGGGGGCTGCTGACACGCGGCCTGCACCTCGACGGACTGGCCGACTGGGCAGACGCCTACTGGGGAGGGTGGACCCCCGAGCGACGCTTGGCGATCATGAAGGACTCCTCACTCGGTACCTTCGGCACCGTTGCCCTTGTGTTGCTGCTGCTTACCAAATGGACATCCGTCTGCGTCCTTCTCGAAAGCGCTGAGCCCCTCTGGATTGTCCTTGCCGGCGTGATTTCTCGCTCGATCCAGGTGGATCTGGCGGCCAGCCATGACTACGCCCGCCCGGAAGGCGGCACCGGGGCAGCCTTCATCACCGATGCCACGGCCAGCCATCAACGGATCGCACTGCTCACCGCCCTGGTCTTTACCCTCGCCCTGGGCGCATTTTCCCTCCGCCACCTAACCATTGCACTGGCTGCGCTGGGCGTTGGGCGTCTCTTCGGTGCATCCTGCCGCCTGCGCTTCGGCGGGGTTACCGGAGACCTGCTGGGGGCAGGCAGTGAACTGAGCGAAACCTTAGTGCTGCTGCTGGCCGCCGCCAGCGTCGCCTGAAGCAAATTAAGGAAGTCAGGCCATTCCTTCTTCTCCGCGCGTGATTCTTCGCTTTCCATGCAGCTAGCCTGAAATAGGTCGGGATTGCTGTTGAGTCATATTTGTTGACATCGTTTGTCCCATCGATTAGAAAATGTCATATCGCAAATACAGGAATTGACTTATGAATATACTGATGACCGGTGGGGCAGGTTATATCGGCTCGATTTTAACGCCGCGACTTTTGGCGATTGGGCACCAGGTGACCGTGGTTGACAGCTTCATGTACGGCCAGACCTCGCTGCTGGATTGCTGCTCGCAGCCGGGATTTCGTGTGGTGCGTAGTGACGTTCGGCGTGCGGATCTGCTCCGTCCTCTGGTTTCCAAGGCCGATGTCATCATTCCGCTGGCCTGTCTGGTGGGGGCTCCTGTATGCAGCCAGAAGCCCGATGAGGCGCGATCGATCAATCTGGATGCCATCAAGATGCTGATCGAGATGAGCAGCCCGTCGCAGATGATTCTTTCGCCGACCACGAATAGCGGCTACGGCATCGGAGAAGAAGGGATGTTCTGCACGGAAGAGACTCCGATGCGACCGGTATCGCTGTACGGCACGCTGAAGGTTGAGCTGGAGGACTGCCTGCTGGCGTCCGGACATGCGGTATCCCTGCGCTTGGCGACCGTGTGCGGGATCAGTCCGCGGATGCGCTTGGATCTGCTGGTCAACGACTTCACCTATCGTGCCGTCACGGATCGCTTCGTGGTCCTGTTCGAGGCACACTTCAAGCGTAACTACATCCATGTGCAGGATGTGGCCTCGGCCTTTATTCATGCGATGAAGAATTTTGAAACGATGAAAGGCCAGGCCTACAACGTCGGATTGAGCGAGGCCAACCTCTCCAAGATGGAGCTCTGCCTGGAGATCCAGAAGCAGATTCCGGATTTCTGCATCATGGAGTCGGAGATCGGCAAGGATCCGGACCAGCGCAACTACATCGTCAGCAACGACAAGATCGAGAAGACCGGTTTCAAGCCTGCCGTCACGATCCAGCAGGCGATCACCGAGCTAATCAAGGGTTACCAGATCATCCGGCGCAACGATTTCACCAACCTCTAAGGGTGCACAGACATTCCTGCCTGTACCCGCCCTGCTGGGGGTAACTAACATGAACGCGACATATAAACGCATACTGGTGACCGGCAGCACGGGGTTTCTGGGACATCACTTCATGCCACGTCTACGTGCCGCATTCCCCGAAGCAGAGTTGATTGGACTGGGGCGCAAAGATTACGACCTGCTGGAACCGGGCGCACCGGCGGCCATGCTCAAGGCCATCCAGCCCGACTGTGTCGTCCACATGGCGGCTAAATCCGGGGGCATTATCACCAACAAGAAGCGGCCGGCGGATTTCTTCTACGAGAACCTGGTGATGAATACCCACACCCTGCACGAATCGTTCAAGGCGGGCGTCAAGAAATTCGTTGCCTTCATGGGCGGGTGTTCCTATCCGTCGGATGCCAAGTCACCGATTGATGAAAGCCAGATGTGGAATGGGTATCCGCAGATCGAGAGTGCTGGTTATTCCGTGGCCAAGAAAATGCTCATTACGCAGTCTTGGGCCTATCGGGTACAACACGGGTTCAACTCTATCGTGCTGATTCCCGGCAATGTCTATGGCGAATGGGACAACTTCAATCTAGAAGAATCGCATGTCATCCCGGCACTGATCCGCAAATATATCGAGGCCCGTGACCGCGGGGATAAGACCATTACCGCCTTTGGGACGGGAACACCGACCCGCGACTTTGTCTATGCCGGCGACGTGGCCGACACCATTCCGTGGTTCATCCAGAATTATGACTGCAGTGAACCCGTCAATATTTCCGCAGGGCGGCGCATATCCATCCGGGAACTGGCGGAGACCGTCAAGAAGACCACGGGATTTCAAGGCGAGATTGTATGGGATCAATCCAAGCCGGATGGCCAGATGGACAAGATCTTCGATGTCTCGCGGCTGCGGGCGCTAAGGCTTTCCTGCGACACCACGCTGGAAAACGGATTAACCCGCACGGCGAAATGGTTTCTCAAGGCGCGCTCAACAGGTGACGTCAGATTATAGGGGATTACGATGAGCAAAATAGTCACCGTGGTCACGCCATTCTTGAATGAGGAGGAGAGCTTGCCAGAGCTTTACCGTCGCTTGGCTGCTGTTTTCCAGGCGCAACCCGAGACGGCTGAATTCCTGTTTATTGATGATGGCTCCACGGATCGCAGCGTGGCGGTGCTCAAGG
>JFJP01039250.1_pt1 | contig 27003 bp, 16 predicted proteins | sample 431651 | NCBI WGS metagenome assembly JFJP01 (sample SAMN02602958, study PRJNA72255) | Microbial mat metagenome, whole genome shotgun sequencing project. | biome: fresh water; feature: sink hole; material: water; isolation source: purple microbial (photo- and chemosynthetic) mats found in...
GAAAACACGCCAACAAGAAAGAGTGTATAGTTACGAAGCTCTTTTTTACCATCAGACGTATGGTGAAGAGGCCAAACTTCCAGATCTTTTTGTGTCTGCGGACACTATTCATTGGAAACAGCATCTAGCTGTTTTAGCGGCGGCGCAGTTTTGGGTAGATCAAGGAATTTCCAAGACCGTAAACCTGCCCACTGAAATGACGTTCGAAGAATTTAAGGATGTATACCTACATGCTTATTTATTGGGTTGTAAAAGCGTTGCTGTCTTTAGGTATAATCCAGAGACACTGGGTTCTATTTTGACTCTTGATGACGATTTGAAAAAGACTCGTTACAAGTTTACATTGGAATCCGGCGAAGTTCTCGAAGTTGCCGGTGATCAAAAGATTGAGTATGATGGTGAAACAACCATTGCTGCTAATCTTTTCTCAGCCTTAAAGGAAGGTACTTATGCAAAATTCTAACATTCTCAAAGTTTCGTCAAAAATTGTTGGTTTTGAATTTTTGGGAGATAAGAAAAATGTGCCAAATGAGACAGTTGCGAGTTTGGAAATCCTTAGCGAGAACACGAAACGTCCAATGGTGCTCTCTGGTAAAACGTACAAACTCAAATCACCCGTTTACGAAGCGGCACTTTATATCACTATCAATGATCTTATCTTAAATTCTGGAACACCTCAAGAATTTACAAGACCTTTTGAAATTTTTATCAATTCAAAAGCTATGGAATCTTTCCAATGGATTGTGTCATTGACTAGAATGATTTCCGCAGTATTTCGTAAAGGTGGTGACGTCACTTTTATCGTTGAAGAATTAAAGTCAGTTTGTGATCCGCGTGGCGGTTATTGGAAGCATGGTAAGTACGTGCCAAGCATTGTTGCTGAAATTGGGATGGTTGTTGAAGACCATCTAATTGGGTTAGGTCTGATTAAAGTTGAAAATGTTGAAAAAGGGGATGTGGAAGTCATGCACAGTCCTCCGATTGACAAAGTTTTAGCAAAGTGTCCTAATTGTGGCGCTCCTGCTTTGGCACGAGAATCAGGTTGTGACAAATGTTTGAATTGTTCTTGGAGCAAATGTTCATGAGTGAAGATACTTTTGATTTTAGTCAAGCCTTGAAATTTATTAAAGAAGGCTTGCGCGTTACAAGAAAGGGCTGGAATGGAAAAAAGATGTATGTTTTTCTGGTTCCAGGAAGTACCTTTAAAGTTAACAGACCTCCATTACTGGGTATTTATCCAGAAGGTACTGTTATTAATTACCACGCTCATGTTGACATGAAGACGGCAGACGGCACAATTGTTCCTTGGTTGTGTAGTCAAACCGATATGTTGGCTGAAGATTGGACTTATGACGACGTCTAAAGACATCAGCTTTTCTGAACTTGCGGTATCATCTTTCGACCGCACGTTCAGAGCTATATTTAAACAGAGCCATGAAGAAGTGGCTCGTTTAGATAGAATTAATGCGGCTATGAATTTGATTGAGGGTCAGCTTTTAGAGCCAGAGCGTATCCAAGAAATGGATACTATGCAGCAAATAGCTCTAATGGAACTTTTAAGCCGCACACAGCAATCCACCATTAAGAATGTGATGAGTTTTGGTGGTACTTTGGAAAAGGTGAGGACTATCGTCAGCATTAGCGATGGTATTCAACAGTACACTGCTTTGCCGCATAGTCCAGAGGGCGAATTTCCATTGTTGGAAAATAACACTGATGAATGAGTCCATTCTTAATGAGTTAAAAAACATGCTTAAATACCCTTCTTTGTATCGACATAAGATACATAGTTGGGTTAAAAGCGGTCTTTTACTCAAATATACGGATGCAGTAGTTGACGAAGATTTAAAAGAGGACTTAAAATTATTATACAGAAAAGAAGTAGAAAAACTAAGCACCAATGATCTTATGATCATGTATTCAAAAATGATAGGTACTAGACGTGTTTCTGCTAAAGAAATTACAACGACCATTCAAAAAAACTGGGTGAGAGTATCTCCCAGTAAAAGAGGAAAAACCAATGCTCCACAATGAAGCTTTTGAATACTACTTCAATTTAGGTAATACTAGAAATTTGCTTAAATTGTCTAAGCAGATCGACGTTGATTTTGAGACTTTAACACGTTGGTCGGACGTGTACGCATGGGAAGAAAAAATACAGGCCCGTGATCGTGAAGTAGATCGTGTTTTTGATAATGTCTATAAACGAAGAACTATGGATAATTACATCCCCGGCTGAATTGCGTAGCGTGGCACAAGCGTATCAAAGTTTAGTGCAAGCCAACGTACTGGCGATGTCTAAAGGTATAGATGTGAGTGGTGGTAAAGCACCTAAAACGTGGAGTGATTTACTCCAACAAATTGAAGTGCCAGAGATTGATAATTCGGAGTTGTGATGATTCAAAAACGTGCGATCACGAAGAAGAACGAAGAAGAAAAAGAGCGTAGCAACAACTGGAAAACGGATTTAATTCTTCGTTGCCAAAAAGATCCTGTGTTTTTTATTGAACAGGTCTTAGGTGACTCGTTGTGGAGTAAGCAAAAAGAAATTTGCATGGCTCTGGTTGATACAGAGCGCCTTGCCGTACCTGCCTCCTATGGCGTGGGCAAATGCGTAGCTTTTGGCGAAAAAATAATTCTGGCTGATGGCAGAGTTGTTTTAGCAGAAAATTTAATTGATACGTCTTTTGTGGTTTTGGCATGGGACGAAAAGACCGGCAATCAAGTACCTGCTGTTGCTTGGGCTGTAGATAATGGCGTAAAACCTGTTTATCGAATTACCACTAAATCGGGTAGAACTATTGTCAGAACTGGTAATCATCCTCTGTGGTCTTCTTATTTAGTAAGAAGAAAGGTACATTTAATTCCAGAACTTGCTCAATGGAGACCTATTTCTAATTTAAGTGAGGGTATGGCAGTAGCAGTGCCTCTAACTTTAAATGTATCTCCAAAGAAAAGAATTTCTGAAGATACTGCAAAACTCATTGGTTACTTTTTGGGAGATGGTGCTACCACGCAATCTTTAAACTTTACTCAAAAAGAAGGTAAAACTCTTGATGATTTTGTTGAAATTGCAAATCGTTTCAATTGCGATGTTTCTAAAATTAAAAACAGTAAGTATGACTATCGTGTAACTGGTAGAGAACGCACTAAAGATAATATCCATCCTCTTAACCCATTGTTGGACTTATTTAGATCTTTTGGTATGGTTGGAAGTAAATCAAAAGATAAATCTTTCCCAGATTTTGTTTGGGAACTAGAAAACGATCTTTTAGCATTAGTAGTGAATCGACTTTTCGCCTGTGATGGTTGGGCTTTTACACCAAAAGATGCTAGAGGTAATGCACGAATTGCCATTACTTTAGCATCAGAAAAAATGATTCGTGATGTAGAATTAGCCATGTTGCGTTTGGGAATTTATGGTTTAGTATCTTATGGTCAAAAATCATGTGGTGGTAAAAAGTTTGATGCATGGACATGGCAGTGTTTGCGAGGAATTGAAGTTCTTAAATTTGCAGAACGTGTTGGTATTTATGGAAAAGAAGCGGCTGTAAAAAAATGTGTTGATCACATTTTGCAAAATACATCTTTTAAGAAGATGATAGAATGGCCGTATAAAAATATTCATGAGGGTTATGCTTGGGAGCAAATAAAGTCTATTGAATACTTGGGCGAACAACCCACGGTCGGAATTTCTGTACCAGAGTATCATACATACTTAACAAGTTTTGTGGAACACAACACCTACATCGCCGCACGATTAGCTTTATGGTTCTTGTATTGTTTTCCACAAGCTAAAGTTATTTCAACGGCTCCCACACTTAGGCAAGTGAAAGATTTGTTATGGGCAGAAATTCGCAATGCTCACACAAAGTCTAATTATAAATTAGGTGGCGAAGTTCTGCAGATGATGATTAAGCTCAGTGATGAGCAATTTGCTATTGGATTTAGTACTGATTCAGAAAATACTGACAGATTCACAGGTTGGCACTCTCCATACCAATTAGTGATATTCGATCAGGCTGGTGGTTTAGATCCTCTTATTTGGGAATCCGCAGAGGGTTTAATGACTTCGGCGCATTGTCGTTGGCTGGCGATTAGCAATACCGCTATTTCTGATTGTGAGTTAGCGAATATTTGTATGCCAGATAGATCTACTCGTTTTGGTACATGGAAAGTTATTAAGATTACTGCTGAAGAATCTCCAAATGTTGTAGCTGGAAAGAATATTATTCCAGGTTTGATTGCTCATGATTGGGTGAAGAAGCGCGAAGAAGCGTGGGGTCGAGATGATCCACTGTACCGGGTATTCGTCAAAGCAGAATTTATTCCAGATGCTCAGATGACAGTAGTGCCTTACCATTACATCAATCAGGCGTTTGAATCGGATGGTGAGTTAGGTCAGCATATTGAGGTAGGTTTGGACGTAGCCCGCATGGGTTTGGACAGCACAGTCTGGACAGCAGTATCTGGTTCTCGTGTCTTGGAAATTAAGCGTGTTACCGGCAACACCACAATGGTTGTGGTGGGTGAAACCATAGAATTTAGACGTTATTTGGAAGAAAAATATGGAATGCCTTTACTGACGTGTCGAATGGACGTGATTGGTTTAGGTGCTGGTATTTATGATCGATTAGTAGAATTAGATTTTCCAGTTCAAGCAGTCAACAATGCAAATGTTCAAGAAGTAGTAGATAAAGAACGTTATTCCAACATGCGAGCAGAAATGGCGTGGTGCTTCCGGTATCGGTTAGAGCATGGTGGCGTAGGCTTAAACTCATTGTTTGTATTAGATTGGGAAATTAAGAATTACGTTCGCGGTGACATGCAAGTGATGAAGTATAAAATTACTTCTAACGGTAAGATCCAGCTTGTTTTGAAGGAAGAAATACGAGCAGAATTAGGACGTTCACCAGATTATTGGGATTCTTTAGTGATGGCATTTGAACAACCTGGTGGTGGACCTGTTCAAATTGAATTTATTGGAAAACCTGAACCTAAAGAGTCTGAAAAGATCATGACTGAAGAAGAATGGAACATTTTCATTGGTCAGACTGTGGCTATAGATGATAGTTATTTTGATCACGAAGCGTATATTTCTTGACTTTGTTGTGAAAAGTGCTAAATTACTAAAATTCTTAATCATGTGGTGTAAAAATGATCAAGGCTTTCAATTTCCAAGAGTGGTTGAGTAAGGGCGGAGACGAGAGTAGCCGTACTTTTGCACTTGATGCATCTTATGACAGGATGTGTTGGGTGAGAGCTTGTGTTGATCGCATTGCCACATCTGCCAGTTCTGCACCTTTGTTGTTTTATAAAGGTCAAGTAGATAAAATTAACGATTTTAACGAAAAAGATCGAATAAAAGACAAAAGTAGTCCCGTGTATCGGTTGTTTAACCCTCCTAAAGACCCTTACATCACCAGTTTTACGCAATTGATGCACAGAACTTTCATTCATTTGTGCATTGACGGGTACATTTACTGGGTTATTGAGCGAAAAGGTGGGGTCGCTACTTCAATTGATTTACGATTTAAGAATGAAATTCAGCCAATCTTAGCGCACAATGCCAAAAATGCGATGTTAAGACCTGATTTGATCGGTTGGGAAGCACCGAATGGTAAGAAATATCCGCCTTCTGACATCTTATTAGTCACTAACTACAATCCCAACTATAATGATCCGATTAGCGCGTACACCGGATTGTCTCCACTGACCGCAGCACGGCTCAGTTTAGAGTCAGAATTTAGCATTGCGGGTTGGAACTCTTCGTTTTTCCGTTCTGGTATGAAAAATCCTTTGTTGATTCAGGCCAAAGGTCAATTATCACGCGAACAAAAGGCTGAAATTCGCCGCGAAATTGTCAACTACTACAGTGGGATTGATGGCGCGCATGGCGCACTGTTAATGCAAGGTGGTGTTGAAGTTAAACCTTTGGTTGTTAATCCAAAAGACATAGATTTTATTAACGGAAAGAAGCTGAATCGTGAGGAAATCTTGGCAATTTTCGGCGTTCCTCCGTCAATTGTTGGTATCTTTGAATACAGTAATTATAGTAATACGAGAGAGCAGATTCGAATATTTTGGGAACACACATTGTTACCTAAAATGAATTTTTTGTTGGAGTTAATTCAGTTTAACATCTTAGATAAAGATTTTCCCGGCATTTCTGCAAAATGGGACTTGTCTCAAGTTAAAGGATTAGCTCCTGATCCAGTGGAATTAGCTGCACCTGCTAAAACTTATCAAGATATGGGTTATTCAGCGTCCCAAGTGGCGAAAATTTTGAATTGCCCCACGTTAGAACCTGACAAAGACTTTGAAAAGCCGGAACCTAAAGAAATTACACCTCCAAATGCTGAAGATCCTTTGAATCCAGCAGCTCAAAATCCAAAAAAACCCACAAAGCCTGTAAAACCAGCAAAACCCGGTAATCCGAAACCTTCGGATAAGCCAAAACCGGACAACAACAACGATTTTTCGCATTTTTTAGAGCGTAATCTGAAAAATTACGTAGAAAGCGTGAGTTTGGAAAATTCTTTTACGATTTTACAGTTGTGGGAAGATTTAGTTGAAGATTTAATCAAACAACACTACGAAGTTACTCAAGAGATGTTGGAATCTTTGAAAGGTGTGCCACAAACATTCCTAAATTGCCCTACAGAGTCAATGCATTCCGAACTGGAAAAAAATATTGACAACATTGTAGTTTTAATTAGAAGTATGCTTTACAATGTTGAAAGAAGATTGTAAAGTACACCAAAGATTTAGGAGTATTTATGAAACATACCTGTGAATTTGAATTTAAAAAGAGTACCATCAATAAAAAGAGTGCAGAAGGTCGTAATGTGTACTCCGCTATTGCGAGTACTGCCACTGTAGATCGGCACAAAGAAGTGCTGATTCCAAAAGGCTGCATTGCTACTCGTTTTTTGACTAATCCTGTCATGCTGAATATTCACAATGGTCGTGAGTATCCGGTAGGTAAGGTTTTAGATGTAAAAATTGACAAGAGTTCAGTTCAATTTGACTTTGAATTTGCTGACACTGAGAATGGCAAAGAGTTAGAAAAGCTGTATGTTTCTGGCTTTATGAATGCGTTCTCCGTAGGTTTCATTCCCAAGCAGTATGTGGATTGTTACGACCTTAGAGATAATGAAGGTAACTGGAAAGTTTCTTCTATTGAATTTGACCTTCCTGACGGAACTAAAGAGTCATTTGACCTGTCTGCGTACAAGACTAACGAACTTTATGGCATTGTTCCCAAGTGGGAATTGCTGGAAATTAGTCCTGTTTCCATTCCTGCCAATCCAGATGCTTTGCTGTTAAGAGCGAAGGATGATGCTGTTCGTAAGTTCATCGATCAAGGTCATAGTAAGGCAGCTGTGAGTCTGGTAGAGCGTAGATTGACTGACAATCTTGCTGACCTGTCTAGTAAGTTGCATGGATTTATGGCAAAGCTTGAGTCTGAAGCGCCAATTAGTTCTGTTGTTCCTTATACAAAGAGCGACGTTGTAGACGAAGCGTGGGACGTTCAGGATTCCAGAGCTGCTTTAGTCGTTTGGTCTAGCTCTGACAAGAGCGGTGACAAGGAAACAATGGATTGGGGTCAGTACGCTAAGGGCTTTGGTTGGGTAGACGTAGAAAAAGCAGATAAATTTAGCAGCTATCATTTCTGTCACCACACTGTTAAAGAAGGTAACTTGTTAGTAGTGTGGAAAGGCTTGTGTCTGGCTATGGCTACTTTGTTGACTGAGCTTTCTTCAAACACTGATGCTAAAGAAGTCTATGACCATCTGAATCAGCATTATGCTGATTTTGGGAAGACTGCTCCTGAGTACAAAGAGTATTCAATCGAAGACATTGAAAAGATTAAATCTGGCGAAGATTTGATTGTTAAGAGTGATGAGGCTGAAGCTCCGGCTGAAGAACTTTCTACTAACTCTCTTGAAGTTGTCACTACTGGGCTGACTGAAATCAAAGCCAGTGTCAAAGAACTTGAAGAAGTTGTTCGGTTGCGATTCAATATCTTGGGTCGTGTTTTTGATGAATTGCAAAAGACTGTAGAATCAAGCTTGACAAAACAGTCTGATACTAATTCTGAAGCTAGTAAGGATGACTCGGAAAGCAACACTGATGAGTCTAAGCTTTTAGCTGAAAAATTAAGTGCTTTACACTTGTTGTTTTCTGATATTAACCAAAGTAACGCTTGAGGATAAGATCATGTCTGATGTTGAGATGCTTAAACAGTTTGATGTTTTTTCGAAGTCTGTTCAGGACGCTCTTGCTATGTTCAATAACCAAGAAGCTTTGGTTAAGGTTCTGCAAGGTAAGGTTGCGGAACTGGAACAGAAGGTAGTAGACAATCTTGTCTTTACTTCTACCGAAAAGAACAGTGGTTTTGGTTTTGAAGGTAAGCCAAAACAAGCCAAAGACTTCGTTACGATGATTAAGGGTATTTACAATCGTGATGATGCGATGGTTAAGGATTTGGTTGAAGGTCGTGACCCGGACGGTGGTTACCTAGTTCAGACCGAATACCGCAATACACTGATGTCTTTGATTGAGCAGTACGGTATGGCTCGTCAACAGTGTACTGTTATTCCTATGAAGACCATTGAACTGACTATGCCCAAATTAACGGGCGGTGTGCAGGTTTACTGGATAGGTGAAGGTCAGACCATTCCTACGACTCAGCCGACCTTTGGCGAGTTCCGTATGACCATCAAGAAGCTGGCTGCATTGGTTCCAATGACCAGCGAACTCTTGGATGACACCAGCGTAGCGATTGCGAACCTGTTGGCAACGTTGTTTGCTCAGGCGATTGCTAAGGAAGAAGACCGCATTGTGTTCACCGGCAACGTGAATGTCAGCGATCCGTTTAATGGTGTGTTGTACGATCCAGGTGTCCGCACTTACACTCTGCCAGCCACCAAAACTGCATTTACTGACATCACCGTAGATCAGCTGGCCGATATTACGTCTATGCAGACTAACACTTTGTCGGAAGGTGCTAAGTTCTACATGCATCGCACGATGTTTAATATTCTTCGTCAGAAGAAAGACAAAGAAGACAACTACATCTGGTCCGCGCCGACTGCCGGTAATCAGCCTGGTATGATCTGGGGCTATCCGTATGAACTGGTCGAGTCTATGCCTGCGATTGGTGCGAGCGGTGCTGGTAAACCGTTCTTGTTCTTCGGTAACTTGAAGCACTACTACATTGGTGATCGCAAGCAGCTGACGGTCGCTCGTTCTGAACACGTCGGCTTCACTCAAGATAAGATCTTCCTGCGTATCTTGCAGCGCGAAGGTATGGCTTATGCTTTACCTGAAACGGGCGTCGTGATTAAAACTGCCGCCAGCTGATAATTCTAGGGGGCTAGGTGACTAGTCCCCTTTTAAGGAGGTTTTATGAGTTGCTATCAAAGTCTTAGAAATTTGTGGGACGGCGTGAATCATTTTGGCGTCTCAGTGGGTACTTACGTAGAAACTGACTGTGAAAAGTGGGTCAACCGTTTCGGAAATGATCTTCGTAAGTTAGGCGTTGATGAACAACCGATTCCTGGAGTGGCTATTCTGACTCTGATTCGTACTGTTGAAGATGCTGAAGTAGTTCCTGTTGAAGTACCAGAAATCGTTCCTGAAGTCGTTAAAACGAAACCTAGAAAGTTTCAGCCGCCTGTTCAAGAAGATGTTATCCCCACTGAACCTAGTGAGGCCTAACAATGGCTGCGGACATCAATTCTTTTGTCGAAGATGTTGTTAGAGAAGCATGTATCTTGTTGCAAATACAAGATACCGTGACTAATTTGATAGCTACCTTTGATAGCAGAGTTAATGTCTGTGCCCGTTCTGCTTATAGTCAAATCGTCAGTTTTTTGAATAGAGAGTTAGTTTTTGGATCTTACAAAGAACGTTATTTTGATCAAGATACGAGAATCCTTTTACGCAATTGCCCGATCAAAAAAGTAGACAAAGTCACTATTATTGATAATGAGTATGCATCTACTTTATCTGATTCTTTTACTACTTTTGATTTAATTGACACTACAGAATACTTAGTTCAAAATAATAAGTATCTAATGCTTAACGTCGCAGTAGTACGGGAACGTAACACCGCTATTAAAGACGTACATTCTCCAATTAGTATTTATGTGGAATATGATGGTGGTTATCTTTCACTTGAAGAACAAGAACCTAGAATTTTTGAAGCCTTAATTTTGCAAACCGTAGCAAATTACAACAGATTATCTATCTTGGGCGTTTCAGAGATGTCAACAAGCTCTGGAAAAGTACTCATGAGTTCAGTAGGTAACTCTTTAGTAGAATCAGCTAGTCTAGTACTACAACCTTTCGTGTATTATGGCGCAGCTGAGTAAGTGTCATGAAAAGCATTAACGTCAAAGTGCAGCTTGAAAAGAAAGGAAAAGCGACTGATCTAGCACATATTGTGTCTAAACTTGAAAAGTTACCTGATGATCTCGCTAATAAATTTTTGAATGAAGCAAACAAAAACAATTCTTTAAAAAACAGTCTTTTAAATAGAGTACGTGAAAAATTAGCTGCTACGAATGTTTTTGGTCCTACTACTAATTTGTATAAAGATGTCAAAGTTACAGCAAAGAAAAACGCCAACGATTTAAGTTTGACTTGTAGAGTTCCTAAAACATCTAAAGCTTTTAGTTATTTTAAAATCTGGAATTTTGGCGGCACAGTTGTAGCCAAAAAAGCAGATGTTAAATTTCTCACAGTTCCGTTTGAAAAAGAATCTTACAAAAGTCCGCTGGAATTTGATACAAGAAAAAGCGATTCACTCTTTAGTTTTGTTACACCTCGTAGTACATCTACAAGTATGCATAGAATAGACAAAAGTGGTACGTTAGATGCTGATGTTAGAGGAACCTTGTTTTTTGCTAAAAAACCTAAAGAAGACGAGAATGGTAAAACTCAAAAAGTGCCAAGGGATGTTGTAGCAAAATTCTTGTTAGTGCGTAAATTATCCTATAAAGGGCTGCATTGGATTGAAAAAGCACAAAAAGAGTTTGTTACAAAAGATATTCCAAGAATACTAAAAGAGTCAGACTTAACTAAAGGCTTTAAGTTATGATTATCGCTAAACGTGAGCTAATCTCAGTAGAGTTAAAAAGACGTTTAGTTCTGGCGTTTCCAAATACTGCTTTTTTTGAAGGCAGTGGTGGAATTTGGGGGTCTTGGACTCGTGAGTTACCGTGTATTCATATCTTTGAACAAACAGCGAATGTGGTAGGAAGTTCAGTCAGAAATAAAGGTGTTTACACCAATATCCTACCCGTTCAAATTGAGTACGTGAGTAAGCTACAGAATAAGGCTTTATTGTACACAGAGGGAAGAAAAAAGTTAGAACAAGTGAAAAAAGCCCTTGAAATCGATGAACGTTTCGTGCAAAATACAGGCTTGAGTACACCAGGATTAGAACTAGCAGTAAGTTACTTGATGACAGCCAATGAAATCGTAGAAGTGATTCCCAATGTACTTGATGTTGCAGTGTTGTATGAGTTCCAGTTCACAGAACCTTTTTACGGTTACAGTCCACGTAGTATTTAACTGAGTAGGAGAGTTTATTTATGAGTACGCCTAATGTTGAAAATTATGTGTTGGGTCGCGGCGCTCTGTATTGGGATCCCTGGGATCCTATCCTGAAGGCGTATTCTGGCGAGCGTCACATGGGTAACGCGCCGGAAGTGAGCATCAACATGAACGTGTCGTTCTTGGACCACTTCTCCAGCATGAGCGGTTTCAAGGCGAAGGATAAGACCACCATTTCTGAAATCTCTCCGCAGATTTCGTTCACTCTTGACGAACTGGACTCTGATAACTGGAAACTGTTGGTTTTCGGTGACTCTACTGCTATTTCCCAGAGTGCTGACGATGATCTGTCTCTGGTTATTACGGCTCCTATTAAGGGTCGTATTTATGAACTGGGTGCGCGTGGTATTGCTGCTAAGCGCCTGAATCATGGTACGGTGACTGGCGGTTCTTTTGCGATGGGCGGCATCGTTACCGGCGCTACCTCTAGTGCGACTGGCACTATCGTAGAAATCGTTGACACTCTGGTTGAAAAATACTTGCTGCTGAAAGATGTCACTGGCACTTTCCAGAGCGGTGAAATCATCAACACGGGTGCGGTCGCTGCCACGACTTCGTCTGCTCTGTTGGGTATTCCTGGTCGCGTGACTGTGAAGACCACTTCTGGTTCGACGTATTATACCGAGAACTTGGACTACACGGTTGATGCTAACTCTGGCAACCTGCTGATCACTGCCGGTAGCACGATCACGGGTAGCACCACTGTGTATTTCGGCTGCACGGCTCAGACGTACACGCTGTTGACCGCTCTGACGAACATTGGTCAGGAAGGCAAGATTCGTTTCGTTTCCGACAACCCGGAAGGCGGTCAGTACGAACTGAAGGCTTGGCGTGTTCGTGTTAAGCCGAACGGTGACACTGCACTGATCGGTGACGATTGGGCGAAGATGCAGTTCCAAGGCGACATTCTGCGTGACTCGCAGTACCATCCGGCTAGTCCGTTTATGGATCTGCTGGTTACTGACGCTGTGTAACCTTTTTCCAGCGAAATAAAACCACACTACACCACTTGTGTAGTGTGGTTTTTTAGTTTATACTGTACCGAAATTAAATCTTGGAGACAATTTGTGTCGAAGAAGATCGTTAAACTACAAGCATCTGATTGGGATGTTTTATTTCCGTCAGAACCTTTTACCATTAATACTACTACGTTTGAAGTTGCTCCACTGTCCATCTCTGGATTGTCGGCAGTGATGAAAAAAACAACTAAGATTATTGATAAGGTTGTCGCTTTAGACATCGACATCAATAACTTGTCAGGTAATGCTGGAAAGATTGCTGAAGTAGTTTCTTTGATTTTGTTGGAAGCTCCAGAAATTTTGACTGAAATGTCTGGACTGGACACGGAAGATGTCATGCAGTTGCCGTTAGATACGGCTGTAGAGTTGTTTAATCACTGCTTAGATGTCAACTTGAAGTCGCAGGAGAGTTTAACAAAAAACTTCAAGGGTCTGGGGGAGAGAGTCGTCAAGTTCATGGGGAATCGGAGTCAGATTCAATAGATCGGTTTGTTTGCTAGGGAAGCAGGGAAGATTAGTGAAGTAGAGCGCAAAGAACGCATTATGGCTTCATGGCTTGGATTTAATGCGGATAAAAAAGGCTTAGATAAGTTGTTAAAAGAAACTCAGTACAAATCTAAATCTGATAAACCCGATGGTTCAGATTGGAAAAAACTAGCAGCACGATTAGGCGCGTTACGGAGGTAGTCATGGCAGCTGAAGACAGCATTATTAATATCATCTTAAAACTCGGCACGGCTGGAAGTGGCGCATCTTCGACAATTGATGAATTAAAATCTGTATTTGATTACGTTAAAAAGAATAACGTTGTTAAAATAACACCTGAATTTGAAGTAACGAATAGCAAAGTAAGAGACTTATTAGTACCTTTCAAAGATGCTTTGATTGCAAAAGTAAAACTTATACCAGATACAGAGATTGATCCAAAAGATAGAAGTAAAATAACACAAGGAATTAACAGTCTTTTTGGAAAAGTGACTAAAGGTGATCAAACTATAGAGGGTTTTTCTAATTTTTTTAAAGATGTAGCTGATTTATTAACTTCTTTTAAAGTACCTGATCCATTTAAAGCAATAGCTGCCACTTTACAAGAGTTTTCTACTAGAACTGTAGTAGATGCATTAGAGCAATTGAGTTCTGCCACAAAACCTGCCATTGAAACTACGAATGCTACTGTTATAGCGCTTGATCGGTTAGAAGCTGCTCTTTTTGATGGCGATACTACAGAATTAACTGTATCTGCATTTAAAGAACTTGTTAATGTTTTAAAATTGGCTGATCCTGAGAATTTAGGTATTAAGTTTAGTGCCTTAAAGAGTGCATTAAAATCAATTGCAGAAGAGTTTGGTTTGACTAAAAAACAATCTAATGAATTATTTAATTCTTTTAAAGAGTTTACCACTCAATCATTTGAAGTGGTTTCGTCAAAGTTGATTGCTGCTGCGGAAGCAGACTTAGCTAAAGAAAAAGCTATTGTTGAACAACAACAACAATTAGTGGCTAAACAACAAGAAATTGCACAGAAGAAAAAGGCAATAGTAGAACCATCTGTAGATAGTGTGAAAGAAGCTCCTCTTGATAGTCTTTATAAGTACGACGAATTTGTAAGTCTTCAAGGGGTAGCAAAAAATTTAGGTCTAGGCTTTGAAGCTTTACACGGAGTAATTGCTGGAGATGTTGTTGTAGCTGAAGATTTTTTAAGAGTTTTGACAGCAATTAAAGAAAACTTAGCAGTTAAAGGTGTCCCAACAGAGTTTAATGTTGCTGCTGCAACTCAATATTTAAATCTTTCAGTAGCTCTTTCTAAAGAATATGTTGATCAACATTCTGAGTTAACTAAAAGTTTTGAGACTGTACGTGCTATCAGGGAAGTGATGGAGCAGACTCGTAAAACAGCTGACCAAACTGCTATAAGAAAACAGCGCGATTTAAGTCTCTTAGCTAGAGAAGTACCTAAAGGCGTCCGTGTCGAAGATGAACCTGATGATGGTCTAAAATTAGATAAACCTCTGAAACAAGCTGAGAAGTTAATTGCAGCGTTGGAGGAATTACATAAAATTTCTGATCCTACTAAGTTTGTAAGTAAGTATGAAGCTTGGTCAAACGAACTTAAGACTGTAGATAAAAATCTTGTAGATATTTTAAACAAAACAGAAGCCGTTCAATTAGCCAATCATAGGTTAGACAATGGTGGTAAGACGTTACCGACTGACAATTTAAAAGCTTTAAAGCAAGCTCAAGACTTAGAAATAGCTTACAATGGATTAAAAGAAAGTCTTAAATTACCAGAGACTAGTTCAGAAGGGTTTATTAATCTTTCGAAAGTTTTGAGAAATTTTGATCATTCTTTGGTTATTTCTAAGGATAAAGTTCTTGCTTTTAAAGAGCTTTTGGTTGAGTTATTTAGAAAATTAAAAACCGCAGATGATAATGATAAAAGCGTTAGTGCTGATTTTGCAAAGCGTTTGGGTTTTGATCCAAAAGAGTTAGAAAAGCTTGCTGAACAAACGGAAGCACTGAACAATAATACTAAAGCTCAAAATTTAAATAATCGTGCGAAGTTAGTAGTTGTACCTGTTCCAAGAAATACTTCAGTAAAGAATGATCTTACACCAGAAGAATTAGCCGCTTTACAGGAACGAAGTAATTTAGCCACTATTGCTGTTAATGCTTTAAAAAGAGCAATAACTGAAGCTACTTCTATACCAGTAAAATTTGATCTCGTTAAACAATTCAGAGAAGAATTTAAAAACTTATCAACCGCAGCTAGAAAAACATGGAATGATGGATCTTTTAAAGAATTTAGAGAAGGTCCAGAATTTAAAGTATCTTCTAGTAAAGAAGCTGTTGCTGAATTAAACAGTATTTTAGATGCTTTAGATAATATCTCAAAAAATCCATCTAAGAAAGCTTTTCAAGAATTATCTGAAAAAATATCAAAAAGTGATGAATCTCTTCAACATCTGGTTAAAAGTTCTAAAGAATATTTAGATGTTAAAGCACAAATAAATAAGCTTACCCAAAGTTCTACTGTTGTTACTCCCACAGTAATTACTCCCACAATTGCTCCTACTCAACAAGCTTTACCTATTGTTGAGCAAACACCAGAGTTAAAGAAAGTAATAGAACTTGTTGATCAATTGAATGAAAAGTTTAAAAACTTAGGAAAGAACTCAACTGCTGAAGAATTTATTGCTACTCTTAAAGAAATAGATAAAATTTATCGTGATATTAATAAAGTAAAACGTAGTAATACAGATCAAACATTTAATGTCACAATTCCTTTACTGAGTTTTGAAGCTTTAAAACAATTACAAGAACAAGTTTTAACTTTACCAAAAACAGAGAAAGAATTACAAGAATTTGTTAATAGATACAAATATTTATTAACAGACTTAACTCTTAATGCTACAAGTACTGATTTCCAGTCTTACAGAAATTTCGCAGAAGTCTTTGAACGATCAGCTGAAAAAATAAATACTTCTGTAGTTAGTGTTGTTACATCTTTATCAGAACTTTCTGAAAAATTTAAAACTGGTACTGGGTCTTCTATAGATGTTGCTGAATCTATCAAATACATTAGTGAGAATATAGAAACTTTAAAAGCTATTTTGGGTAATTCAGAAGCAACGGCTAAATTCTTTGAAAATATACAAAAAAGTCAAGGAGAAGTTATACAAAAAATAGTAGAAGAAAATAATGTCTTAATCGACTCTACTAAAATAGTACAAGAACTCCTTGGAAAAAATATAGAAGTTCCGTCTTGGCTTAAAAATTATTCCAAACAAGTCCAAGAAGAAAATGCAAGATTACGAAATTTATTTAAAGAACATGGAGAGGAAAAACCAGAAAAACCGAGAGTTCTTACAGAATCTGAACGTGAATCTATTGCTATTACTTCAAAATTAGCAGATTCATTAAAAAATTTAGCCAATGATTCAAATGCGAGTAAGGATAAAATAACAAAAACTGTTCTTGCTATTAAAAAGTCTTTTGAAAGTTTGAGTAATGAAGGTGATCAATTATTATTCTTTTCTACGTTAAAAGACCAATTAGGTTCTGGCTTAATGGGTGTTTTAACATCCGTAGCAGAAAAAGTAGGTACTCTTAAAACTAAAGCGAATGCTACAAGAACTGCTTTTAATTTACTGGTTGAGAGTTTAGGAGTTGAATTAAAAACTTCGTTGCCCAGTAGCACGGCTTTAGATTCGGGTAAACAAACTGCAATTAATGAAGAAAAAGATTTTAAAATTGCAATCACAGAAACTAATGCTGCTATTCAAGAGCAAAAAAGAATTACAGCATTGCATTCTTTAAATTCTATTATGGATATACAAGATACAGATGTTAATAGAACTTTGCAATTTTTTAAAAATGCAGCTGCTACAAAAATAGAATCAGATCAAGAAATAAAGAAATCATCGGAATCTACTGCTTTAGCTCTTATTTCTACTGATGCTCAAAGTAATCAATCTACAAGAGAAAGATTAAGATTACTTCAATTATTAGTAGAAGGTACAGTTGAAGCTTCTTCAAAAATAAAAAATAGTTTGATGCCCGTAAAAATAGAACAACCAGTACGTCAAGTTGTGGGCGAATTGCTTCCTAAAAACACAAGTGTTGAAAACGATGCTACTAATGAAAAATCTTTAGAATTAGGTACCTTGATTAAAAAAATTGAAAATACTATTGAAGTTGAAAGCGCACTAATTAAAATTTCCACAGCAACTACTGAAGCTCTTGAAAATCAAACCAAAGCGGTGGTTGCCAAGTCAACGGCTTTGGATGGACTGTCTACTAAGTTACAAACATTCATCGAAAAAGAACGTCAAGCGGAAACCGCCATAAAAGCCACTGTGACGGCTTTACAGCAGCAATCCAATGTACCGGCTCCCGCATCAACGAACGTGGCTCCAAACGCCGCTCCGGTGGCTCCAACACCCGTTATTACAGCACTGACTGACATCCCCACTATCGTCAGCAAAGCCAGTACCGCGTTTGAAGAATTGCAAAAGATTATCGAAACTACTTTTGCTAACAAATCAGTTATAGGTTTAGGTAAAAAGATTCAAACTGTAATAAAAGATGGTGAAGCTCACATCGCTGTTTTGAAAGAGGCTGGCAAAGCTGAAGAAGCTCTTGCTGAAATTAAAGCGAGAGTTGCTAAATTTAATACTACCGACGACAACAAAGCTAGACAACTTGGAATTATCACAAATGCGTTGGGTGTAACCGCAACCTCTGAAATGCAAGTAGCAGATGCTGCGAAAAACAGTGATGCTGCTCTTAATGCTCAAGCGGCAACGGTTGTAGCCAAGTCTGCTAAACTGGATATTTTAATTGAAGCTTTAGGCAGATTGGCAACTGCTGATAAAAAAGCATCAGAAGGCAGTAATGTTTTCATAGAAAACTCTATTCCTGAGTTCGCTAGTTTACAGACTAGGTTAACAGCCGTTAAAAAAGAAGCTGAACAGCTTGCTGCCTCTGGAGACAGTCCACTTAAACTTTACGCAGATTATTTAAATCTAGCGCTTGATCAAATTGCTCATATAGCTATAGACGGAACTCCAAAAGCAACGGTTGCAGTTAAACAATTGATGACAGAGCTGTATAAAGCTTTGACGGATAATAAAAAACCTGAAGAGGGACAAGGTCTAGCAAAACAGATTATGGACGTTGTGGTTAAAGATTTATCCAATCTTCCTGGGATGACCACTGAAGCTTTAGCAGCGTTGAAAAGTTTTGATCTTCAAAAGTTGATACTGGATGCTCTTGGCAGCAATCCTAACGCTTCGGAACTTGAGAAGCTTAACGCAGTTTTTAATGCTGTTGTAGAAGTAGTTAATGCAGGTGTTGCAAAATTAAACACAGTAGCGTCAGACGCAAGTGCGAGTTACGCTGGTTTAATAAAGCATATCTTTAGCGGTAAAGGTCAGGCTTCTAGTAGTGATCTTGAAGCATCAGTAATAAACAGACTAAAAGACACAACGGGAACTTTTAAAACTTTTGTTGAAAAATTTGTTGAAGATTTAGAAAAAGTATATAGGTCTGGAACATTGGCTCCAGACCAAAGTCAACTTTCTAAATTCATTGAGAGTATGTTCTCAGTTCTAAAGACTAAAACTCCTGGAGAATTGAAAGCTGCATTTACTGACATACAGATGATCATTGCTGAATCAGTGGCTCATCTTTTTCCAAAGATGAATAAAAACGAATCAGCAGTTTTATTCACTGATATGCTGGCGGCACAAAACGAGAAGATCAGAGCAGAATTAACTGGCTTGTCTTCAGTTTTTGGAATTTTGAAACCCGATGAACGTCTTAATGCTTATTTAGATTCATTCTCTGAGAAAAAAATTAACTTTACCTCATTAGAAGACTCTAAAATACAATTAGCAGAGTTCTTTAAAGAACTTTTAGCTTTGTCAAATAAATTTGGCATTGATCTTAATGATGACAAAGTTGCAGAAAGAATCAATAAATACAGTTCGGATCTTATTAAAGCTCTAAGCTCTTTGAACGGAAAAGCTAGTACCAAAAATGTTGGTGCGTTGCTGGAAAGAACTTTAGGTAGTCTTCGCTCACAAGGCGTCAATGTTGGCGAATTAGGCCAAATAAAACTTAGTATTAAAAATGTTAGTACAACCTCTTTAGATTCAGCAGTAACTACTGCAATTAATAAAGTAGCAGTTAAAGCTGAAGAGGAATTGAAAGCATCTTTTGCTTCGATAAATACTGACGTGTTGAAGTTAAATCCAAAAATAGATAGTAGTCAAATAGCATCTGGTTTCAGACTGATTGGAAAAATATACAGTGACGAATTTAAAACTATCCGTGACTCTGCTACCTCAAGTCTTACGAAATTAGAGAATTTTAACCAATTGAGTTTTAATGCAGATGGTGCTGTTAATGGAATCTTTACATTAAGAGACGCTACTGTTAAGTTAAATGAGGTCATAAAAGACTTCGATAAGCAAGATTCTAAAAAATATGGGCTTGAGTTCTTAAAAAGTCTTAGAGAATTTTATCAAGATAGCACAACCATCACGAAAGCTATCCAAAGTTCTTTTGATAGACAGAAAAATGATAAAAACATAACTGAGGCTCAATCCTTTAAGGTTCCAACATTAAATTTAAATGACGGTCTTGCTGTATTAAAAGCAGAGTCAGAAAAGTATCAAAACGCGATACAGACTGAAATTACTAAAATTCAGGACAAAATTCAAGCTGCCTCTTCAGCAAGAACAGTGCTTTCGATTACACCAAACTCTTCTGAAGAGTCTGTTCTTAGTAAGTATGTTCAAAAATTAAGAGAGGACGAAAAGAAATTACTTAAATTAATGGAAGATAGTGGAAAAGCGGTTACTGCTGAAGAAAAAAAGTTTTTGGAGAGAACTGCACCTTCCATTGATTACTTTAAAAAACTAAAAACTTTTTCTAGCAAAGATTCTAACATTGAAATTAAAGTAGATGTTAGTAGTTTGTTAGGTGCTGTTGATAACTCCAAACGTGCTTTGGAATCATTACAGAATCTTGGAGCTAAGGCTGAGATTGGTAACAACTCACATCTACAAGCCTTTAATGCGTTATTGGGTACTACTGATCGTCAAGCTTTGGAATTAATACCTACTTTTGATTCAATAGGCTCAATATTACGAAGATTGTTTGTTACTAGTGGTTCTGGCGCGAACGAAGTAAAAGCTGCTTTTGAAGGACTGGCCGTTGGTGTAAACTCTTTGGATTCGGCTAAGTTCAAACAACAAATTTTAGATTTTGCTGGCAATTCAAGAGTACTGAAATCTGAATTGAGTGAAGTAGAAAATTACCTTGTAAACATTTTAAAACTGCCAGCAACAAACCCGTTCGTTTCATTTATCCGCGATGGTAAACAAGCTCTTGATTTGACGGAAAGCTTGAATGCGAGTTTGAAAGAAGTCAATAAAAGAAATAAGAATGTCGATACAGCGTTAGCGTCAGTTAAAACTAACGAACAGAGTTTTAGTATTGCTGAACAACGGGCGAGCGCAACTAAAGCAATCGCAGACATAGAAAAAACTGAACAGGCACAAGCCGCACATGCAGCCGCATTGGGTGTTTTGGATTCTGCTTATAGAGCGTATAGAAACTCGGTACGGTCAGCTGAAACAGCAGTACTTTCGCTGACATCAGCAGAAATACAGTTAACAAATCTTAGCAAAGGTACGCAAGGTTTTAACTCTCCAATTCAATTCTTACCTAATGCTTCAGAAATTCAAAAACAAGTAGATGCTGTTAGAGGTGCGTTTAACACACTAACAGAAGCTTCTAATTTTTCTAAAATACCTAAAGATTTCTTCCAAGAATTTGAACAACAGATTAAAAAGGATTTAGTTGAAGCGTTTGCATCCAAACTTCAAATACCTTTAAACTTAGAATTTGCTGATTCTAATGTCAAAACTACTTTGCAGAATCAGATTGAAGCTTTAATTTCTGGAGTTATTTCTTCTAACACTTTGCCGGAAGCTTTGAGTAAAATCAAACTCTTTATTGAAGAGTATAAAAAATCTATAAACTCTTTAACTAAAGTAGGTGAAACTGATTCTGGATCTTCGGACATTTTAAAGTTTTTAACCAGCCTTGAAAAGAACGTTGAGTCGGCTGTTGCTAATGTTAAAGCAAAGCTTTCTAGCATAGGTTCTGATTCTAAATTAAATGTTTATCAAACGCAGATAAAAGAAACTAAAGACGCTCTGAGTAGTCTGGAAGCGCCTTTAAAGAATGTTACGCAAGAATTAACACAGCTTGATTCACGTATACGTTCTGAAGGTGCTTCAAACAAACTTGGTGACATTGCTGGAAGTTTGGAAAGAATACAAAGAGAGACTAAGGTTTTTCAAGCTTTAAGTGAAGGTCTTGATTTAACTACGGTTACAGCAGCGCAACTACAGGAGAAGTTAGCCAATTTAAAACTTTCTCCAAAATTGAGTCTAGAAGCAATTGAGGCTATTAGAATCTCCTTTGAAGAATTAGTGAAGATGGGAGATCTTGCAAAACCAGTAGAGCTTATTACTAAGCCTACTATAAATAACATTCAACAAGCTGAAAAAATCTTTACTGAATTACGTCATCAGATTGCAGCCATCAATGCAACTAAAGTTGACGGCAAATTAACGTCAGAAAATCAAGCGAGTGTAGAGGCTTTAACAGCCCAAAGAAACGAAGCTTTACGTCTTTGGTACGATTTAATCAATGTTAAGGGTGAGTTAAAACAAATAAGCGCTGCTTCAAAAGAAGCAGCGGCACATCCATTTGATTCCAGCAAAACAGGATTAGATAAATATCAAAGAGGTTTGGCACAAAGCGTAGAGCATTTAAATGATTTGCAGAAATTGTTAGAAACTGTTTCTGCAGATAAAATGACTCCGCCTGCTTCCGTGCTAAACATATTGCAAGCCATAGAAAAGCAACACAGATCAATTGCTGATTTAATGGAGACAGAAAGAAAGTATTGGCTGGCACAATCTAAAACTAACAGACCAGCAACACTAGATCAGGATTTGTTGCAGAGTAAACCTGTTCAAGTAAAAGACACGGCTGCTAAGCAAGCATTAGAAGATCTGATTAAGTTAGAAGCTAGACGTAAAGCTCTTGAATCTGAGTTAAGCAAACCGCTAGAGCTGAACATAGATACAAAAGCTAACTTTTCGAATCTGATTGAGTTTGAAGCTGCAACTAAAAGAATCCGTGAAAACATTAATCAATTAAGTGACAGTGATGTTAAGAGTTATTTAAGCGCACAGTTAGCAACATTGACGGGTGAGTTCGGCGCTGCTTCTAAACAAGCCAGTGATTTTTATAAAGTCTTAGAAAAACCAGTCAAAGGTGATGGGAATTTAGATGCTTTAAGATTAAGTATCAATACCATCATTGCTCAAATGGGTGATTTGAATGCAGCCAGTAGTTCTACTGGGCAAAAATTACTGGGTCTTGACACTCTTGAAAAACAAGGACAAGACGCAGTTACCAGTTTTACTAAAAATGTGCGAGATCTTATAGCACAAAAAGAGGAGTTGTTAAAAGGTTTAACAGCAGATAAAGATATTAAACTTTATAATGCTGTCAATGATGAAGTCACAGACCTTAAAAAAACTTTAGGTACTTTGACTAATTTCTCACCATTAGCTAGGCTCACGGAACAATATAAAGATCTTCGAAACGGTATAAAAGAAACAGTTAAGGACACTGATCTTCTTGCTGAAATAAATGCAAAATTAAGTACAGTACAATCTGGAAAAGTGGGTGCTGAAGATCTTCAAACAAGAATTAATGCATTAAAAGAAATTAATTCTTTGAGCAAAGGTTTAACTCTTGACTCGAAAGTTGCAGCAGACGTTGCTTTGTTATCAAAAGAGATAGCCAATTTAATTTCAAATACGCGGTCACTTAATGAGACTAATCTTAACTTAAAAACTGAAGATGTTGCTACTAAGCTACAATCGGTACAGGAAAGAATAGAGACGATTAAAGAACAGACCAGAGGTCTTTCGTTTGCAAACCCCGCTGATACGGTTGCTGTTGACTCTGTGATCAGCTCATTGCAACAAGAAGAAAAAGCTCTTAGAAGTATCATTGCAGCAAAAAAGAATTATGATGACGTTTTGAAGACGTCTGCCGCTACATCAAAAGAAGCTTTGAATGCAGAATTAGCGTACTATAAAAAAGTTTCTAGTAGCAACATTATTACCATTGATGATGTACCAATCAAAGAGAAAATTGAATCAATTAGAGAAAAATTGAACAGTTTATCTAATAAATCTACAAAGGTTTCTATCTCTACAGAAGATGCTCAAATCAATATAGTCACTTTACGAGAAAAGTTTAATGCTTTTAGAAACACTATTGAAAGTAAAGCTGGTGAAAAAGTCACACTAGACACGACGACTGCAAGCACTTCTCTTGTTTTTTTAGATAATTTGATAAAAGAAGTATTTGCTAACATTCAAGCATTGAATAATTCTCGAAATGCTAATACGTCTTTGTCAGAGGGCGCAGAACAAGCCGCAGTATATTATGAACGTTTAAAAAATGAGCTGATAACTCTACAACGAGAGTTAAGTCCGACAAATACAAAAAAATCAACATTGTTTGATTCTGAGTCTTTGAAGAGTGTTAAAGCAGAAATTGACACGATTAGAGTAGGAATAGACGGTGTTGGAACAGCTGGAGACGATGCTGCTACACGCATTAAAAAATTAGATCAAATTCTGCATCAACTTCAAGTTACTAAAATTCTTAACACAGACAATACTCTTACAGCAGGGTTAAACGAAGCTATTGAAAGCGCTCAGAAGTTAAGAGCAACGTTGTTAGATACAAAAGTAGCCCCACTGGAAGAAAGATTTAAAGCTCAAGAATTAATTTTGCAAAGTCTAGTTGATAAGGCAAAGGTAGCTCAAAGCGAATTAACAAAAATACTCACAACCGGACCGTTCAACGAAACATCTGACAGGGCGCTATTGCCAGACTTGTCTCCTAAGTTTGCAGCAGGTTCGCACAGTGCTACAATTTTAAAAGAAATATTGGCTGAAGTTAATAATCAAATCCGCGCAATCAATACAAGCCTTCGCAATGGACAAGTATTAGATGTTAATGTCAGTACCGCACTTGAAAAATTAAGAACTTTAAAGAGTGAGATAGAAAAGTTACAAGGTACTTTCTCTGATAAGAAAACGCCTTTAGAAGCTGATTTCACGAAAGCTTATGACGCTGGCATGTCGTTAGCTGTCTTACAAGGGAAATTAAAAGCTGGACAAGATTTATTAAATAATGACAATTTTGTATTCGGCATAAATCCTGGTACGGCATTAAGCGCTTATCAATTAATGGCTCAAATCAACAGTGAGATTGCTAGATTAGAGGCACAGCTTAAAGCTCTTTCTGGTCAATCTAGTTTGTCAGCTTTATCCGAGACTTTCAAAGCAGATTTAGCATCACTAGCAGCGATGAAGGTTGAAGTAGGTAGTTTGAGCGCTGCTTTCAATACTATTAACACTAAAAAGATGGGTGATGAGCTACAAAAACTGCAAAGTTTTGTATCACAAGGTTTGGGTACGAGTGAGTACGACAAAGCTTTCGTTGATCTGACTGAAAGATTTAAGCATCAAGCAGATTTAGTTATTCGTAGTTTTGGTGGTATAGATCAAGCGGTTAATGGTTCACAAGGACCGGTGAAAAATTTAACAACGCAGATATACAACTCGTTTTTAGAAACTGAGAAACAAATCGGTCAGACTATTCATAATTTTTCAAATCTCACACACGCTCTTGAAGCGATGAAAGTAGCAACTCCTCAAAAGTTTTTTGCAATACCTGATATGGAAAAGTTGCAAACAGCTTTTAATGAGAATAAGTTAGGCGCACAATTAAAACAATTAGGTGAGGACGGAAAACTCACCCAAGCTCAAATCACTAAGTTGCAAGAAGAATTAGTGATGCTATTTGCTATGGGTGGCACAACGTCATTAGAAGCTTATAAAAACATCTTTAACGAAATTCTTGGTACTAGTGCGGGTCTTGGTAACGTCAACACTTCATGGAATCTCATCCTTGAAACGTTAAAGAAAGTTGTTGCAGAGCAAACTGAGATTCAAAAACTCAGTAGTAATGTTAAACAAGCTACTACAGGAAACGCTACTAATGAAGGTCTTGGTTTAAAACAAAACCTTCAAATGGGAGATACTCTAGAAGCAGCAATGAAGTTACAAAATGCTTTTAGAAATACAAATAATGAAGCGGCAGGTGTTTTTGGCACAGTGCAGAACATACTTCGTGAATTAAATAAACCTTACGAAGGAAGTATGTTTAACACAATGCGTAAGGAGTCGTTTGGCCCAATAAAATCTACACTGACTGCTCTTAAACAAGAAGCTGATGCTATCTTCGATAAGATGCAAAGATTGGAGTCTGTTGTTCCACAAGCAAGACAGGGAGATTGGGCAGCACAATTAGCAGAAGTTCGCAACATTTACGAACAGATTATTGTTGCAATTCAGATGGTGACTCAGTACGAGAAAAAAGCCTCGGAAACTTCGCCGTTACGAGACATGCTTGGTGGCGTTAAAACCAGCATGGCAGAAATTATGGAAGAAGGTGCTTTATTTAATAAAGTATTGTCGTCCATGTTGCAAAGAGCAGCAGCCAAAGTAGATCCAGCTATTTTGTTTCCGGCAATGGCTGAAAAATTTGGATTGGCAGGTGGCGAGTCTGGTGAAAAATTTGTTGCCGCTTACACGAAAGCTTTACAAGGTTTGTCAACATTAAAATTGACGGGCAACAATGCAACAGAATTATTTAATGCAGATACAGGAAATTTCAATTTAGCAGCCATTGAAAATAAATTTAGAAGTTTAGGGATTACTTCTGAACAAATTCTAAAAGCTATTCGTACTGAATTTGAAGGTACTTTTAATAGTTCTGCTGATGCGGCTACCCATTTTGATCTTGTGGTCGGTAAAGTTTTTTCAGATTTAAATTCTGGTTTTTCTTCTTCGCAAGGTTTTAAATTCATTGCTGACCAATTTAACTTATTGGCTCAAGGTGCAGAAAATTTAAAAAAATACATCAGTCCGATTCCACAAGAATTAGCTGGTGTATCTAGTACGAGTTTCCATCTTGATACTAACGCGATCACTCAGCAATTGCTAAGTCTTCGGTTGATTACTTCAGATTCAGTAAATCATGTTAGAACCGCGTTAGACAGTCTTAATGAGAATAAGTTTGCTAGTCAAGATGCAGCTCTTGCAGCATTACAACAGTTGTTGATGGGTTTAGGAAAAACAGCTGCAGGTTTGAAACCTCAATTGGATGCGGCTTTTTCAGGCAATTTGCAACAGTCGGTAACTCGGTTTTCAGATGCAGTAAAAGAATTAGAAACACAATTGGTTAAATTTAGATCTGGCGCGATCCAATGGACTATGGGCGTACAGATGTTCGGACAAGGGCTGTTTGAACCTGTCCAACACGCTATCGAAGGTTATAAACAGTTCTCCGATACGATGGGTATGGTTAAATCCATCACGGGAGCGACGAACGAACAATACAAAGAATTGACTGAAACCGCTATTTTGATGGGCGGCACAACGCGCTACACAGCCGAGCAAGCGGCGGATGGACTCAAGTACTTGGCTATGGCCGGTTATGACGTTGAAACGTCTATTTCGGTGCTTCCCGTGGTCATGCGGATGGCACAAACCGCTGCAATGGACTTGGGCGCGGCAGCTGAAATTACAACCAACATCATGACTGAATTTAGAATGTCCGCTGAAGAGTTTACAGGTGCAGCGGACGTGTTGGCGATGGCTGCTGCAAAGACGAATGC
>JFJP01001816.1_pt1 | contig 27002 bp, 29 predicted proteins | sample 431651 | NCBI WGS metagenome assembly JFJP01 (sample SAMN02602958, study PRJNA72255) | Microbial mat metagenome, whole genome shotgun sequencing project. | biome: fresh water; feature: sink hole; material: water; isolation source: purple microbial (photo- and chemosynthetic) mats found in...
GACTCCTTTCTGCCTCGGAAATAGCCCGGTAAGCCTTGTCACGTAAGCGTCTAGCCTAGCAGAGATGAGGTTCTACTGCCGTTTATAGGATCAAGGATGTACATGTCGGGAACGATGGCTGTTATTTCTTTACCCCGATCGGCAAGGGCGACATCGACTGCGCCACCATCGTGCACGCAGTGGCCAGGACCAGTCTCAGCCTGACGATAGAAATGCCGCTGCGTTTGCACCGCCTGCCAGACAGACAACCGCAGCGGCGCAGCGAACCCCTGCCCTTGGCCGAGGTTGAGGCCGCCATCCGGGAGTCGCTCAGTTTTGTTGAACGTCATCTCGCGATCGACAGCACAATCCAGCAAAGAACAGGGTAATGCGAATAGGCGCAGCCCAGTATTGTCGAGATCGCAGGCTTGTTAAATTCATTAAAGATCATCATAATCCGATATCGGACATGTAATGGTGATGGCATCAGAACTTTACTTAAAGCTAGGAGGCGTTGCGATGGATACTGTGGTTAGCATGGGAATTCACATTGTCGATATTCTTGGACGGCCGGTGACGAGGATACCCGAAGGACAGCGGCTTGACCTGCTCAAGGAAATACGCATCACGGCAGCAGGAACGGCCGCCGGTACGAGCGTAGACATGGCCAAGCTGGGCTTGCACGTCATTGCGATGGGCGCCGTCGGTGAGGATACGCTGGGGGATTTTCTGCTCGCCGCAATGGCCAAGCACGGAGTCGATGTGTCGCATCTGGTGAGAAAATCCGGCATCCAGACCTCGGCGACGATGCTCCCGATTCGGCCGAACGGAGAACGGCCCGCCCTTCATGTCACCGGGGCGAATGGCGAGTTTACGATAGACGATGTCGATTTTGACATCCTCGCAAAGGCCAAAGTCCTGCACATGGGCGGTACTTCCCTGCTGCCGAAACTGGATGGCGAGCCGACCAGGGATATTCTCAAATTCGCCAAGGAACATGGCGTCATCACGACCTTTGACCTCGTGGCCATCGAGAGGCCGGACCTCCTCGACCTGATCAAGCCCTGCCTGCCCTACATCGATTACTTCATGCCTGGCCTCGAAGAGGCGGAGATGATGACGGGGCTTACCGATCGGATGGAGATCATCAAGTATTTTCTGGATAACGGGGCGAAAACCACGGTCTTCAAGATGGGCAGCCGGGGCAGCAGCATTGCCTACTATTCAGGAGCGAAAATCGAGGAAATCAGGATACCGATCTTCAAGACCAACCTGATCGATACGACGGGTTGCGGTGATGCCTATTGCGCCGGCTTCATTACCGGTCTGCTCAACGGTTTCGACCTGCGGAAAAGCGGTCTTCTCGGTTCCGCTGCAGGCTCACTGGTTGCCTCGGGTCTTGGCTCCGACGCGGGCATCGTGGATCTCAAGTCTACCCTCGCTTACATGGAAAACGGGGAAGTTCTTCCCCTCGGCGACTGAGTACGACGAACGGCAGGTGCGACAGATCTCTCGCTGGTGCACCTGGCGCAAAGCCGCGTTCCATGAACGTGGCTTTTGTGCGATCACCCGCAGGCAGACAGAACGTCAATCAGGCGCAGCTCGGGCGTTGGCCGGGTCGACGTCAACCTTGCGTAGAAGATTCTTCCGGCGGTTCTTTGAAATAGCTCAGCAATTTCAGTACCGCAGGAGAGAGTACTTTCGCTTCTCTGGTAACGATACCCGGACTGACCATTGAGAAGGGAAGCTCGATCGGCAGAATCGCCACCATTCCATATTTGGCATAGTGCATGGCCACGTCGCGCGGGACAACGGAAATCATGTCCGATGACTCAAGCATGGAGGTCGTTACCAGAAGGGAAACGGTTTCGACAATATCCAGCTTTGCCGTCATATTCTTTTTCTTCAAGGCGTTTTCGATCAACGACCTCGCCGGACTCCCGATCGGGTGAAGTATCCATGTCAGATCAAAAAGATCTGCGAATTCGACCTTTTCCTTGCTGGCAAGCCGGTGCCCGGGTCGAGCTATAACCACACTCACCTGTTCACTCATGCCAAAAAAATGTATTTCCAGGTCCTTGCTGTCGAAATGGTCAGGAATGCGGCCAAAGACCAGATCGAGTTCGCCCCGGTTAAGGCAAGGCAGAAGTGTGTCACTGGTTCCGACATCGATGGAGATGCGAACCTGAGGATGATCGACCTTGAAGGCCAGCAGACTGCGCGTAAGCAATATTGGCACAGGCCCGATGACACTTCCAATCCGGACAAAGCCGGAAGCTCCTTTGGACAACTCGGCAATTTCGGATTCGGCATGCTCGAAATCATGAACGAAGCTTCTCGCGTACCTGATCATCACCTCGCCGTAGATTGTCGGCTCCATGCCGCGTTGTTTTCGCTCAAAGAGTTTTACATTCAGCCTTTCCTCGAGTTGCTGCAACAACTGGCTGGCAGCGGGTTGCGTTGTATGCATGGCGATCGCTGCACGCCCCATGCTGCCGTATTCGGCCAGGGCATTCAGCAGCATGATTTGTCTGCTGGATATTTTCAGATTGACAAAGCCATCTGAATTCTCCCGCTGATTAATCAGGAAATTCTGTTTTGTCACGTGACGCCTTATATAAATAAAGTGATCGATACATAGGCAAAGACGATTATACGGATGCAGCCCTGCCTCGTAATATCAGAACGCTGATGGGAAGAGCAATCCAATTCAGCAGATGTTTACTTGTTGATTTTACGTGAAATCCGGAACCTAAAATCTACTCGACAATAATCACTGGGGATCTTGAGTGCAAATGAAAGAGATCAAGGCGAAACATCCGTTAATACGGGCTTATCTGAACTTCCTGGATTGGGTAAATTGGGGGGTACGACTGGCGGGCGGAACTCTTCTTGTCCTGATGTCCATCTCCGTTTTCGGTTCGGTTGCTTCCCGATATCTTTCAAATATGTCATGGGCCTGGATTGAGGAAGGCTCCCTCTTCCTGATGGTCTGGGTGGTCGTTCTTGGTACGACCCTGGCGATCGAGGCGAAACACATGATCGCCGTGGAAGCTTTCGCTTCACTGTTCTCAGGAAAATCCCGGAAAATCCTCAAGACAGTGGTCAGTCTTGCGGCCATAGTTTTTATTGCCATACTCATTGTGTCCGGATGGAAAATGGCCAGGCTGGCTGAAATGCAATACAGCATAACAATTGACTGGCTATCGATGTTCTGGGTCTATCTCGCCATTCCGGTGGGAGGTTGTTTCATGCTCCTCAACTTGCTCGGTAATCTGATCAAGCTGTGGGCAACGGACGATCAACTCGTGTCGGAGGTCCTGGAATGACAGCCCTGACCGGTATCGGATTATTGATCTTCCTGCTGCTCAGTGTGCCCATCGCGTTCTCGCTTGGATTGTCTGGGCTTTTGGGCATTGTTTCAGCGAATATTCCTCTCTTGGTACTGCCGCAAAGGATGGTCATCGGGCTGAATCATTTTACCTTGATCGCCTTGCCCTTCTTCATCTTTGCCGGGGCGCTGATGGATCAGGGCGGCATTTCGGCGCGCCTGATCCGGATGGTCCGCGCCTACGTGGGTCACCGGACCGGCGGGGTGGCCATTGTCACGGTCATTGCCGCGATGATATTTTCAAGTCTTTCGGGTTCAGGTTCAGCGACGACAGCGGCTTTGGGTTCCATCCTGATCCCCGCCATGATCTCGCGCGGTTACTCACGATCCTACGCGGCATCGGTCCAGGCCGTATCCGGCGAGCTTGGCATCATCATCCCGCCAAGTATCACCTTCATCCTGTTCGGCGTGGCAACGGATACCTCAATCGGTGATCTGTTCATGGCCGGCGTCATCCCCGGAATCTTGATCGGTTGCGCTTTGATTGTTGCTTCCTACTTGATTGCAAAAAGGAAGGGCTATCTGGGGGTTGAAAAATCCACCTGGCGCGAGCGCTTTGTTGCGACCCGCGAGGCCATATGGGCGCTATTCATGCCCGTCATCGTCCTCGGCGGCATTTATGGCGGGATTTTTACGGCCACGGAAGCCTCCGTCGTGGCGGTTGCTTATGCGTTCTTCGTGGGCTTCGTCGTCTACCGCGAAATTACCTGGGCAGGCTTCAAGAAAGCCATCAACGATACTCTGATCTCCAGCGGCATGATCATGTTCATCATCGGTACCGCGACGGTATTTTCCTGGATACTGACACGAGCGCAAGTGCCGCAGCATCTGGCCCTGATGTTTGCTGAGATGTCCACCAGCCCGTATATGTTCCTGTTCATTATCAACGTGTTTCTCTTCATCGTCGGCATGTTCTTCGATGCAGCGCCGGCTGTTGTCGTTCTGGCGGGCATCTTGACCCCGATCGCCCAGTCCTTCGGCATCGACCCGGTTCATTTCGGGGTAATTTTTGCTGTCAATATGGCGCTGGGCATGGTCACTCCGCCCGTGGGCGTCAACTTGTTCGTGGCCTGCAGGCTGGCGGAAATCAGCATGGAACAGATGATCAAGGATCTGATTCCCTATTGGCTGGTATTGATCAGCACCCTGGCAATAATTACTTATGTACCGCAATTGTCTCTTTGGCTACCTAGCTTGCTCAAGTAAGAAGATTCCCGGCTGTATTTATTACTTTTATTGGAAGGGATTTATCATGAAAAAGTTAACAATTCTGATCCTTGGCGCCTTGGCTTTTTTAATCTCTGTTTCGGCCTGGGCACAATCAAAGCCATCCCAGCCGGGAAATAAAACGGCGAAAGTATTCAAATTCGCCCAGACCAATAATGACAAGCACAAATATCAACTGGCGATGCTGAAATTCAAGGAGCTTATCGAAAAGAAAAGTGAAGGGCGGTACGTCATAGAAGTGTTTTCCGGCACCCTGGGCGGTGACCGGGATCTGATGGAAGGGCTGCAGATCGGCTCCGTCGATGCCGCTGCCATTAACACGTCGTTGATCGCCTCGGCGGTGCCGATGTTTGGCGTTTTCGACCTGCCGTTCATCTTCAGGGATCGCGCTCATGCCTATAGTGTCATGGACGGTCCGATTGGTCAGGAATTAATAAAAAATGCCAATAAAAAAATGGGATTCATCGCGACTGATTACTGGGAAAATGGTTTCCGGGATTTTACCAATAACGTCAGGCCGATCAGCAAGCCGCAAGATCTGAAAGGTCTGAAGTTCAGGACCCTGCAGAGTTCGATTCATCTGGATACCTTTAAGCAATGGGGTGCGAATCCGACGCCGATGGCCTGGGCAGAGGTCTACTCAGCCATGCAGCAGAACCTGATCGATGGTCATGACAATGCGGCCGATACCGTCAATGCCAACAAAATGTGGGAGGTTCAGAAATATTTCTCGGACAGCAGGCACTTCTACAGCCCGGTTCTGTTCGTGATGAGTGCGAACATGTGGAATGGCTTGAACGAAGCCGACAAAAAAATCTTCCTGGAAACATCAAAGGAAGTGGCTACATACGAGCGCAAGCTAGCTGCAGAAATGTACGACAAGGCATTGGATAACCTGAGAAAGAATATGCAGGTCGTGGATAAAGTCGATTACGAAGCTTTTAAAGCCTCAGTTCAACCGATTTGGGAAAAATATTCCGCGACGTTTGGCAAAGAGATCATCAAGAAAATCGCCGATTCAAAATAACATAAGCTTACTGAGCAATTTATACCAACAAGGAATGGGAAAAATGAGATTCAACATTGCCAATCTGGCGGGAGACGGAGTTGGGCCGGAGGTCCTGAAAGAAGGCGTCAAGGTTCTGCGGGCAGCGGAAAAGGCGATCGGAGGGTTCGAACTCGAATTCCAGGACTACGCCGTTGGCGCCAACTGCTATCTTCAAACCGGTTCCGCCCTGAGCGAGGATGTCTTTCAGGAATGCAAAAAGGCCGACGCGATTTACATGGGGGCGATCGGCATTCCTGGAGTTGTCGATTCTCATGGCACAGAAGTGACCGGCCACGTCATGTTCAAGATCCGTTTCGACCTTGAATTGTTTGCCGGGGTGCGGCCCATCAAGCTCTATCCCGGGGTCAGGTCGGGATTGGCCGACAAGAGCGCCATTGATTTTGTCGTCCTGCGTGAAAACTGCGAGGGATTGTTCGCTTCGTATGGTGGTGGAACCTATACCTTCGACGAGGTGGCTACCGATACGATGGTGATCACGCGCAAAGGATCTGAACGCCTGTTTGACTACGCCTTCCAGCTTGCACAGAAGCGCAATGGCCGGGTGCTTGACGGCAAGAAGATGGTGACTTGCAGTGCGAAATGGAATGTTTTCCGTTCTTTCGCGTTCTTCAAGAAAATATTCGACGAAATTGCCGACAAGTACGAAGGCCAGGTCCAGCGTGACTATGCCATCATCGATGCCCTGACGCTGTGGATGGTTCAGCAGCCTGAAAATTTCGATGTCATCGTCACGGAAAACATGTTTGGCGACATCATTTCGGACATGGCGGCAGGTTTCATCGGTGGCATGGGCATGGCGCCGTCGGGCGATATTGGCTTCAAACACGCCATGTTCCAGCCGTCGCATGGAACGGCCCCAACCATCGCCGGCAAGGGCATAGCCAATCCAGTGGCAGCCATCCTCTCAGGCCAGATGATGCTCAACTGGTTGGGCGAGCGGAACAACAGTGGCGAAGCAAAAATGGCCGCCGCCCTGATTGAGAATGCAGTGGCGGCAACCATTTTGAAAGGGGCCAAGACAACCGATATCGGCGGTACGTCGTCAACGGAGTCGTTTGGCGATGCGGTTGTTGCATCGCTCAATAAACTGGCTGGATAGAACGCTCGCCGAACTAACAATCATCGGCGGCGCGAACCGCCAAGGATAGACCCCAGCACGCCGCGAATGATTTCCCGTCCGACTTGCGAGCCGATGGCCCGCGCCGCGCTCTTGGCCGCCGCCTCCAGGACTGAATCACCCCCTTTGTTGCGCCCGCCGCTGCCCGAGCTGCCGCCGATCATTTCCCCCAGACCACCGAACCAGCCGCCCCCGGATGCCGGGGGCGCCGGTGTCGGTTGAGGCCTCTGGACCTGCGATTCATCCGTCTTCGCTTCCGCCGCAAGGGCACGGCCTATCAGTTTTTCATAGGCCGACTCGCGATCCACTGCTTTTTCGTAGACCCCATAGACCAGCGAGGTCTTGATGACCGCCTGCCGCTCGTCCGCTGTCAGCGGGCCGATGCGCGATGCCGGCGGCAGGATGAAAGCGCGCTCGACCACGTTAGGTCGCCCCTTTTCGTCAAGGAAGGAAAGCAGCGCCTCGCCGACGCCGAGTTCGGTAATCGCCGCAACGGCATCGAAGGCCGGATTGGCACGCAGTGTATCGGCCGCCGTTTTCACCGCCTTCTGGTCGCGCGGCGTGAAGGCGCGCAGCGCGTGCTGCACACGGTTGCCGAGCTGGCCGAGCACGCTGTCGGGAATATCGAGCGGATTCTGCGTGACGAAATAGACGCCAACGCCCTTTGATCGGATCAGCCGCACCACCTGTTCGATTTTCTCCAGCAATGCCGGCGGCGCTTCGTTGAACAGCAGGTGCGCCTCGTCGAAAAAGAACACCAGTTTCGGCTTATCCATGTCGCCGACTTCGGGCAACTGCTCGAACAGTTCCGAGAGCAGCCAGAGCAGGAAGGTCGAGTACAGGCGCGGCGAAGCCATCAGCTTGTCGGCGGCCAGAATATTGACGATGCCTTTGCCGCCCTGGCTGCCGTCGGTCTGCATCAGATCGTTGATGTTGAGCATCGGCTCGCCGAAAAAAGCCTCGCCACCCTGCTCGGCGAGCGTCAGCAAGCCGCGCTGGATGGCACCGATGGAAGCGGCCGAAACATTGCCGTACTCGGTGGTGAATTCCCTGGCGTGCTCGCCAACGTGCTGAACCATGGTGCGCAGATCCTTCAGGTCGAGCAGCAGCAGGCCGTTGTCGTCGGCAATCTTGAACACCAGTTGCAGCACGCCGGACTGCGTGTCGTTGAGATTGAGCAGGCGCGCCAGCAGCACCGGCCCCATGTCCGAAATCGTCGCCCGTACCGGATGTCCCTGCTCGCCGGTAACGTCCCAGAAGGCCGCCGGAAACTTCGCCGGCAGCCAGTCGCTGAAGCCAAGGGATTGCAGCCGTTGTCTGAGCTTGGGGCTGTCGATGCCGGAGGCGGCCAGACCGGAAAGATCACCTTTGACATCGGCCATGAAAACGGGAACGCCGATACTGGAAAAGCGCTCGGCGAGCACTTGCAGGGTAATCGTCTTGCCGGTGCCGGTGGCGCCGGTGATCAGGCCGTGACGATTGGCCAGCGCCGGCAACAGGGCAAGTTCGGTTTGTTCGTGTCTGGCAATAACAAGCGATGAGGCCATCAATAGCTCCGAAAAGAGGAACAGGGAAAGTGGTAGAATGCCGGGCTAAATTATCAACCCTTATTATCGAACAAATACAGCACGCTTTGTGGCCTTGATCGTGTACCGACAACAGCCGCGCAGATGCTGCAAAGAGACGAGGTCAATATGGCCGGGCACTCCAAATGGGCCAATATCCAGCACCGCAAAGGTCGCCAGGATGAAAAACGTGGCGCGGCTTTCTCCAAGATCGCCAAGGAAATCACCGTGGCCGCCAAGATGGGCGGCGGTGATGCAAGCTTCAATCCGCGTCTGCGTCTGGCCATTGACAAGGGCAAGGGCGTCAACATGCCCAAGGACAAGATCGATAACGCGATCAAGAAGGGGACCGGCGAACTCGAAGGCGTCGATTACATCGAAATCCGCTACGAGGGTTACGGCATCAGCGGCGCGGCGGTCATGGTCGATTGCCTGACGGACAACCGTACGCGCACCGTCGCCGAAGTTCGCCATGCCTTCAACAAGTACGGCGGCAACATGGGTACCGACGGCTGCGTCGCCTTCATGTTCAAACACTGTGGCCAGTTGCTGTTCGCTCCCGGCACCGACGAAGCGGCGCTGATGGACGCGGCCATCGAAGCCGGCGCCGACGACGTGCTGAGCAATGACGACGGCTCGATCGAAGTCATTACCCCGCCATACGACTACCTGACGATCAAGGAAGCACTCGAAGCGGCCGGCTTTAGCGCCGAATTCGGACAGGTCACGATGAAGGCCGAGAACGAGACCGAACTGACCGGTGACGATGCGCTGCGCATGCAAAAGCTGATCGACGTCCTCGAAAGCCTCGACGACGTGCAGGAGGTCTACACGAGTGTCGTGCTTGACGAGTAATTGGGCAACAGGCTGAAGATCGAAAAACGGCGCACAAGCGCCGTTTTGTCTGGTGTTCTTCGGTTGTCCTTGTTTTCCGAAGACCTGATGCATTTGTGCAACAAAGTGTTTCCGCGGTCAGACGAATCCCCATCCCGTACGTTTATCCGTTCTACAGGCTCTTTGAATGCCGAACTGAAACGGATGGAAACCAATGAACACCTCCTTATTAGCCGCTCGCCGCTGGACTGTCTTGCTGGTTCTGCTGACCTGCATGCTCTTTCTCGCGGCACCCGCACAGGCCGATCCCCCCGGCCGTATCGGTCGTATCGCCCTGCTCTCCGGTACGGTCAATCTGGACAATCCGAACAGCGGCGAGACATTCAGTGCTCCGCTCAACCAGCCACTGACCAGCGGCGACATACTGACGACCGAGCCCGGTTCGCGCACCGAGATCCAGATCGGGTCGATGACTGTCCGCCTCGATTCGGGTAGCCGGCTTGAATTCGAGCGAATTGACGATGAACAGGTTCGCCTCTATCTCGAAAATGGCCGGGCCATCGTCAAGCTGTCATCGCCTGAAGCCGTCAACGATTTCGTCCTGGAAACGCGTAACGGTCGGTTCAACGCGCGCAACACCGGCATCTACCGCTTTGACACCGACGCCAGCAGCACCACCGGCACAGCCTACTACGGCAGCCTGCACTTTGCAGCCAGTGACAGCGCACTCGATATCGGACCCGGGCAAAATGCCCAGTTCTGGCAGGACGGGCAGGCCATCGGACAGACCCGTCACCGTCTGTTGCCGGCTCCCAACGACGATTTCACCCGCTGGAGCGCGGCGCGTGACCAGCGTCCGGCGGCGAACACCTACTCCCGCTACGTTTCTCCCGAAATGACCGGCGCCGCCGATCTTGACGCCTACGGCAACTGGTCGGAAAACGCCGAATACGGGGCCATCTGGTACCCGCGTGCGCTGACCGACGACTGGGCGCCCTATCGCAGCGGCCACTGGGCCTGGGTCGCGCCCTGGGGCTGGACCTGGGTCGGCAATGAGCCGTGGGGCTTTGCGCCCTTCCATTACGGCCGTTGGGTGCACCATCACGGCAGGTGGGGCTGGGTTCCGGGTACGCGCATTGCACGACCGGTTTACGCGCCGGCCATGGTGGCCTGGATCGGAGCCCCCGGCATCGGCCTGTCGCTGTCCTTCGGCACCGCTCCCGCGGTAGGCTGGTTCCCGCTCGCTCCGCGCGAGGTCTATGTGCCGGCCTATCGCAGCAGCGCGAACTATGTACGCCAGGTCAACGTCTCGCACGTTACCCACATCACCAACGTCACGACTATCGTCAATAATCCGCAGGCGGTGGTTCGGGAAACGCGTTACGCCCACCGCGAACTGCCACAGGCGGTGACGGTTGTGCCAACCAGCGTCGTTACACAGCGCCGTTCGGTTGCACCTGCAGCACTTTCGGCCAGGGATTTTCGCAGCCTGCGTGAACAGCCCCTGCAGGCGACAGCTCCGGTGACGGTCCCGCAAGCCTCGGCAGCGCCTGAACTGCGCGCACGGCCGGAGCAGCGACCAGAGCAACGACCGGAGCGTTCCAGCCAGGCTGATATTCGCCGGCAGCGCGAAGCACACGCGCCGGCCATGAGCACACCAGCCATCCCTGAACATCGCGTGACTACCTCACCGGTCTCCCCGGCGGCAGCGCAAGCCCCTGTTGTCACCATTCCGCGCAACGAAAGGGCAGTGCCTGAAAGCGTGCGGCAATCTCCTCAGGACCGAGCCGAGCCGCGTGCCGTGCCCCCGACAAATCCACAGACCGAGCCGCGGAACCGGCAGGAACGCCCGGAGCAGGCATTCCCGCGCCGGGAACGCGAGCCGCAAGCACCAGCTGTCACCTCGCCGCCCGTAACAGCAGGCCGCAATATCATTCAACCAACACCGGTTCCGGTGACTCAGACTCCTGTCATCAGCAGCCAGCGAGTTGAACGGGTAACGCCGGAAGTCGTGCGACCTGTAACGCAAGCCCGATCCGAACCGGTTGAAATCCGCGTCCAGGAACGTCCGCTGCCGCGCGAAGTACGTGTCGAACCGACCCCGCAACCAATTCGGCAAGCGCCCCCGGCACGTATCGAAACACGCGTCGATACACCGGCACCGGCGATGCACGAAACCCGGCGTGAAGCGGCACGCGAGCTCAGCCGTCCGCCCGAACCGCGCGCCGAGGTAAAGGCGCAACGCCAGGAGGGACATCCGCAGCCGGCAGCGAGCGAAAAACAGGGGCATCGTCGGGATGAAACGGAAAAGCGCTGAATGCTTGCGCTGGCAAGGTGTAACTGAACGCGATTGAACACCACGCCATTTTGCCGCGGGCGGTATACTGCAGGCACTTCCATGAAACGCATGCCATGCCGCTACGACACACCCTTGTTACGCCAGATCTTTTCCGGGGGCAAGCCGATTGAGCCCGGCGCAGAACAGCCCGATCCGTATCCTGGGCATTGATCCGGGCTTGCGCATCACCGGTTTCGGCGTTATCGAAAAGTCCGGCAACAAACTTGCCTACGTCGCCAGCGGCTGCATCAAGACCGCTGCCAAGGCCTCGCTGCCCGTGCGACTGGGGACGATTCATGCCGGTCTGTGTGAACTGATTGCGCAGTACCGGCCCGATCAGGCCGTCGTCGAAATTGTCTTCGTGAACGTCAACCCGCAATCGACGCTGCTGCTCGGCCAGGCACGGGGCGCGGCGATCACGGCACTGGTGGCTGGCGGGCTTGAGGTCGCCGAATATACGGCTTTGCAGGTCAAGCAGGCGGTGGTTGGCAACGGCCACGCCGACAAGATACAGGTCCAGCACATGGTGCGTCGCCTGCTCTCGTTGCCCGGCGACCCCAGCCCTGACGCCGCCGACGCACTGGCCTGCGCCATTGCCCATGCGCACGGCGGGCAGGGAATGGGCGCACTGGCGACGAAGGGCATGCGGGTACGTAATGGGAGGCTGGTTTGAGTCGCAAAGAATACCTCTTTCAACGCAGAGGGTACTCTGCCTTGAAAGAGTCTGATTTTTAGGAGAAACCATGATCGGTCGCCTTACCGGAATACTACTGGAAAAGAACCCGCCGCAGGTCGTCCTCGACGTGCATGGTATCGGCTACGAAGTCGATGTACCGATGAGCACCTTCTACAACCTGCCGGCAACCGGCGAGAAAGTGACGCTGCTCACGCATTTTGTGGTGCGTGAGGATGGTCACTTCCTTTACGGCTTCGCCAGCCAGTCCGAGCGCTTTGCCTTTCGTCAGTTGATCAAGATTTCCGGAATCGGCGCGCGCATGGCGCTGGCCGTGCTCTCCGGGCTGTCCGTCAGCGATCTGGCGCAGGCTATCGCCCGCCAGGAAATCGGGCGGCTGATCAAGGTGCCGGGCATCGGCAGGAAAACCGGCGAACGCCTGCTGCTTGAACTTAAGGGCAAGCTCGCCGAATCCGTACCGGCGACCGCCTTTGCTCTGGAAGACAGCCAGCATGACATCCTCAATGCGCTGCTGGCGCTGGGTTACAATGATCGTGAAGCGTCGGCAGTAATGAAGCTGTTACCCGCCGGGGCTTCCACCTCGGATGGCATCCGTCAGGCACTTAAACTACTCTCGAAAGTGTGATGCAAAGTTCATACTCAACCCAGAAGCAGATCATCCAGATCGCCATCGTTGCGTTGCTGCTGATCGGCTGCATTGCCGTTCTGACGCCCTTTATCGGCACCCTGTTGCTGGCCATCGTCCTCTGCGTGACGACCGCGCCGATCCGCAACCGCCTGCTCCTGCTCTGCGGCGGCCGTAGCAGCCTGACCGCGGCTCTGATGTGTCTGATCATGGTGCTGTTGCTCCTGCTTCCCCTGGCCCTACTTTCCGGTTCGCTGGCTGACGGCGTTGAAATGGCCATTGCCTACGTCAGGCCACTGCTCGAAAGCGGATTGCCGAGCGGTGTTCCTGACTGGGTATCCGACCTGCCGCTCGTCGGCTCTTACATCGGCGACTACTGGCACAAGCTGATCGCCAGCCGCGAAGAAATGAACGAATTGCTGCGCCAGTTCATCGCCCCGACACGCAAGCTCGCACTGGCCACCGTATCGCTCTTTGGCCAGGGGTTGGTGCAACTGCTGATGGTCATCTTTTTCGCGTTTTTCATCTTCCGCGATGCCGAGACTTACACCGATGCCCTGCGTAACGCCAGCCGCAAACTGGCCGGCAATCTCGGAGAACGCATGTTCAAACTGGCCAATGGCACCGTTACTGGCGTCATGGTCGGCATCGTCGGCACCGCCGCTGCGCAGTCGCTGGTGGCCATGCTCGGCTTCATCATCGCCGGCGTTCCGGGGATCGTCATCCTCACCTTTGCCACCTTCTTCTTCTCGATGGTGCCGGTGATCGGGGCCACGCTGATCTGGGTCGGTGCCGCCGTCTGGCTTTACGAAGGCGGGCAGACCGGCTGGGCCATATTCATGATTCTGTGGGGCATGTTCGGCATCAGCAGCGTCGATAATTTCGTCAAGCCGGTGCTGATTTCGCGTACCTCGAGCCTGCCGCTGCTGCTGATCGTCGTCGGCGTTTTCGGCGGCGTGCTGGTCTTCGGTTTCATCGGCCTCTTTCTCGGGCCGACACTGCTGGCCCTTGGCCAGGTGCTGATTCGCGAATGGCTGGATCATTCCGATTACGACGGCCCATCCATCTAGCCATGATCGAAACAGACAAACTTGGCGATGATTTCGGCGAAGGTTTCAATGAAACGGTGGTCGACCGCCTGATTTCCGCAGAGTCGAAATCGACGCAGGAAGAAGCGATTGAACGCGCCCTGCGCCCCAAGCGGCTGGCTGAATATGTCGGCCAGGTCAAGATTCGCGAACAACTGTCGATCTTCATCGAAGCCGCCAGGCGGCGCCAGGACACGCTCGACCACGTGCTGCTGTTCGGCCCGCCGGGGCTGGGCAAAACGACGCTGGCGCACATCATCGCCGCCGAGATGGGTGTCAACCTGCGCTCAACCTCGGGCCCGGTGCTTGAACGCGCCGGCGACCTGGCGGCCATCCTGACTAATCTCGAACCGCACGACGTGCTGTTCATCGACGAGATTCACCGGCTGAGTCCGGTCGTCGAGGAAATTCTCTACCCGGCACTGGAAGACTTCCAGATCGACATCATGATCGGCGAAGGCCCGGCCGCACGTTCGGTCAAGCTCGATCTGCCGCCGTTCACACTGGTCGGCGCCACGACCCGCGCCGGTATGCTGACCAATCCGCTGCGCGACCGTTTCGGCATCGTCGCCCGGCTCGAGTTCTACACGCCGGAAGAACTGACGCACATCGTCACGCGCTCGGCGCAGTTGCTCAAGGTGCCGGCCGAACCCGGGGGTGCGCTGGAAATCGCCAGGCGCTCGCGCGGCACGCCACGCATCGCCAACCGTCTGCTGCGCCGCGTGCGCGATTTCGCCGAGGTCAGGGCCGCCGGACATATCACGCAGGACGTGGCTGATCTGGCGCTGATCATGCTCGATGTTGACCACGGCGGTCTCGACATCATGGATCGCAAGCTGCTCTCCGCCGTCATCGACAAGTTTGGCGGTGGGCCGGTCGGCGTTGACAACCTGGCTGCGGCCATCGGTGAAGCGCGCGACACCATTGAAGACGTGCTTGAACCCTACCTCATCCAGCAGGGTTTCCTGCAACGCACACCACGTGGACGGGTGGCCACGGCGGCGGTGTACCGTCACCTCGGTCTTGAAAACCCTGCCGCCAATGGACAGAACGAACTCTGGCGAACGCAGTGAATGTTGTTGGCTCGTCACAAACCCTTACACTCGATATTGTTTTGTCCGATTAGAATTCACCCATGAAGCACGAACAAAAACCAAACGCATTCACCATTTCCGTGCGCATTTATTTCGAAGACACCGACGCCGGTGGGGTCGTCTATTACGCCAATTATCTGAAGTTTCTCGAGCGTTGCCGTACCGAATGGCTGCGCGAGATCGGCCACGACCAGGCCGATCTGCTGCGTGATCCGGGCATTGCCTTTGTCGTGCGCAGCGTCAGTCTGGAGTATCTGAAGCCGGCGCGGCTCGACGAAATGCTCTCGGTCAGCCTGGAAGTCGAAAAAATCACCAAATCCCAGATTTTCTTTCGCCAGCACATCCGGCGAGCCAATCCTGTCGTCGACGGCGGCTGGGATGAACTAGTCAGTGGCAGGATCCAGATCGTTTGTGTCAACGCCGCTCTGATGAAGATCGCTTCAATTCCCCTACTATTGCGCACCAAACTGGAATCTCTCCAATGAACGTCTCGCAAGATCTCTCCATTCTCAACCTCATCCTCAACGCCAGTGCCGTCGTTCAGGCGGTCATGCTGCTGCTGGCCGGCGTTTCCTTCATGTCGTGGTACTACATTTTCCGCAAGTGGTTCACCGTCAGGCAGGCGCGCACGCAAACCGAGCAGTTCGAGCGCGATTTCTGGAGTGGCGGCGACCTCAACAGTTTGTATCAGAGCGCGGTCAATGACCGGCACCGCGCGGGCAGCATGGAGCGCATCTTCGAGTCCGGCTTCCGCGAATTCACCAAGCTGCGCAGCCAGAAGAATCTCGATGCGAAGGACGTCATTGACGGTTCGCGCCGCGCCATGCGCGCCACCTACCAGCGTGAGGTCGACAGCATCGACGCACACCTCGCCTTCCTCGCCTCGGTCGGTTCGGTCAGCCCCTATGTCGGCCTGTTTGGCACGGTATGGGGCATCATGCATTCCTTCCGCGGCCTCTCCAATGTCGGGCAGGCCACGCTTTCCGCCGTGGCCCCGGGTATCGCCGAGGCGCTTGTCGCAACCGCCATCGGCCTCTTTGCAGCAATACCGGCGGTGGTCGCCTACAACCGTTTTGCGCATGAAATCGACCGCCTGTCGACGCGCTTCGAATCCTTCATGGAAGAGTTCTCCAACATTCTGCAACGTCAGATGCGGTAACAAGGAGGCATCATGCGTCAACGTCGCCTGAAAAACGAAATCAACGTCGTTCCCTATATCGATGTCATGCTGGTGCTGCTGGTCATCTTCATGGTCACCGCACCGATGATGACCACCGCCAGCATTGACGTGCCTTCAGTCGGCAAGGCTTCGCAGGTACCGGCCGAAGCCCTGCAGGTCAACATCCGTGCCGATCAGACCCTGTCGCTGACCGCACCGGGCAAATCGGAACGCAACCTGAGCCGCAACGAACTGTCGCAAGCCATTCTCGATGCCCAGCGCAGGAACCCGGAACAGCCTGTACTCATCGTCGGCGACAGGAATGTCAAATATGAGGCGGTGCTCGGTGTCATGGACGAACTGCAGCGCCAGCAGATCAAGCGCATCGGCTTGCTCGTCCAGCCCACCGGCAAGTAGCCCGTGCAGCCGGAAGCCGAACCTGTGGATTACGCCTCGCCACTGCCGCAGACCGAACAGTCGAACACCACGGCGCTGATTCTTTCGGCCCTGGTCCATCTGCTGCTCATCGCTGCGCTGTTCATCGGCGTGCAGTGGAAGAGCCAGGCTCCGTCGTCAATCGAAGTGGAAGTCTGGCGCGCCGCGCTGGCACCCGCACCGATCAGCAAACCCGAACCGCTTCCCGAACCGCCGAAGCCTGAAGTGAAACCCGAACTCAAGCCCGTACCCAAGGTCGAACCGCCGCCGGTCAAGCCGGACATCGCCATCAAGGACGACAAGAAACCGAAGAAGGAAGATCCCAAAAAGCCGGAGCCGAAGAAAGAAGAGCCGAAGAAACCGGAACCCAAGCGCGAAGTGCCCGACTTTAAAAAGCAGCTCGAAAGCGAGCAAAAGCAGCTCGATCAGCAGAAGGCGGTGCAGGATCAACGTGCTCGGGCTGAAGCCGAGGCGAATCAGCTCGCGCAACTCAAAGCGGAACAGGCCACTGCCGCTCGCAACAGGGGATTGGCTGGCTATATTTCGAAGATTAGCGGCAAGATTCGCGGCAACATTGTACTACCCGCCGCAATTCGGGGGAATCCGGAAGCTGTATTCGAAGTCACCCAACTCCCCTCCGGTGAAGTGCTTAACATCAAATTGCGCAAGACCAGCGGCAACAAATCGCTCGATGACGCGATTGAGCGCGCCATCCTGAAATCTTCTCCTCTGCCCAAACCCGACCAGCCAGAACTGTTTCAGCGGGATCTTGAGCTGAAATACAGGCCGCTTGACGAGTGAATAACGCACTGATTCTCCGGAATTACGTTTCGTTACAATCGCTTCGCGTGCCAAGAGGATATAATCCTCGATTATTTAGCGAAAGCCTGTGCCCCATGCTTCGACGCTTGCTCAAACTGCGCGGTCTGAGCCTGATCGCTTGCAGTGCCTTGGTGCTGCTGCAGACACCGGTCCGTGCCGAACTGACCATCGAGTTCAGCGGTGCCGGTGCCAACCGCATTCCGCTGGCCGTTGCCGACTTTGGCGGTGAACCGGGCATTTCGCGTGCACTGACTTCCGTTGTGCGCGGCGATCTTGAACGTAGCGGCCTGTTCAGGCTTATCGATACCGGCAGCTCGGCGTTGACCGAGACGTCCAGCCCGGCCTACGGCGACTGGAAAAACCGGGGTGCCGACGCCCTGACGGCCGGCAGCATCAGTGCCAGCGGTGACGGCCGGCAGGAAGCGCGTTTCCGGCTCTACGACATCAACAAGCAAACCGTCCTTGGCGGCGCCGCTTTCGTCACCTCGACGCCGATGCTGCGCGCCGCCGGCCACCGTATTGCCGACGCGATTTATGAAAAACTGATCGGCGAACCCGGCATTTTCTCGACGCGCATTGCCTATGTGGTGAAGAACGGGACGAACCGTTACGAACTGCACATCGCCGACGCCGACGGGCAAAACGCGCAGGCCGCGCTGAAGTCGAAGGAGCCGATCATTTCGCCGGTATGGTCGCCCGACGGCGGTCGTCTGGCCTATGTCTCGTTCGAGAACAAGAAGCCGGTAATCTACGTGCATTCGCTGGCCAGCGGTCAGCGTATCGTGGTCGCCAATTTCAAGGGTTCGAATTCGGCGCCGGCGTGGTCACCCGATGGCCGCCGGCTGGCCGTCGTGTTGTCCAAGGAAGGCGGTTCGCAAATCTTCATGGTCAATGCCGACGGCTCCGGCGTACAGCGCCTGACCACGGCCAATGGCATCAATACCGAACCCTTCTTCTCGCCGGACGGCCAGTCGATTTATTTTACGTCCGATCGTGGCGGCAGTCCGCAAATTTACCGCAGTGGCGTCAACGGCGGTGATGCCCAGCGCGTTAGCTTCGAGGGCAGCTACAACGTTTCGCCGCGTATTTCGCCGGACGGCAAGTCGATGGCTTTCATCAGCCGGCGCGAAAGCGGCTTCCGGCTGGCCGTCATGGACCTTGACAGCAAGCAGGTACAAATTCTGACCGACTCGAACAAGGATGAATCACCGACCTTTGCGCCCAACGGCCGCATGATCCTGATTGCCACCGAGATCGGCGGGCGCGGGGTACTGTCCGCCGTCTCGACCGACGGGCGCATCAAGCAACGTCTTTCCATCTCAGCCGGCGATGTTCGCGAACCGGCGTGGGGCCCATTCACCAAATAATCTGACCATTCTGAATTCTGACGCAGGAGAAATACCATGAAACGACTCATCATCCCCGCCCTTTTCGCACTTCTGCTTGCCGCTTGCAGCTCGACGCCCGATGGCCCCGAGCAAGGCGGCGCTCCGGTAGAAACGCGTGGCGGCGGCGCCAGCAGCAGCGTGGCCACGGTCACTGCCGGAGGTATCGATAGCCGCAAATTGCCGCCCGAGCTGACCGATCCGAAGAATATCCTGTCCAAGCGCAGCATCTATTTCGATTACGACAAATATGACGTGAAGCCGGAATACAAGGATCTGGTCACGGCGCATGCCAAGTTTCTGGCTAATAACCGCCAGTTCAAGATGCTGATCCAGGGCAATACCGATGACCGTGGCAGCCGCGAGTACAACCTGGCCCTCGGCCAGAAGCGTGCCGATGCCATCAAGAAAATGCTGAACCTGCTCGGTGCGCGCGAAGAGCAGGTCGAGTCGGTCAGCCTTGGCGAAGAAAAGCCGAAGAACGAAGGCCAGAATGAGGCGGCCTGGGCCGAGAACCGGCGCGGTGACATGCTCTACAACGGCGAGTTCTGAACATGTCGGGCATGCCAGGGGGACGCTTGCGTTCTGCTTCGAGTCTGCTTACCCTCGCCTTGCTGCTCGCCGCCTTCGGTGCGCCGCAGGCGCGGGCGGGCGTGTTCGACGACGACGAGGCGCGGCGACAGATCAAGGATCTGTCGATCCAGACCAACGAGCGTGTCGACACCCTGTCCAAGGCACAATTCGAGCTGGTCAACCAGATTCAGGCCCTGCGCGAAGAGAACGCCAAGCTGCGCGGGCAGCTTGAAACGCTGAACTACGAGCTTGAATCGACCAAGAAGCGGCAGCAGGATTTCTATATTGATCTCGATGGACGCCTGCGCAAGCAGGAAACGAAGCCTGTCCCGGAAGTCGAAGCCAAACAGGCGGACGAGGCAAAGCCTGTAGCCGAACCGGCCAAGAAGCCCGCTATCGACCCCGTTGCCGAGTCGCGCGACTATGAAACGGCGCTCAACCATTTCAAGTCCAACCGGATCAAGGAAGCGGCGGCGGCTTTTGACTCCTTTGTCAAAACCTACCCGGACAGTTCTCTGGCTCCCAATGCGCAATACTGGCTCGGCAATGCACATTACGCCCTGCGTGATTGCAAGAAGGCGATCGAGACGCACCGGGTGGTCATCAGCCAGTGGCCGCAGCATGCCAAAGCGCCGGATTCGATGATCAGCATTGCCACCTGCCAGCAGGAGCTGAGTGATCCCAAAGGGGCCAAGGCCACGCTGGAAACGGTGCTGATCAAGTACCCAGAGAGTCCGGCAGCGGCTACGGCGAAACAACGTCTGAAGAAGTAGCCGGGTGACGGGCCTGAGCCGACCGCCGTCGCTGAAAATCAGCGAGATTTTCTATTCCCTGCAGGGCGAAGCCTCGCGCGCCGGTCTACCAACGGTCTTTGTCCGGTTGACCGGCTGTCCGTTGCGCTGTATCTGGTGCGATACCGAACACGCTTTTTCCGGTGGCCAGCGCATGAGCCTGCCCCGGATTCTCGAAGCAGTCGGCCAATACGGCATACGCCAGGTCTGCGTCACCGGCGGCGAGCCGCTGGCCCAGAAAAATTGCCTGCAACTACTCAGCGCGCTGTGCGCCGCCGGTTACGAGGTTGCGCTCGAAACCTCGGGCGCGCTCGATATTTCCGAGGTCGATTCGCGCGTCTCCCGGATTGTCGATCTCAAGGCGCCGGGTTCTGGCGAGTTCAGCAAAAACCGCTGGCAGAATCTTGAACTGCTGACGCCGCGTGACGAGCTGAAGTTCGTACTCAAGGACAGGGCCGACTACGAATGGGCGCGCGACACGGTCATCGGGCGCCGACTCGATACGCTCTGCCCGCTGCTCTTCTCTCCGGTTCAGGGCGCACTCGAAGCGCGAACTCTGGCGGAATGGATACTGGCCGACCGGCTGCAAGTTCGCTTTCAGCTACAGCTACACAAGCAGCTTTGGGGTAATATGCGGGGCAAGTAGTGTTTTGAGGAACCGATCATGGCCGATGAACGTCGTCAGTACTCCCGCATCGCTTTCCACGCCCCCGCACGATTGGTTTTCACGGATTACAGTCTTGACGCCGTGGCCATCGATCTCTCGCTCAAGGGAGCCTTGATTCGCCTCCCGGCCGATGCCCGGATCGAGGAGGGTGCCCTGTGCACGCTGCACGTCCGTCTCGGAGAATTCAATGACCAGATTTCGATGGAGACGCGCATCGCGCACGTCGAAGGCCGCTACGCCGGCATACTCTGCCAGGCCATTGATCTCGACAGCGTAACGCATCTGCGCCGACTGGTCGAACTCAACCTCGGCAGTGCTGATCTGCTCGAACGGGAACTCTCGGCGCTGGTCGCGGAATAGTTCAGACCCCGAGGTAACGATGCCAGATGCCGTGATCGGCATCGAGTTCGACCGAAGTCCCCTGCCACACCACCTGGCCGCGTTCAAGAATCGTATGCCGGTCAGCCAGTGCGATCAGGCGTTCGACATACTTGTCGATCACCAGAATGGTTTGCCCGCTGCCGCGCAGGGTGTCGAGGCAACGCCAGATTTCCTCGCGCACGAGGGGCGCTAGTCCCTCGGTCGCTTCATCAAGGATCAGCAGTCTGGGATTGGTCATCAGCGCCCGGCCGATGGCCAGCATCTGCTGCTCGCCGCCCGACAGGCGGCCGCCCAGATTGCCGGCTCGCTCAGCCAGGCGCGGGAAGAAGGCATAGACCCGCTTCAGCGTCCACGGCACCGCCGTGCCATGGCGGTTGGCCGCGAAAGCCACCAGATTTTCGCGCACCGTGAGGTTGGGGAATATCTGCCGGCCCTCGGGCACCAGTGCGATTCCGGCACGACCAATGCGGTCGGCCGATAACCCGTCGATACGCTCCCCGCGAAACCGGATGACGCCTGCTTTCGGCTTTTCCAGCCCGCAGATCGAGCGCACCGTGGTCGTTTTGCCCATGCCGTTGCGTCCAAGCAGGGTGGCCACTTCGCCTTCGGCGATGGAAAAGCTGACGCCGAACAACACCTGACTCATGCCATAGGCTGTTTCGAGCGCTTCAATTTCCAGAAAGGAACTCATGCCGCCTCCGCCGGGCCGCCCCAAGGAGGCGAAAATGCAGAACCCGGAAGCCGCACTCGCGGCTGAACCGTGATCACCCCTTTCCTCGGGGAAGGGGACGGGGGAAAGGCGCTCATCCTTCATCGCCAAGATAAGCACGCCGCACGTCGGCATCGGCACGGATGGCTTCGGGGTCGCCGCTGGCGATGATACGCCCGCCGACCAGAACCGAAATGCGGTCGGCCAGACGAAACACCGCATCCATGTCATGTTCGACGAGCAGCACCGTGACGCGCCGCGCCAGATGCTCGATCAACCCGACCATGCGCGCCGATTCATCCGGGCCCATGCCGGCCATCGGTTCGTCGAGCAGCAGAAGCTTCGGTTTCGTGGCCAGCACCAGCGCTACCTCCAGGCAGCGCTGCTCGCCGTGCGAAAGCTGCAGCGCCCGCCGCCCGGCCAGCCCGGCGAGCGAAACCTGCGCCAGCAAATCGTGCGCTTCGGCGACAATCGCCGAATCCAGCGAGAAGGGTTTCCAGAAGCTGAAACTTGACCCCCAGTCGCGTACCCGGGCCTGGACCGCTATTGTCACGTTGTCCAGCACCGTCAGGCGGGGGAAGATGTTGGTAATCTGATACGAGCGCGCCAGTCCAAGCGCAACGCGCTCGTGCATCGGCCGCCTCACCAGATCCTGCCCGGCAAAGAGAACCCGCCCGGCATCCGCCGGCATGGCCCCGGACAAGACATGAATCAGCGTCGTCTTGCCGGCGCCATTGGGCCCGATCAGCGCATGCACTTCTCCGGCCTCGACCTTGAGTGACGCCGCATTGAGCGCGTAGATACCGCCGAAGTGTTTGCTCACCTCGTGCACATCGAGCAGGGTCGCCCGCTGATCACTCACGGTTGCGCCCCCAGCCAAAGAGGCCGGCAATCCCCAGTGGCGCCCGGAGGACCACGGCCAGAAGCACCAGACCAAGACCAATCTGCCAATGCGGCGAAATCCCGACAAAAAATTCTTCGCAGAGCAGGAGCAGCACGGCGCCAACAACGCCACCAAAGACGCTGCCGACGCCGCCGATCACGATCATCACCATCAGTGTGCCGGATTGCATCCAGTGCAACAGACTGGGGCTGGCCAGCCCGCTCTGGTTAACCAGCAAGGCGCCGGCCAGTCCGGCCAGTCCGCCACCGATGACGAAGCAGACCAGCTTGTAGGTAAACACCGGGTAGCCGAGTGCCTCCATCCGCGTTTCATTCTCGCGGATGCTCTGGATGACTCGCCCGAAACGGGAGTGTGCGAGCCGGTCGAGTGCCGCCAGCACCAGGGTCAGCAGCGCCAGCACGACAAAATAGAAGGTGCTGTCGTCCTTCAGGTCGAGGCTGCCGAAAGTTGATCGATGCAGTAGCGAAAGTCCGTCATCACCGCCCCACGATTTCAGCGAGAGCACCAGATAAAAGACCATCTGGGCGAAGGCCAGCGTGATCATGATGAAATAGACGCCGCGCGTGCGCAGGCTGATCGCTCCGACCAGCAGTGCCAGCAGGGCGGCTACACCGGCCGCCAGCGGCCAGGCCAGTGCCGCCGAAAGCACACCACTGTCGGCGAGAATGGCCACGCAGTATGCCCCAACGCCGAAGAAGGCGGCATGTCCGAAAGAAACCATGCCGCCGAAGCCGATCACCAGATTGAGAGTGGTTGCCGCCAGCGCGAAGATCAGCACGCGGCTGGCAAAGCTCACGTAGAAACTCTGATCAAGTATCTCCAGCAGCCAGGGCAGAAGGACCAGCAACACCAGCACGACTCCTGCAGCAATCCGGCGTCCGGGAGACGATCTGTAGAGGGCCATGATCAGCTCCGTGCCGGGAACAGTCCTTCAGGACGCCAGAAAAGGACGGCGACCATCAGCACGTAGATAAGGATTGAGGCGAGCGCCGGGCCGAGGCTGGATGCCGTCTCGGACGATAGGAAAGTACGCAGCAACGACGGCAGGGCGGCACGCCCCAGCGTATCGACCAGACCCACCAGCAGGCTGCCCACCAGCGCCCCGCGGATCGATCCGATGCCGCCGATGACGATCACCACGAACGCCAGGATCAGGATGCTTTCGCCCATGCCGACCTGCACCGCCAGCAGCGGGCCAAGCAGGGCGCCGGCGAGCGCACAGAGTGCCGCGCCGAAAGCCAGAACGGCGGTGAACAGCAGGCGCACATTGACGCCCAGCGCCTCGGTCATTTCACGATTCGAGGCTCCGGCACGCACCCACATGCCGACCCGCGTACGCGCTACCAGCACGTAGAGCAGAGCAGCGACCAGTGCGCCCACGCCGATGATCAGCAGACGGTAAGCCGGGTAGAAGAAACCGACTAGGCTGACCGGCCCGGAGAGTTCATCCGGCGTATTGAGCAAAACCGGCTGCGCGCCCCAGATCATGCGCACGCTCTCATTGGCGATCAGGATCAGGGCAAAGGTAGCGAGCACCTGCGCCAGATGGTTGCGCGCATAAAGCCGGCGCAGCAGCGTCACTTCGATCAGCACGCCGAGAAGGGCCGTGCCCAGCATCGCAGCACCGATGCCAATGATGAACGACCCGCTGGCTTGCGTCGCCGCCGCTGCCAGATAGGCACCGACCATGTACAGCGAACCGTGGGCGAGATTGATCATGTCCATGATGCCGAACACCAGCGTCAGCCCGGCCGCCAGCAGGAACAGCATGAGACCGAATTGCAGACCGTTGAGGGCCTGTTCGAGGATGAGTTGGGTCATTTGAGCTGGAACGAAACCGCCTTCAACGTCGTTGAAAGAGTTTCAAGGTCACTTCATCTTGCACTGCGCGACATAGGCATCGGCATGATTGGTAAAGATAGTGCCCATCGTCTTGTTGGTGATCCGGCCCTGCGCGTCCTTGCCGATCACGCGCAGATAGTAATTCTGCACCGGGTAGTGGTTGGTGTTGAACTTGAATTCACCCCGCACCGACTTGAAGTGTTTGGCCTCAAGCGCCTTTCTCAAAGCCTCCTTGTCGTCGAGCTTGCCCTTCACGTCACGCACCCCGGCGTCCATCATCAGCGCGGCGTCATAGCCCTGCGAAGCGTAGAGCGAAGGCAGGCGTCCGTACTCTTTCTGGAAATCGGCGACGAAGCGCTTGTTCTCGGCATTCTCCATGTCGTGCGCCCAGTGTGAGGAATTGAACATGCCGAGCATCGGCGCCCCCACCGCCTTGATCACGTCCTCATCGGCCGAAAAGCCGGGCGCGAAGAGTTGCGAATCCGCCGACAGGCCGGCAGCGACAAACTGCTTGACGAAGTTGATCCCCATGCCGCCGGGCAGGAAGAAGAACACGGCATCCGGTTTCAGCGAGCGGATCTGCGCCAGTTCGGCCGCATAATCAAGTTGCCCCAGTTTGGTATAGATTTCCTCGCCGACCTTGCCCTTGTAAAAGCGCTTGAAGCCGACCATCGCATCCTTGCCGCCGGGATAGTTGGGAGCGACCAGCACCACGTTCTTGAAGCCCTTGCCCTGAACATATTTGCCGACGGCTTCGTGCAGGTTGTCGTTCTGCCAGGCCACGTTGAAGAAGAAGGGATTGCATTGTTCTCCAGCGTACTGCGAGGGGCCGGCGTTGGCCGAGATGTAAAAGGTCTTGTTGTCGAAAACCGCCGGCCCGACCGCCAGCATGAGGTTGGAGAAGACGATGCCGGTCATGAAGTCGACCTTGTCTTTCTTCAGGAACTTCTCGGTCGCCTGCTGCGCGACCTCAGGTTTCTGCTGGTCGTCGACGATGAGCACCTCTGCAGTCAAGCCGCCCAGCTTGCCATTCAGGTGCTTGATCGCCAGGTTGAAACCGTCGCGGATATCGACGCCCAGACCGGCGCCGGGGCCGGAGAGTGTGGACAGAAAGCCGACCTTCACCGAAGTTCTGGCGGCCTCGGCGGCATGAATGGAGGTCCCCAGCACGAGCAGGGCAGCAAGGAGGCTCAGGTATTTCGTATGGCGCATCATCTTCTCCGGGAAAGGAAAGCAGACTACTCAGATCGGGATTGTAGCCTACGAAGCGGCCGATTCATTGTCCAATACCGGTAAAATGGCGGCTGATCTTTGGTAGGTAGTCAACGTAAATAACAGGGTAACAGGGTAAATGAAACCTGAACAACGGCTTCACCCTGACCCTCTCCTGCGGGAGAGGGTGCGCGGCAGCGCGGTGAGGGCAGTGAAAATGCGCTGTATCAATACTCTTGCTTCAACATGACGGCTAGTCACAAATGACGGAATCAAACCCATGAGCACGCAATCTTCCCGCAACCCGCCACGCGCTGTGGTACTGCTTTCCGGTGGTCTCGATTCGGCAACAGTGCTGGCCATCGCTCGTGATGCCGGCTTTGCCTGCCATTGCCTTTCCCTTGACTATGGCCAGCGCCACCGCATTGAACTCGATGCCGCCGCACGCGTGGCAAAGACTCTCGCAGCCGACGAACATCGCATTCTACGTCTGGATCTCGGAGCATTCGGCGGCTCCGCCCTGACCGATGGCGCCATCGCCGTACCGATTGACGGTGTCCAGTCGGGTATTCCGGTCACCTACGTGCCGGCACGCAACACCATCATGCTTTCGTTGGCCCTGGCGTGGGCCGAGGTTCTGGGCAGCCACGACATCTTCGTCGGTGTCAATGCCGTCGATTACTCAGGCTATCCGGATTGCCGTCCGGAATACATCGCTGCTTTCGAAAGCATGGCCAGGCTGGCGACCAAGGCCGGAGTGGAAGGCGGCAAGCTGACTATTCATGCGCCGCTGATCGACCTCACGAAAGCGCAAATCATCAGCCGCGGAATCGCACTCGGCGTGGATTACGGCCTGACCGTGTCCTGCTATCAGGCCAATGACCAGGGCCTTGCCTGCGGGGTCTGCGACTCCTGCCGGCTGCGCCGCGAGGGATTTTCTGCCGCTGGTCTTGCCGACCCGACGCCTTACGTTTTGAAGACGTAACAGGTTTTTTGACAACAGGCTCGCAAGTACATTCCAATCCAAGTATGAGTCTGAGCGATCGTTTTTGAAGTTGAATTATTTATCAAAAAAGGTTTTGTTTTTGGCGGGGTTGTGGG